>OGOT01000513.1_pt1 | contig 34724 bp, 25 predicted proteins | sample 1552791 | NCBI WGS metagenome assembly OGOT01 (sample SAMEA2580160, study PRJEB22360) | human gut metagenome | biome: human gut; feature: human-associated habitat; material: faeces | place: Denmark | collected 2008/2010
GTCTTTTTAAAGATTGGGATTAAATCTTAAGAGGATACCTTTTTCAGTGCCCTCGTAATTGCAGGCATCCTTTTTTGTTTCAACGGACTTTGCCCGGATTCTTTGCAATAAAGTCCTTCCATCCAGTATATTTCTTTTCCTGTACCGGATTATTCGTCTGGAAATAATGGCAAACGGCAGCTGCCAATCCATCTGTCGCATCCAATTGCGGCAACATGGATGCTTCCGGAATATGCAGGTAGCGCTGTAGCATCCCGGCCACTTGTTCTTTTGCAGCATTCCCATTTCCGGTAATGGACATCTTGATCTTTAGCGGGGCATATTCAAATATCGGGATATCCCGTTCGAGTGCGGCAGCCATAGCGACTCCCTGTGCACGCCCCAATTTCAACATACTCTGTACGTTCTTCCCGAAAAACGGAGCTTCAATGGCCAGTTCATCCGGATGATACTGATCGATAAGTCCCAAAACCCGCTCAAAAATCTTACGGAGCCGCAAATAATGATCCTCGTATTTATTCAATTGGAGTATCCCCATAGCTTCCAGCTTGGGTTTGTTTCCTTCAATCGTCAGCACTCCATAACCCATCACAATCGTCCCAGGATCAATGCCCAATATAACACGGTCTTTCGTCATTTTTCCCAATCTATCTCTTCCAGTAAAGTACTAAAGCCGGCAATCTTATGACCGAAACGAGCAACTAATGCGCGGTGAAGGTTATTTCCTTCATTCTGTAACCAGAAATTCAACGTATCGATATTCTTAACATGAAACTGGACAGATAAACTGATATCTTCTCCCTCCTCAGCCTGCAGCACGCGTCGCAGGCACGGCCGCTGCAAAAATCCGCTCTCCACAGCTTTCGGGATATACTGTTTTTTAAGATAAACCAAGCTTTCATCCAGAATATCTTTTTCTATATGGAACGTTGTGTTATAAACAATCATCTTATTTTTTGTAAAAATTCTATGGCAAAGATAGTGGTTATATCAGGAAAAGCCCTATATTTGCACTTGAAAATAAGTCACACGGGGCATTAGCTCATCTGGCTAGAGCGTCAGACTGGCAGTCTGAAGGTGATCGGTTCGAGTCCGATATGCTCCACAACCTTATGACAAATAACAAAAAAGGCATTCATTTCTGAATGCCTTTTTTGTTATTTCTATCTTATTTCTTCGCAGTTGCCAACTCCGTTTCAATCGGATCGTCGTACTGTTCCTGCAATTTATTCAGTTCGATTTTCAGACTGTCGATCAAGGCTTCATTGCCCGGTTCATTATAGATATTATGCATTTCCATCGGATCGTTTTGCAGATCATAAAGTTCCCACACATCGATATCATTATAGAAATGGATTAATTTATAGCGGTCGGTACGAACACCATAATGACGTTTTACAGCGTGTTCCGCCGGATACTCGTAAAAATGATAATATAAAGAAGTACGCCAATCTTTCGGCTTTTCACCTTTCAACAAAGGCAAATAAGAAGCACCCTGGATATCTTCGGGAACAGGGACGCCAGCCACTTGAAGGAAAGTCGCTGCATGGTCGATATTCTGGACCATTTCGGGGATGTCGCCTTTAACACCGCCGGGAAAACGAACCAACATCGGTGTACGGAAAGATTCTTCATACATGAAACGTTTGTCGAACCAGCCATGTTCACCCATATAGAATCCCTGGTCGGAAGTATAAACGATAATAGTATTTTCCAATAAACCGCTTTTCTCCATATAATCCAACACACGCCCCACATTACGATCTACGGAATGGATCACACGCATATAATCGTGCATGTACTGTTGGTATTTCCATTCAGCCAACGCCTTCCCCGTCAACTTCTGTTCCTTGAATTTCTTAATAATAGGATCATAATGTTTGTCCCAAGCTGCCTTTTGAGCCGGAGTCATCCGGTTATATAAATTACGGCCATTTTCTTCAAGGCCGGTAGTCGTATGAATCTCATTTTCCTTATCTGCCATCTTCAAGTCATAGACGAGATCCATATCCTTGATAATATTCATTTCCTGTTCGGATGCGGCAATACGTCCTTCATATTTGTCATAAAATGTTTCGGGAACCGGGTAAACGACATCTTCATACAAATCCAAATCACAGGTATCCGGCATCCAGGTACGATGGGGCGCTTTGTGGTGGAGCAAGAGACAGAAAGGTTTATTCTTATCACGTTTGTTATCCAGCCAGTCCAAAGCTAAGTCCGTCGTGATGTTCGTAGCATAGCCTTCGATCTGCTTTTTCTCTCCGTTATCAATAAAGTACGGATTATAATAATCCCCCTGTCCGATCAAGATATTCCAGTAATCGAAACCGGTAGGATCGGAAGTCAAATGCCACTTCCCTACAACTGCAGTCTGATAGCCGGCTTGTTGCAACAACTTCGGGAATGTCTGCTGGCTGCCGTCAAAACGTTTCGTATTGTCGGTAAAGCCATTCTTATGGCTATGCTTGCCCGTCAGTAAACAGGCACGACTGGGACCGCTCAAAGAGTTGGCGACGAAACTGTTCGTAAACCGTACGCCTTCATTAGCAATCCGGTCGATATTCGGAGTTTCAATAAAACGATGATCGTAAGCACTAATTGTCTGATAAGAATGATCATCGCACATGATATAGAGAATATTCATAGGCTTCTCCGACACCCCTTTTTTGTCCTTTTGGACACAGGCAGGAAGAGTTACGGCTGCCAAACCTGTCAAAAGAAATAGTTGATTAGTTTTCATGATACATTATGTTTTTTGTCTGGATTTGGCAAAATTAAACAGAGCGAACGGAATAATCACTATCCGGACTAAAAAATATATAAAAAAGTCCCGAAACTTTATTCCGGGACTTTCCTTTACCTCTTACCTTATCTTATTTGTCATAATACGGCAATTTGTACGGATTTCTGTATTCGTACCAGTACAAACGATGTGATTCGGCTTCCCTATCGCCATTAAAGCTCAACGTTGCCGGATCCCAATGAACAGGACGTCCCAGTTCACGGGCAATGTTTTGCAAGCAGCAAAGCGTATTCGTACTACAACCGACTTCAACCGGAGCAATCGGATTCCGGCGTGAACGGACGCAATCGATAAAGTTCTGCATATGCGGAGAGCTTACTTCATATTCTCCCTTCCTGACTTTCTTTTCCTCTTTCGGCAACAAGGAAGGATCGGAACATTCGATATAACCGCGAGCTACTTTCAACCACCCCTTATCACCGATAAACTTGATACCTTGCGCGTTGGCATTATCTTCACGATAAGGTTGTTCGGTCATCACAATACCATTAGCATATTTCATCGTCGCATATTCTGTGCCTTCATATCCTTTCGGGATAAACTCTACTGGACCGGAGCCGTCCATACCGATTGCCGCCTGTGCAATATCGAACATATGAGCCCCCCAATCGGCTGTATACCCGTTTCCGGTTTCCTGATACCAGCGCCATGCCCCCCACAACTTCTCGTTCTGTTCGGGTTCAAGAGAGATAGGAGGACAAAGATCTGGATGATAATGAATCTTCGGATCGTTCAACGGTCCCATCCACTGATTGAAATTCAGATTACCAGGGACATCCATTTCCGGCAAGTCCAATGGCTTGGGTGGTTCGCCAACACGGGCGTATATCTTTTCGATATGGCCGATCTTACCGGCACGAACCAAGGCGATCGCATCCTGGAACTCCTTGCTCGAACGCTGCTGGCTACCGATCTGGAACACACGATTATTATCGCGTACGGCACGAGCGACAGCCAAACCTTCCGTAATCGTATAAGCCAACGGCTTCTGACAATAAACATCCTTGCCGCTCTGACAAGCATGGATAGCAACCAATGCATGCCAGTGGTCAGGTGTTGCCACTTCAATCACGTCGATATCCTTACGGTCCAGCACATCTTCATAAAATTCATACATATCGCAACGGGGAGCCACATTCAGAGACTTCTGCCAAGCTTCGACACGACGTTTGAAACGTTCACGTTTCAAAGAATCCACGTCACAACAGGCAGCAACCTGCACCCCAGGACAAGTAGAAAAACTCTTGAAATCGGATAAACCTTGTTGCCCTAATCCGACAAACCCCAAAACGACACGATCACTCGGTGCGATACGCACCCCATTTACAGCCCAGCTGGGCAGGATAGTCAAACTTGCCAATCCAAGAGCGGAAAGGCCGAGAAACTCTCGACGGGTTACACCCTTCTTAGTGTTTTCTTTCATGGTAATTCAAAATATATTGGACTAAAAAATTATTCGGACAAATATAACTATTAAATATCAAAATAACACCTCTATCCCATCTAATTTGAATTAATGGGGCATATTTTGGAAATTCCCCGCAAGAGTAATATTTTTTAACATTCTATTTGATAGCAAATTTTCTGATTAAGGTATCAAAATGACATTAGAGGAAAGAGGGTAGAAAAAAGGGTTCTTTTGGTGTGATTGCCCTATAGAAAAGATGTCGTTTATTAAAAAATTATGGCTTTCCATTTCATAATCATGAATCAGGAAAGCCATAACGATATATCAAAATACGTTTGTATCAGAAAGCGTAACCGAAACCGACGTTCAGGTAAATCGGATACATGGCGAAAGTAATCGTATCGAAATCTTTCTGAAAGATATCATTCAATCCCCAAGTCAGGTCTGCATAGACATTCAAATGCTTAAAAGCACGCCATTCGGCACCTAACTGCGCACCCCATTGGAAACGGCGAAGGTTTTTCGAGAAGTCATAAGGGGCATTTTTTCCATCGGCAAAAACGACCTTATTACCGGTAGGATCGCCTTCGCGCAAATAACCATCATACACGTTTCCGGAAAAATCACCCTCCAACATATACGCAAAATACGGTCCCAGATTCATACTGAAACGACGATTAAACTGATGAGTAGCCAAAACCGGAAAAGACAGATATGTACTCTTTACATTCGTCTTCACATATCCGGTCCAGTTTCCTTTTATGCGTTCGCCGCCTTCACCGATAATTTCCATTCCATAGTTTTTCACTTTGGCATTCGTTTTCATCCCTTTGCTATCCAAACGAATACCGATTCTCATTCCCCATTTCTTTTCTTGATCGAACCACTTTGTCACATTTCCTTCTATCGCAACAGCCATAGTAGGATTATACCCCGTTATATCACGAATCTCGACGGGTAAAGGTATCGGAGCCGTTCCTCCTATGTTAAAGCCGGCTTTTACCTCATACTCCAAACCGATCAATGCAGAATTGATAATTCCCTTATTCCGGTCTTCTTGTCCAAAAACCGAAAACGTTACCAGCAACAAGGCCAGTACACAAATTGATACAATATTCTTTCTCATCACAATAATCTTTTTTAATCTGCTGCATGAATCAGTTCCACTTCATCGATATACAATGTACTGCCGACAGCACCTCTGAAATAATCCCCTTCAATACTGGAAGAAAAGACAATAGCCACATTATATTTACCAGCTTTCAGTTTATCTTTATCCACAATCTTTCCAGTCTTTGTCACAAATGGCAAATAAAACTCCGTCCACTCATCCGTTTCCTTCCGGTCTTTCTCATCAATGCGAGCTATGGATATCAAATTAGGATGATCAAAACGGTTCGTTGCATCCAATGTTTTTGTCTTTTCATCTGTCTCGTAAAAGATTGCATAAATATCCCACGTATCCTTTTTATCTTTTACAATATTTCCATTCTCATCTTTATAAACTTCACCTGCCTTATACTTATAATACCCCTTCAAGTAGGTCGGTATATGCTCGAACGGAACTCCGAACATTGTTGCTTTCAATGGGTCGGTCAATGCGTTCCCTACACTAAACGTACCCATAAAAAGATTACCGGCAGCAATAGGCATACCCAACTTCGAACCGAAATCCCCAGTCGACTTTGTTTCCAACTTTACGCATTTGCCCACCTTTCCTTCCGCATAAGATGAAGTCGGAAATGATGCCGGATCTTCCGTACCTGCACCAGTCAAAGCAAAACCGGTATTTCCACTGGCCCAATCCATTACCCATTTTCCCTCAGAATCATTCTCATAGAAAATATTATAAACATATTTCAAAAGCGAACTCTTGTAATCCTTTACATTCTCAAAATGATATTCCGAGCTAATTCCAGCAATAATATAAGTAACTTGATATTCTTTCTTCCAATTTCCATCTTCAGAAGTTACCGTATAAGATTGCGGAGTCGTAAAGTCACGTTCGGTCCCGCTGGCCGGAGAAATGGTTGCACCGGGAGTCAATGTAAATTCAGGCGCCTGATGTGTCAAATCGGCATCGGCCGTTACCATCAATACTACCTTATTATTTTCTATAATCGGATCACGTTTCAAGATATCTCCCGACACTGTACAAGTCAATATATCCGCTTCTGCATTCAACGCCTCGTCACGAATACACGAAACCAGCGTAATTCCTAGCAAAAGGCATACGATAAAATAAGTTACTCTAATCATCTTATGTCTGTTTTATAAATAATAGGTTTTCCTTAAAAAGCAAACCGGATACAAAAATACGCTCCTTTTCCCAAAAAGCCACCGTATTTATATTTTTATCACAGTTTTTATTGTATCGCTCACCTATTATTTATACATTTGGCTCAACAACTTATAATATCTAATTCATAAGACCATGACAACACGCAGAGATTTTATCCGGCAAGCGACCTTATTAGGAGCCGGACTTTCCATGAGTCCATTTTTTATCAACGCGACTCCTGGAAGTATAGGAGCGAACGACAAAATACGCGTCGGACTGATTGGCTGTAAAGGGATGGGATTTTCAGACCTACAAGCTTTCCTTCGGAATCCGGAAGTCGAGTGTATCGCGCTATGTGACATCGATGACGAAGTTCTCAACAGCCGCGCAGCCGAAACTCAAAAAATCACAGGCAAGAAAGTTAAAAACCTATATAAAGACTGGCGGAAACTGATCGACAACAAAGATATCGACGTTGTCATCGTCGGTACACCCGACCATTGGCACTGCCTGCAGATGGTAGCCGCCTGTGAAGCAGGTAAGGATGTTTATTGCGAAAAGCCGTTAGGCAACAGCATTGAAGAATGTAACATTATGGTTCGCGCCGCCGAGAAATACAACCGGGTGGTACAGGTAGGACAATGGCAACGCAGTGATCTGCACTGGCAGGATGCCATGGCATTCGTACACAGTGGGCAATTAGGCAAGATACGTACCGTCCGCGTGTTCTCGTATCAAGGTTGGTGTCCTTCCATCCCGGTCAAACCGGACGAACCCGTTCCCGCAGGAATCGACTATGACATGTGGCTGGGTCCGGCTCCCAAACGTCCGTTCAACCGTAACCGTTTCCATTTCACCTTTCGCTGGTTTTGGGATTATGCCGGCGGACTGATGACTGATTGGGGTGTGCATCTACTCGACTATGCACTATATGGAATGAACGTTACAGCTCCCAACTCTATCATGGCTTCGGGAGGCAAATTCGGATATCCGGATGACGCCTGCGAAACACCGGACTTGCTGCAAACAATTTATACATTCGATGACTTCACTGTCATGTGGGATCATGCAATCGGTATCGACGACGGAGCTTACGGGCGCAATCACGGCCTGGGATTTGTCGGAGAAAACGGAACACTGGTTGTCGATCGCAGTGGCTGGGAAGTAATCCCCGAAAAGGTAAGCGGCAAAGCCCGCATGGAAGCGGTTCCATTGAAGAAAGCATATGGTGAAGGCGGTTTGAACCTGCATGTCAAGAACCATCTGGAATGTATCAAATCGCGCAACCGCAACTGTAATGCCAGTATCGAAATCGGCGCCCATATCGCCAAGTTCTCCCAATTAGGCAACATCGCCTACCGTACCGGCAAGAAACTGACTTGGGACGGAAAGAGTTTCCATGACGCAGAAGCAGACAAATATTTATGCAAGGAATACAGAGCACCTTGGGAGTTGCCGAAGATTTAAACAAAAAGGGGTTGTGTCAAATACAGGCACAACCTTTTTTATACAATAACTTGCTCACGTAATGGATTATCTATACTTTTGTTTGAACGAAAAATCAGAACAGGAACAGATTATGAAGATAACAATAGAAAACGGGAAAGAAACAGTCATCAATCTTTCCGGACAATTGGATACATTAACCTCCATAGATCTTGAAAAAGAGATCGCTCCCATCCTTCAGGGAGAAGTGCAGACAGTAGTGCTCAACGGTGCGGAACTAACCTACATCAGCAGTGCCGGACTCCGCTTGCTTCTTATGCTGCAAAAAGGGATGAAGAACAAAGGAGGCTCTTTCCGGCTGAAGAATATTCAGAATGATATTATGGAAATCCTGAATATCACCGGATTCTCTCACATCCTCACGATCGAATAACAAGTATCTTTATTCCGGCAAATGACAAATACGCTACATATAAAGAATGAGCTGAAACAGCTAACCCGTCTATACGCGTTTCTGGACCAGCAAGCCGGTACTTATGAACTGGGAGAACTACAGTCGATGCAAATCAAACTGGCACTCGAAGAAGCCGTGACCAACGTCATCCAGTATGCCTATCCCGACAAAAAAGACCAGGACATCCGTATCGACATGAGCTACGAGAACAAACGGCTGACAATCGTCATAACCGATACCGGCATCAGTTTCAACCCTCTCGAAAGACAAGAGCCGGATCTTACTCTCTCACTGGAAGAACGCCCGATAGGCGGCCTCGGAATTTATCTGGTCAAGCAACTGATGACGGAAGTCAGCTATAGTCGTTCAGCCGGGAAAAATATACTCACAATGGCAAAAGACATTTGTTGATATGGCAGACTTCGACATTAGAGATATAGCAGCGCTCAAAGTAAAGCTGCAAATCATAGAGAAGCTCGTATTGGCCGACTGGATCTTGATTATCCTGTCGATGTATTACGACTGGGGAGGATGGATAGCCAGCCTGATCGGCGTTCAAATCATCCTGTATATCTACAAGACGAAACTGCGCAAGCAACTGAAACAAAAAGAGTATCTCGCCAAAGTGGTAGAAGAGCGAACGATCGAGCTCCGTATCCAGCGCGACCAGGTGCTGAATGAATCCAAAAAACTGTCCGAAGCCCTCGATGCCCTGGCGAAAGCACAGGACGAACTGGTCCGCAAGGAAAAACTGGCTACTGTCGGACAATTGACGCAAGGGTTGGTCGACCGCATCCTGAACCCGATCAACTACATCAACAACTTTGCCGGCCTTTCCGTCAACCTGATCAATGACCTGAAGGGAAATATCACGGATGAGCAGGCAATCATGTCAAAAGAGAACTATGCCGACAGTATCGAGATTCTCGATATGATCAACAGCAACTTGCAGAAGATAAACGAACACGGCTGCAACACCGTCCGGATCGTCAAAGCGATGGAAGAATTATTGAAAGACCGTCACGGCGACGTCACTCCGACGGACATCTGCAACCTCTGCAAAGTGAACGTAGACGTGATCCGCAAGCAGTTCAAAGAAGACATTGAGAATAAGCAGATACAGATAGAACTCGACTGTCCGGCAGAACCCACGACCGCAGAGATCAACATTGAGCAGATGAACAAAGTGATGCTCAACCTACTCAAGAACAGCCTTTACGCATTGCTGAAAAAGTTACAGAAAAAGGACTTCACGCCAATCATCAACATACACGTAGAAAAGAGACTGAACGGGACAATTTTTCTCAGCATCCGCGATAACGGCATCGGCATCGAGGACAACATCAAAGCCAAGATATTCGAACCGTTCTTCACCACGAAGCCCACTGCCGAGGCTGCGGGTGTCGGTTTGTACCTCTGTCGTGAAGTCATCCTGAACCACCAAGGGTCCATCATCGTAAAAAGTGAAAAGGATAACTTTACCGAGTTTATGATTACGATTCCTATTTATCAAAAAAGCAACAACAATGAATGAGGACAGTATGAAAGAGTTAGAACGTCTGAGAAAACAGATTAGCCAACAGGAAAAGATGGCTTCACTCGGACTGTTGAGCGCAGGTATCGCACATGAGATACAAAACCCGCTTAACTTCGTGATCAACTTCAGCAAACTATCATGCAAGTTGCTGCAAGATATGGAAGACGTATTGGACGAACTGGAAAGCAAGCTTCCTGCCGATGCAGACGAGGAGATTCGGGAAATCATGGACGACCTCAAAAGCAACATGTGTAAGATTGAGGAAAACGGAAACCGGGCATCGAGCATCGTCCGAGGTATCCTGCTCTATTCCCGCGGCAAAGACGATGAATATATACCGACCGACCTCTGCCAGCTGACAAAAGAATATGTATGGCTTTCCTACCATGCTGTCCGTGCCAATAACAAGAGTTTCAATGTTACCATCATAGAAAAATACGACAACACGCTTCCGCCGGTCAAAGTGATACCGCAAGACTTCAGTCGTGCAGTTCTCAACCTGATGAACAACGCCTGTTATGCTGTCTTCAGCAAATCCAAAGGTGTCGTCGAAAACCCTTATAGTCCGACCATCAAGGTCAGGCTGATAAAAGATGGCGACCGGGTACGGTTGGTTATCGAAGACAATGGTTTGGGAATCACGAAAGAGGTCAAAGAGAAACTCTATACGCCGTTTTTCACCACTAAACCGGTTGGGGAAGGAACCGGTCTCGGCCTCTCTATCACCAAGTCGATCATCGAACAAAAACATAACGGAACGATCGAGATGGAATCGGAGCCGAACGAATTCACCCGTTTCACAATCACCATTCCGATTAAATAATCAGAGAAACAACGCTACTATGGCTATAAAAATATTAAGTGTAGACGACGAACTTGACCTGGAAATATTGCTGACTCAATATTTCCGGCGCAAAATAAAGAAAGGTGAATACGAATTCCATTTCGCCCACAACGGACTGGAAGCACTCCAAATGCTGCTTGCCATGCCGGACTTCGACGTGATCCTGAGCGATATCAACATGCCGGAAATGGACGGACTTACGTTACTCACAAAGATTAACGAGATGCGTAACCCAGCGCTAAAATGCATTATGGTATCGGCCTACGGCGATATGGAGAATATTCGTAGTGCCATGAATCAGGGAGCCTTCGACTTCACGACTAAGCCAATCAATCTCGAAGACCTCGAACGAACCATTGAAAAGGCAGCCGAGCAGATCGCTTTCATCAAGCAGGCACAAAGGGAACACACACAATTGGAATCCATCCAGAACGACCTGCATGTCGCCCAGGAAATCCAGCAAACAATCCTGCCCAAGACATTTCCTCCGTTTCCGGAGTTGAAATCGTTCGACTTGTATGCCTATATGAACGCTGCCAAATATGTAGGAGGGGATTTTTATGATTTCTTCCGCATCGACCAGGACCGCTTGGGCTTCGTCATTGCCGATGTGTCGGGCAAAGGTGTTCCCGCCGCAATCTTCATGGCTATCAGCCGGACTGTGATACGCGCCATCGCCCTGACCGAAAACTCGGCTTCCATGTGCATGCAACGTTCCAACAACATTCTCTGCCAAGAAAGCGTAAACGACATGTTCGTGACCGTATTCTACGGTATCCTGAATATCCATACAGGTACCGTCACCTACAGTAATGCAGGGCACAACCCGCCTATCCTGATGAAAAAGGACGGTTCCGTTTCCAAAGTACCGTCCACTGGCGACATGATATTGGGGGCGATCAACGATGCCTGCTATCACGAAAAGGAGCTGAAGATGTCACCCGGCGACAATCTCTTTCTCTATACCGACGGGGTAACAGAAGCGATGAATACGAAGCATGAACTATACAGCGAACAACGGCTGCTCGAAAACTGCCGGACACTTGCCGGAAAGAACCCGAAAGAGGTTGTGGAAAAGATAACCGAGACGGTTGGCGAATTTGTCGTCGGTGCTGTCCAATCAGACGATATTACATTGCTTTCGATCAGTTACAAAGGGTGACGAAAATGAATTGACCAAATTAAACGCACGAGTTGCCAACTCATGAAAATGGATTCCCCCAAAAAATAAATATCCCAGCCTCCAATAGGAAGCCGGGATACTTATCTTTTTATGTATAGAAATCTTGCTTACTTCAGCAAAGCATCGCGGATCCCCATGATCTCGGCATTAGCAGCACGAGCGCTCTGGATAGAAGCGACCTTTTCTTTCAGCGGAGCAATCGTTTCGCCTAACTGTTTCAAATCAGGATAGTAAGCAGCCAAATCGGCAACCACCTCTTCCAACATGCTGACACGTTTTTCCATATTTGTAGAAAGACCGGCAGAAGTAGCATCACCTTCTACAACCAATGTAGGATTGGCAACCAAACAAGCATATTCAGCAGAAGCAGCACCTAACATTTCAACTTCGGCATCTACTTTGTTTTCGGCTGCCATCTTTTCGATGATCTTGTCTTCCTGTGCGTTCAAGAAAGCTTGCAATTGCTCTTTAGTTGCATCTTTCGGAGCCTGTTCTTTCAGGATATCCAAAACAAACGACACATTCAAGTCCGTAGCCAACTTGGCTATTACGCCTTCCACTTCGGCTGTCGGCTTACCGATCGCTTTCAATACATTATAATCAGCCATATACATACCCAATGCACGGGCTTTCTGCGTCGGTGTACTCAATTCGGCAGCCTTACCAACCGGCACCATATACTTGATATCACCCACATTTACTTTTACTTCACCTGTAGAAAGACGATAAGGAATATCAGAATCCGGCATATCCTTCAACAATTGAATTGTCTCTTGTTTCAACTCCTCAGTCAACAGGTCTTTCGGAGCCTTACCTGCTATAACAGCGGCTTCTTCAGTCTTTTCGGCTTCTTCGCTTGTTTTCTTGGCTCCGTTGCAGGAAGTCATTCCAAACACTAATGCTGCTACGGCGAGCATGCTTAATACACTCTTTTTCATATTGTATAATTTAATAATTTATTATTTCGAGTCTTAAAATTCGTCCCGTTTCAAGAAACGTCCCGGAAACTCTGCGAATATAGCGATAATCGACAATAATGCAAAGAAACCTATAACCAATAAATTAAATTTATAAGTAGAAATATGATATCCGGCCCAATTTTTTTCATGGCTGTAGAAAGCGGCACGTCCGAAACGGTTGTCAGGCTCCACATAAACTTGCCCGATCGCTGGGTAGATACGATGGTTCGCTTCCTTATATAGATGACGTCCTCCAGTCCCCATAACCAGGTCTTCTATTGCCATATTATGATGGGCTTTCTTCATCTTCATCAGTTGCTCGGTCCCTTCTTTCCTGCCGCGTTCCTGCTGGATTTGATCGAGATAGGCAGTGAAGTTGTGCGCCCGTTCGTGCAAAGCGGCATCCACTTTGTCCAGATATGCCAGATATCCCTCTCCCTCCATGCGGGGAGCGATACGGGCAGCACGGCTCAATACGGCCAGCTCGTTCTCGACCGTTTTCCGCTTATCGGGATCATCTTTTAGCACAATCTGTTCTACCAAGCTGCGTACCTCCGGTAAATGAACGTTCTCGTAATATTGCGCCAGATACTTTTCTTTCTCAATCGGGAAATAAGGACGGTTATAAGCGTTGTCGCAGAACTGCTCCACCATCAACGCTTCAAAAGCCCAGCGCGAAGGGATCACCTCGCCGATCAACGGCACGATGTTCTCATCCGAAGCCCGTGTATTGAGATCGTCAAACTTGATGACCAAGCCGCAAAGCAATATTTGTGGGATCAACAGAAGCGGGATCGTGATATAGATCGCAACAACCGAGCTCATCGTCTGCGAAAGGATCAGCCCGGTCAGATTCGCTAGGAACGACGTTGCCCACAGAATGCTCCACCACGTGCCGAACATCTCGCTCCCCACTCCGATAATGGCATTCCCCACCCCGATGAACAAAAGCGATTGCAGCCCCGACACAGCCAATAGATACACCATCTTGGATGTCAGATAGCTGCTCCGGCTCAACCGGAGGAAATGTTCGCGCTTCAGGATCGTCCGGTCCTTTATAATTTCCTCAGCACTGATGCTCAACCCCATAAAAGTGGAAACAATGACTGACATGAAGATATAAGACACGAAATTCTTGTTGGCAAGCAACGTATATTCATCCCCGTCCATATAGCGGGTCAGAAGGGCGACGATCAGCGCAAGCAAAGGGGCTTCCAATAACGTGATAGTCAGATATTGCTTATTCGTCAGCTTCGTACGTATATTTCTTTCCAGGAAGATCAGGAATTGTTTGAACCAGGAAGGTTTCTTCTGCTGGTTCTTCGGTAACGCTTCCTCCTCGACAGGCGAAAACGCGGGACGGGAAGCAAGATATTCGGCATGCCATTCCTCCGGTGTGAACTTTCGGATATTCGTTTGGTTTCCAGAGTCGTCGATCTTCTTAGAGTCAATGATATTCAAAATCAATTCGGGATTCACATTACCACAGACACTGCACACGCTGATATCCGGATCAGTATACTTGGCCGCCTGCTTGAAATAGGTGATTGCCTCTATCGGGTTCCCGTCATAGATCGGATAGCCTCCTCGGTCAAGTAGCCACAGGCGGTCAAACAACTTATAGATTTCGGACGAAGGCTGATGTATATTCACCACTACCAATTTTCCCCGGTGAGTCTGTTCCTTCAGGAGCATGATTACTTTTTCGGAATCGGAAGACGACAATCCCGATGTCGGCTCGTCAAGATACAGGATAGCCGGCTCACGTATCAGTTCGAGGGCGATATTCAAACGCTTTCGCTGACCTCCACTAATCGTCTTACGAATAGGGGAACCGACTTCGAGCCCCTTTATCTCTTCCAAGTCCAACTCCTTCAAAACCTTTTCCACACGTTGCCCAATCTCCTCGTCCGTCAAACGCGCGAAACAGAGCCGTGCCGTGTACAAAAGGTTCTGATAAACGGTCAACTCCTCTATCAGCAAATCATCCTGCGGAACAAAACCGATCAATTGGCGTGCATCCGGAGAGTCGAGCGGATGGCCATTCACGGTGATCATTCCCTTATCGGGACGAATATTACCGTTCATGATTCCCAACAAAGTCGACTTTCCAACCCCACTCCCACCCATAATGGCGACAAGCTGTCCGGATTCGAGATTGAAAGAGAAGTTATGCAGCCCGTTATGGCTATTCTTAAATGTAAAATCAATATCACGTCCGGCCAGATGAATGACTTCCTTGTGCTCGTTCTTATTAAAAACGGCAAGTAGATTACTGTAATAAACCGGCAGGAACAAAGGCCCTTTCAGCACACCGCTATGTTGCCAGGCATAAAACATATCCGACGAAAGCGGAATATCATTCATAAATACCTGCCCGTTCCCATGATAGGTGAAAATATGCTTGTCGAAGCGACGGATATAGAACACACGGATGACCCCCTCCATCCCTTTCCGCGTGATATGGTTGACCTCCGCCTCCTCCTCTCCGCTGATCGTCAGCAAAGACAAAGAAGTTTGCCCTGTGATAAAGGCAAGCGCATCATCAAATTCTTCCTGAGGGATCGAAAAGATATCAGCTACCAGGCGGAACAGAGCCAGATGTTGGTCCGCCTCCTCGCTGTTCGTATAGGCAAACTCCACGAAACGGATCAGCAAAAGCAATTGTTCTTCGGCTCTCAACTTTACTTTCATCTGTTCGCAGATATTCCGAACAATCTGCTCTTTGTCAATCACAAAGAGCGAATCGTCATACATATCGCGCAACGCGTTGTAAAGTTCAATATACTCTTTATGGGAACGCACCCCGAAGTGGCTGGAGAGATAAGAATGAACGGCACGACTTGCCTGCTCCCTTTCAATCCGCACGGAGGAAGCAAAAATAGCAAATAGATTTAATAAGCCGTTTAATATGGTCTCATTCATTTATTTTGTCAGTGTAAGATAAATTACCTGCAAAGATAGTAAAGATTCGAAGGAAAAAACAAAGAATACCAGAAACGTAAACAGCCAAAATTATACATGATACCTTACCGGCACTACCAGAAACCTCTCTCAGCCAAGCGACCGACTAACCCGTTTCATGCCATCAACTAAGTCAAAACACCCCAAGAACTAAATCAGAACATATAGTAAAGTATCTATTGGTAGTTACGACCTATTGCCTATACGTAGTACTATCTATCATCAATTAGTAGTTACTACATATTCGCGATAGATAGTAACTACATATAAATAATATGCAGTATGTTTTGAATTAGTTTACTATGACTTTCGAAATAGTTTATGGCATGTTCCGGACCAGTTACTCTTTTAGAACAGACAGATTCCGAACAAAGTAGCAGAAAACCAAAGGTTTCGGATCATAAGGAATATATACAATAATGTATAGAGAATTTTAAATGTCAGAAAACATTTTATCAATAATCATTTTTACAGCTTGGGTTACTCTCTCTGAACTGCGCCCTAAAGCCTCACAGATTAAAAAGGTATTGACACCTGATCTCTTTAAGACTGTCCATAACGCTTTAACCAAATTGTATTCATATCAGAAAAAGGAATATTCAAATGCTTGTTGAATTTTATAAGAGAGTGCATAGTACATTTATACATATCCGCATAACGTAAACGATTTGCTGATTCAAGCTCTTGAATATACTGGTTAAAGACCTCTTGTACAGTTTTACGCTTTACTGGTTTGTTCACCTTCTCCATTAAAGACGTTGCTGTAAATTCTTTTTCCTGTGATTTGAACTCTATAACCTTATCTGTATAAACTTTTACTTTCTCTGCTATTAACCTTTCTATATACTCCTTATTTGGACATTTAGAAGTTGGTTTGTTGGCTTTAAAGTCCCAATATTTAGGCAATATGGAAATACCAAGACTTTGATATTTCATTTTCCGATCCTTACAAACACGAATCATCAAAGGTGATTCGTTGTTTTTCAACACTTTAGATTTGTAACATACGACATTGACTGTTGTACTCATGGTTTAAACGCTGGTTTAAACATCGGTTTAAACAAACCACGAAAACCACAGAAAACACCATAAAAAAAGCAGTTACCTAAAAAGACAACTGCTTGATATTGTGAGCCGAAAGCCGGACTTGAACCGGCGACCTACGCATTACGAATGCGTTGCTCTACCAGCTGAGCTATTTCGGCGACATTTACTTCCTGAATGCGGGCGCAAATATAATATGTTTATTTGACATCTGAAAGAAGTTTTGCTAAAAAATCATCTAAATCTGCATCCAAATCTTTTAAAAGAGGATCATCCAAACGAAGATTTTCATCGTCCAAGAACAGAAGTTCCTCAATGACAGAGAAATCCTCGTCAGTCAGGCTTACCGAGAACGGTTTCAGAAAACAAGGGTTATCAAAAACTTTTTTTGTAACCAGAACGGCAAGCACAGCTTTCAAAGTTGCAGCAACCTGTTGAGTAAATTGATCATCATCACATGCCGTATTCACCCAATCGAAAATGATTGTCTTTTCAACCAGCACATCCTCTTCATCATAAATAAGCAATTCACCACTTTCAGCATCTACCTGCACGTATAAATCGCTGTAACAGTTGCCAGCTTCATTCGCAGCAAGCTTATTGATGGCCGAATTGAAAGTCGTTTCTATGACAGCCTGAACCTTTGCATTATTTGCACTCATATCTTAGTTATTTATTCTTTATTCGAAACGTCTGCCAAAAGTAATAATAATTCAGAGAATATAAGATTATTATTCTCCAAATTGCTTATTTAGTTTCTGATCTGAACGGATACGCTTGCCAAGAGCCTCTACATACAGCCGTTGCATTTTCGTGTAATTATAATCTTCGCCCTTTTTATTATTAAAAATCTCGTAAGATTTAGCAGCCCAGTCATAGGCATCCTTCAACTGAGTCTTCATTTCATAAAACAAAGCCAAGTTCGATGCAGCCTTTGCCCGCTCTTTCCAACGTGAAGAATTTTCATACACATGCTTCCAACGTGAAGCCGCTTCCTCCCATTTGTCAGACAAGGCATAGGCGGTCGCTTCTTTCCAACGCGCCCCCTCACCTTTATAGAACCAACGGTTTTCATTATCCCAATGAGGAACAAAGTTCGGAGTAACCTTCCTACCAATATACTGCCCAGCAGCCCGTAAAGCTTCATCCGGCGACGGTAAATAAAGTTTCAACAACTCCATATTGTCCGCACTTTCAGACCAGAAAACACTATCCTGCACGTAAACAGTAGCCAACGGATTATCCCGTCCGGGAAGATAACCACGGACGACCCCAGTAATCTCGATATCGACTCCTCCCACGACAAAGCCTTCGGCAAAAGCGACAACATCCTTTTCCATCCGGAACAACAGGCGATCGAGCGAAATAACAGCATCCGTCCCTGTCTCCCGGCACAATTCTTTCACCGTTTCGGGTGTCAACTTTTCATCCACCAAATATTTTGTATCCTGACGAGTGCCATCATGATAGAGAAGAACATCATTGAAAAAAGAGACATCCACAATCGATTTGCCTAAGGAATGGCAGGCATCATACAAAGCGCTATCCGCATGGGCACGGGCCGTGTCCTGCACAGTTCCATATAAATTATAGGTATAGCCGACATCGTCGGGCTGGGGAACGGCGTTATTAACAATCAAAACCTTGTCGACATTCTTCGGGAAAGTAATCTCGGCCGGATTATAAGTTTCTATTCCAATATATTCAATGGTGCTGCACGCCGAAAACAGGCAGGCCATCAACAGATACAACGTTGTTCTCATCTTTACATTTATGATTTATAATTTATGAATTATGCTTCACAACTTGTGCTTCATAAATCACAAATTATAAATCATAATTCTTATCATGCCATATCACTAACGGCCTTGAAATAGCCGATAGACTCTGCGATACCGAGGAAAGGATCTTTCATGTCCTTTTCGAACTCAAGACTGCACATTCCTGTATAGTTCACCTCGCGCATCATACGAATCAATGCGGGGAAATCGATCTTTCCGCGCCCGATCTCAATGCCGCGTCCAGCCTTTGAAGAATCCGTCACATCCTTAATGTGCATATCGAACACACGGGTATGATATTTCTTCAAGTCAGCAACAGGATCACAACCGTTACGCAGATCGTGACCAACATCCAGACACATACCGATACGCGGGTCCAAATCTTTCGTATGTTCCCAAACGTCCGTTGCATCCGGATAAGTCTTGATATCGGGTCCGTGCAAATGGATCGCATAATTGAAGTCGTACTCTTTCACTTTCTTGTCCACATAGGGCAAAAGTTCGTAATTCGGTACGCCGACAATCGTTTTCACGCCTACTCGTTTCGCATATTCAAAACCACGATCTATTTCAGCCTCGCTCTTCATATAGATAGGACCGACAGCATATCCAGTCACACCATAAGAAGCGCATTTGTCATGGAAAGCCTTGATTTGATCGTCATTGCTATCCAACGGCAGGTGAAAATCCTTGATACAAAGATAATGAATATCCAGACGCTGCAAAGTTTTTAACGTAGTTTCCAAGTCAAAGTTTACAAATGTATACCCGGCCATACCCAAATGAAAAGGATTTACGGCCTTAGCAGCCTTAGGCTTCACGGGATCGGGCAATCCGGCCTTTGCTACGCTTGCCGTACCCAACAGGATAGCTCCTGCCAGCCCTTTCTTAAAAAAAGATCTTCTTGATTTCTCCATGATATTAAATTAAAATTATGTGTTTGTATATTATGACAGCAAATATAATCTTTTTTTAGTGTGCACGATAACATTTAGAAAGAAAATAGAAGGCTTTACAATAATTAATCCATGATTATACACGAGGCAGCTTCACATAAAAGACAGAACCTTCACCAACTTTCGAAGTTACACGGATGGATCCGTTCATTTTTTCAAGCAAGCCTTTACAAATAGCCAAACCGAGCCCAACCCCCTTGTTCCAGTCGTCAAGCTGGACGAAACGGCTGAATATCTGCTCCTGCTGTTCCTCTGGAATCCCTTCTCCCGTATCTTGCACGAAAAAACAGACTTCGGATTCTGCAGCCTCATAACCGAAACGGATAAAACCAGCTTTCGTATGTTTAACTGCATTCGTCAATAAGTTTGTCAGTACTTGCGTCAAGCGATTACGATCAATATACAGCATACAGGGAGGACAATCGGCCAGTTGCAATTCCACCCCTTCATTCATTCTGAGCAAGATGACATTATAAATCTCACTCATCAGAACAGGCAGGTCGTATTCAGCATAATGAAGCGATATCGTGTTCGATTCGATCTTCGAAATATCCAGCACATCTGAAATCAATCGTTGCAACAGATCATTATTACTTTGAATAATATCGGCAAATTGCCTACGGGCTTCCTGGTCTTCTTCATCGATCAGCACTTGGGAAAAACCGACAATCGCATTCAATGGTGTACGAATTTCGTGGTTCATATTAGCCAGGAAAGCAGATTTCAGCCGATCCGACTCCTCTGCTTTTTCTTTTGCTTTTCTCAATTGCATACTATGCCGACGGTGTAGATATACAAGAAAAAACAACAAACAGCAGACGAATACGAGGGCAATCACACCGGTCCAAAGATAAAACAACCGGGTACGGTCACGCAACGCTTCCACCTCCAGTTTCCGGTTGGCTAGTTCCAACTTGTCGATGTTGTGCCGGGTCCGCATATTAGCCAACTCCCTATAGTAGTTCGCGGTAGACAACGAATCTTTTTTTATCGCATATAACCGGAAGACCTCCGCCGCCTCCTGGAAACGCCGGGCTTCAACCAGCAAGTTTCCTTTGCTATTCAGTAAATTAATATAGGTAGATGTTCTGTCCAGATGCTCATAGCACTGCAATAATTCATCGTACAAGGCTATTGACTTATCCAGTTCCCCGATGTTCCAATAATACACGGCATAGATCGTTTTTATCTCCAACTGCCTATTGGCTATATTATACTCTTTCAGCAGAGCTTCGGCCTGTTTTAAATATCTCAGCGCCAAATCATTCTTGCCCAAATGAAGATAGGTCATGGCAAATCCACGATTCATCGTATATTTAAGAGTGCTAACCCGATTCTCGTCATCCAGTTTTACGATACCATCCCGATCACACTGATCGAGATACTTCTTCAACAATCCTAAATATTCCAGTTTCTTTTCTTGCCCCGGCGCTTTATTCAGAAGCTGACGAATAATATTGATACGTTTGACAAGTGGAACGTCTTTCTTTTCCATTCCTGCTAGGATATCTTCATACAAAGCCAGCCCTTCCTGCTTCAAATCATTGGACAAATAGTAATCAGCCAATGCCTGGTTAGCCATATCTATCCCATCCGGATAATCAAGATCCAAAGCCAATCGCTTCAGAGAATTGATGCTATCCAGAGCCGCCTTATTGTTTTTTCCTCTTGTCAAGGCATAAACATACCAGGCTTTCATGCGGAAAAGTTCTTCCAATCTGTTTTGCTTATATAATAATGGTAGGGCTTGTTGCATGTAATAGACCATGCTGTCGACTTCACCCCCATAATAATGTTTCGCTAGCAAGAAAAGAGCTGTACCTTCATAATAGGTATTCCGACGCTTACGAGACTCGTTCAGCAACCTGTTGAAAAGCACTTGCCTGTCGCTTTCGTCCAGCTTCCCCATAACGGTATCACACAGATGTCGCAAGAACAACGAATCTGCACCCAATTGCCATTCTGCAGGCAGAGCCTTGCATGTACAACAATAACTCCATAATAATAAAATTACCCCCAATAAAAGCCTTTTCATCCACTAGTTATTTTCCAGAATCACACTTATGCCTTCTGAATGGGTTTTGAGTAACGTAAAAGACATAGCCAGCTCTCAATTTGGAAGTCACGGCAATCGTACCCCCATTTTTGGTATGCCTTCACCCGTATCCTTAACAAAGAATTTAATCTCCGTCTCCAATACCTCATACCCAAAACGAATAAAACCTTTTTTCCGTATGCTTCATCGCATTATTCAGCAAGTTAGTAATTATTTACGTAAGACGGCATACGATCCGTATAAAAATTTATCGCGGGACATTCTTTTAACTCCAAAACAACCTTTTCAGGCATACAAAGTTGCGTCGAACTATAAATCTCATCCATCATTTCGGGCAAGTAAATATTGAAGTTTCTCCGTTCCATCCTTTCTCCGGCAGGAAGAGCCATTAAAGCAGAACGCAAACTATCTGTCTCATTGTTTGCATTCAACAAGACAGTAGTTTGCGTCAATAACATAAGGCCAACCAGAAGAAATACTTCATCTGGTTATATTTCTAAAGCCTACTTCTTCAAAGCTGCGATGCTTTCCTCTATAGACTTGATTTTACTTTCTGCATCGGCCTGTTTCTTACGTTCCATTTCAATGACTTTGGCCGGAGCCTTGCTTACAAAACTTTCGTTGCTTAACTTTTTCATGACAGAAGCCAGGAAGCCTTGCTGGTATTTCAGTTCGTCCTGAAGCTTAGCCAGTTCCTCCTCTACGTTGATCATATTACCCAATGGGACAGCATATTCCGTCGTACGCACCAGGAAGGAAGCAGAACCGGCCGCTTTTTCTTCCGTACGGATGATAGACGACAAATTACACATCTTGGCAATTACGGAGTTGAAGTGATCGTTGTGTTCACCCAGTACCTGCAATTCCAATGCTTCCTTATTCGGTATATTTTTCTGAAGACGTATCGTACGCACTCCACCCACAATTTCTTTTGCAATTTCGAAATCTTCCAGATATAAGTTATCAACAGGAGCAACCTCCGGTATCAGTGCGACCATCAAGCTCTCGCCTTCCTTACGCGGCTCCAACGCTTGCCACAACTCCTCTGTAATAAAGGGCATAAACGGATGAAGCAGGCGAAGCAGAGCATCGAAGAAGCCAAGTGTCGATAAGTAAGTTGACTTATCAACAGGCTGTTGATAACCCGGCTTAACCATTTCTAAGTACCAAGAAGAGAACTCATCCCAAAAGAGTTTGTAAACAGCCATCATTGCTTCACTCAAACGGTATTTGCCGAACAGATCGTCCATTTCAGCGATCGTCTTGTCCAGTTGCATCTTAAACCATTTGACAGCTGTGGCTGCCGCTTCGGGCTGTTCGATAGTTGAATCAACCGTCCATCCTTTAATCAGACGGAAAGCATTCCATATCTTATTGTTAAAGTTACGTCCCTGCTCGCACAACGCATCGTCAAAAGGAATGTCGTTTCCGGCAGGCGCCGCCATCATCAACCCCATACGCACACCGTCAGCACCGTATTGCTCGATAAGCTGCAGCGGGTCGGGAGAATTTCCCAATGACTTGGACATCTTACGGCCCAGTTTGTCACGTACGATACCGGTAAAATAAACATTCTTGAACGGCATCTTACCCCGATATTCGTAACCGGCCATAATCATACGGGCTACCCAGAAGAAAATAATATCCGGTCCTGTCACCAAGTCGCTCGTCGGATAGTAGTAGTTAATCTCCCGGTTGTCCGGATCGTTGATGCCATTAAACAGAGAGATCGGCCATAACCAGGAAGAGAACCAGGTATCCAGCACATCCTCGTCCTGACGCAGGTCAGCCATCGTCAAAGAAGCGTTACCTGTCTTTTCTTTTGCCATTTCTAAAGCTTTCTCTGCCGTTTCGGCTACAACATACCCCCCCTCGGGCAGGAAATAAGCCGGAATACGGTGTCCCCACCACAACTGACGGCTGATACACCAGTCCTTGATGTTTTCCATCCAATGACGATAGGTATTCTTAAACTTCGGAGGATAGAACTTGATGTCGTCCTTCATCACCGGTTCCAAAGCGATCTGTGCGAGGTGTTCCATCTTCAAGAACCATTGCATAGACAACTTCGGTTCGATAGGCACATTGGTGCGTTCGGAAAAACCGACTTTATTTTCATAAGCTTCCACCTTTTCCATCAGGCCGGCAGCCTCCAGGTCTTTTTCGATCTGCTTACGAACATCGAAACGGTCCATACCGACATACAAACCGCCAGCCTCGCTGATCGTACCGTTATCATTGAATATATCGATAGAAGGCAAATTATATTTTTCGCCCAACATATAGTCATTCACATCGTGTGCCGGAGTTACCTTCAGACAACCTGTACCGAACTCGATATCCACATAATCGTCCTCGATCACAGGAATCACACGGTTTACCAACGGAACAATCACTTTCTTCCCTTTCAACCAAGTGTTCTTCGGGTCGTTCGGATTGATACACATGGCCGTATCCCCCATGATTGTTTCGGGACGGGTTGTTGCGACAATCGCATAACGGCCTTCCGGATCACCTTCCACCTTGTAGCGGAGGTAATACAGTTTGCTGTGCTCTTCCTTATATATAACCTCTTCGTCGGACAGGGCAGTCAGCGCTTTCGGATCCCAGTTCACCATACGGACACCACGATATATCAGTCCTTTATTATAGAGATCGACAAAAACCTTGATCACACTTTCGGAACGCAGTTCGTCCATCGTGAAAGCCGTACGGTCCCAATCACAGGATGCCCCCAGCTTACGCAACTGCTTAAGGATGATGCCTCCGTGTTCTTCCTTCCATTCCCAAGCATGTTTCAAGAAATCTTCACGCGTCAGGTCAGTCTTCTTAATTCCCTGCTGTGCAAGGCGATTCACAACTTTCGCTTCGGTTGCAATGGAAGCATGGTCCGTTCCCGGCACCCAACAAGCGTTCTTCCCCTGCATACGGGCACGACGGATCAGAATATCCTGAATGGTATTGTTAAGCATGTGTCCCATATGAAGCACGCCTGTGACGTTTGGGGGCGGAATAACAATCGTATACGGCTCACGACCATCGGGTTTCGACTTGAAAAAGCCGTTATCCAACCAATACTGATACCACTTACCCTCTACTTCTGCGGGGTTGTACTTACTTGCAATTTCCATATTGTTTCGTTCTTTTTTATCTGTTATGATGCGGACCAGAAATCCACTATTCTCAAGCGCAAATGTACAAAATAATATGGACATAAATACCAAACTGTTTAAACAAAGATTACATGCTCAGAATGAAGATTTTAAGTTTTCCCATTTCACAATCCATTCCCCATTTTTAGGGAATCCTGGATTCTCATCCTTACAACCATCCCAACCTGCACACATCATTGCCACAACAGTAAGCAATCCACCATTTCCCGGTAAATATAAAGGAAGTCCCTCATTTTGATAATTATGCCCATTCGGTAAATATGTATTTTTTTGAACATTTTTAAGCAGTATCTCCAATGCCAATTCAGGTTCTCCCAATCGTATTGCGGTCATTGCTATTAAAGGAAAATCCCATCCCCAAGTTTCAGCCCACGGCCAATTTTTTATCACATGTTTCAATGATTTACGCATTATCTCTTTATTTAAACCTTTTGTTTCAGGCAAAAAACCATAGGCAGCCAATTGTGTCGGATGTCCCCAATCCTTCTCTAATACAGCTTCAGCCTCCACATACAGACCATTCACAATTGGCCATGGAGCCATTTGATCAGCCATTCGATCCCATTCTTTATTTCTTTTTTCTCCCAATCGTTCCTTCCATTCATTTGCCTTCTTTAAGCCCCAACTCCAATAAGCCAATTCAAACGTTGGATTTATGTTATACTCATAATCTTGAAAGTTCCCTTCACGAGCAGATATGACAGGAGGACCTAATACATAACAACTTCTATCGGCATCCCAGTGAGCAAAGTCATACATAAATTCAGCCGTGACATTTATAATCTCACTGTATTTTTTTACCGTCTCCAAAGTTGGATTATCACGATATAGCAATTCACAATAAAAAATCGGATGTGGCTGCTGCCAAATTAATAATGGAGCAATATAAGAGGGGGATTGTATACCATCCGGATCTGTCATTTTAGGCCAGCGAACTCCTTTATAACCTTGCATCACAGTATATGATTTTGCCACTTCCAAAATATCCTGATACCAATTCAACGTGTTCGCCAAATACGCACTTCTATTCCATAAGGCAAAATGGACAGAATGCCACCAATGCATTTCCAAATGAAACTTTCCATACCAACTATTACATGTTAATCCTGTCTCTTGAGGTGGATATTGTTGCCGTGACTGGATTGCTGTCAAATACTGAGATAAAACAATCCTGCGTTCCAATTCCATCCAACGAGGATCTTTACTTCCAGACAAATCTATAGCCCCTCCATTCATCCAAAAATTTTTCCAAGCCAGTTGATTTGCTTCAAATGCTGATGAATAATTTACTCTTTGGTCACCCATGGTTCGTTCTTGATAGAAATCGATCAAAAGATTAAACTCCTTTTCATCAGAAGACAATGACAATAAATAATTATGAGCCGAAGTCTCCTTCAAAATAGCATCCACAGAAGATTGTATATGACAATAATAGACAAAATCATCTATCTTATGCTCTACTATCCAATCCCTTCTCCCACTCTTTATTACTTTGGATTGATGAGATGAAGCATTACTAAGCGTTGTCGGATCTTTTGCAAACAATACACTCGGAAAAGGAAAACATATTTGCACACCTAATTCGTTTGAAGAAAACAGAGATGATTTCAATTTATAAACCAATTGATCTCTATCGGGATGACAAAATGTCACAATTTCTACCGGAACATTCGACAATTTAAAATGGCTATCCAACACTCCTTTCCATAAATCTAAGCGCTGATGTGTATCTTCCAAATCTGCAACCGAAAGCTTTCCTTTGATTTTTTGCAGTCCAATTAAAGCTAATCCTGTCTGATGAGGATTGGCACGTAAAAAGTCATATCCACGAACATTTTCTATCGGATAAGGGACTTTCCTCCCATAAGTTTCCAAATATTTAAAAACATCCGACATTTTATAATTCTCCGTATTTGGAAAACTATGCCATCCCCATTCTGACATTGTAGACAAAGGAATCCCTTTTTCATATAAATCAGGGAATGTTTGCATCCCCGTTATATCAACCGTATGACAAAAGTGTCCATTTCCAACAGAAAGAGGAGATAAAGCCTCAACTTTTGTCATTGTTACGTTATGACGTGAAACAAGAGATTCCCTATCAATACTATTACTTCCAACCACATTAAAATTCACAAAAACAAATAGATAGATCCCTATAATTTTCTTTATAACAACATTCATTCCACTCATATTCAATTATTCATCTATTACTTTAACAATGATAAAATTGAAGAAAGACGCTTGCATAAAATCTATCAAGCGACTTTCTTCTATTAATTACTCACCAATTGGGATTTTGCTCTAATTCAGGATTTATCTCTATCTCCGTAGCCGGAATAGGCCACAAATAATCTCGATTTTCACGGAATATACGAGTAAACAAACGTTTACCAGTTATACCATATTCGTCTCTGTTCAACAAAACATGAGATAGCCTCCAACGACGTAAATCACTATCCCGAATTCCTTCTCCTGCTAGTTCAACAGCTCTCTCACGGAATATACGTTGAAATACTTCATCCTTTGTGTCAGCCACCAAATAAGAAGGGCCACTATTTAGTAAAGCAATACCCGCACGAGCACGCACTTTATTTATATATTCTACAGCCTTCGTCTGATTTCCAACTTCGTTATAACATTCTGCCAACATTAAATAAACATCAGCCAGACGAATAATAGGAAAATTAACCGGAGTATGAGCACGAGCCGTAATAGCACCATTCCAATCTCCTTCTGGAATAAACTTTCTCCAAAAATAAGTTTCCCAACCTCCTTTATTATTACGTACAAAACCATTATTCTCACTCAATGCAACAACATTTCCTTTCTCATTTTGGGCAAAAATAAAATCCATCAAACGTTCTTCATCCCTGTTCCATCCCAAATAGGTCGTAAAAGGAGCTATAACTGTTGCTAACATACGCGGATCCCGTTGTTCATACATTTCTTTAACTTTTTCCGCATCTTCTGGTATATTCAGAACCTTTGTTCCATCTTCATTGACAGTACATCTAAAGATACGTTCACGAACATTATTATCCGTCGTAAAACCTGGGAATAACTCATCCCAATTAAATGGTCTACCATCCTTATATTCATACATATCCACCAAATTCACAGATGGAACCGTATTATTCCAGCAACTCCCATAAGAACTACGATTACCCGCATGAAAGCACAATGGCATTCCATAATCATTTCCTGTCCCTCCCAAATTTATAATGGAAAAAATCATTTCAGAACTAGCATGCCCAGTCAAATTAAACAAATCAGCATAATTAGGGTACAATTCATGCCCCTCTGTTGATTGTTCTAAAAAACCTATTGCCTTTTCATATTGCTTATTATATAAATAAACTTTTCCTAACAACGCTTGAACAGCACTTAAAGTAACACGCCCATAATTAGCATCGTCCCACTTTTCCGGCAATCCAGAAGCTAACGCTTTCTCCAAATCCGTCAAAATAAAAGCGCGAGTATCTTCTACAGAACTCCTAAGCTTCATCAAATTATTAAAATCTTGTTCCAAATTTGTTGTTTCATCATATAATGGAAGTCCTCCAAAATAGTCAAATAAATGAAAATAAACTAATGCACGCAAAAAGCGAGCTTCTCCTAGCATCTGACTTTTCACTTGGTCATCAATTGGAGCTTCAGCAATACTTCGGATTGCCAAATTAGCACGTTGTATGGCATCATAGCCATTCTGCCATTTGCCATTCATAAAACCTGTGCGTGACGTACAAGTGCCCAGCTGTATTGATTCATATTCATCGTAACCAGCCGCTACATCTGAATTTATATCGATTAAAAACATTTTACGGAAAAGATCTACCCCTTTTAAAGATTCATAAACTCCCATCAGACCTTGTTTACATTGGCTTTCCGTCTGCCAAAAAGTAGAAGAACTTAACTGATCGTAAGGTGCTCTATCCAAATCATAGCAACTTGTTATTAACGAACATACCATTAACAAGGATATAATACATTTTTTCATTTTATCTCTATTTACAAATTTAACACTATTATTTAAAATGTAACATTCACACCAACAACAGCCTGCCTCATTGTCGGATATCCTATATTATCAACTTCCGGATCATATCCTTTCCATTTTGTAATTGTGAAAAAATTCTCCAAACTACCATAAATTCTAACTCGATCCATGTAAGCGATTCTTGTCCATTGAGAAGGTAAAGTATAGCCTAATGTAATATTTCGTATTTTCAAATAAGCCTTACTCCCAACCCAAAAATCAGAATTCTGTTCATTCCGTTTGTCATTATAATCCAACAAACGAGGATAAATAGCGTCTGTACGCCCCTCATACCAACGTCCCTCTACAATTTCTTTGTTCAATTGTTCCCCTTGACGAACACCAGTTTTATACAATTTACTATTAAATATAGCATCATATCCTCCTTGTCCTTGAAGTAAAGTTGAAAAATCTATTCCTTTCCAGTTAAATCCGAGATTTAAACCAAAAGTAAAAGTCGGATTATTTCCATTTCCAACAACAACACGATCTTCGTCATTTACCAATCCATCTTGATTAACATCTTTATAAAGAAGATCACCTTTCTGAGGCGTACCATATGGAAATACAACTTTCCCTTCGACCTCTGGATTATTTAACATAGCTTGTACTAATGCTAGATCTTCATCTGTTTGAATAATTCTATCAGCTTGAAGTACATATAAAGACCAGATCGGTAAACCTTCTTTTAATATGCGAGGCCCATTATAAGAAGCTTCTTCTCCCTTAAATTTGTCTACATTATTTTTTATATAAGTAAAATTAAAACCTACATCATAAGTAAAGTCTTTCCCTATTTTATCATTCCAATTAACAGAAAACTCAAGTCCCTTATTTGTAATCTGAGCTGCATTTTGCTTAGGAATAGAAGCATTACCATGAACTTTAGGAGCTGGCAAATCAATCAAAATACCATCTGTTTTCTTATTAAAAAACTCAATGCTACCAGACAGGCGGTTACCTAACAAATTATAATCAACTCCTAAATTAGTAATATAGGTTGTTTCCCACGTCAACGCAGCATTAGCTAGTGCTGTTTGAGCCCATCCCATAGCTACTTCTCGACCTAAAACATAATTGGCCCGAGTGTATAAAGATTGTGAAGAATAATTACCATCATTATCACGATTAGACCCTAATGTATTATTACCCAATGCCCCATAGGAAAGACGTAACTTTAAATTATCCAACCAATTAATACTTTTCATAAATTTCTCCTCGGATAAACGCCAAGCTGCCGAAAAAGAGGGGAAATATCCCCAACGACAATTAGGTTGGAAACGAGAAGATCCATCTGCACGTAAATTAACTTCTAACAAATATTTATTATCCCAGCCCAAATTAATACGACCAAAATACGAACGCATTGCCCATTCCGTTATATTACCAGAAGTAGACGATTCACCAACAGCTCCATTTATAACTCCCAATGACGGATCCATTAGATCTTTACGATCAGCACTAAAAAATTGCCTTTTATATTGTTCTTGACTTGCTCCTAACAGAATATTCGTACTCAAACGGTCAGCAAAAAAATTCCGCTCATAACGGACTGTTGCATCCATAAAATTACGAAAAGTTTTTTCATTATAGTTATATACATTTGTTTGAGTTACCCCATCCGTATACATTGTATTTGTTTGGAAATTATACATCGGAACAAAATTAGGTTTACTCTCTTTAAATTTATCATAATAATCATATGTATATGATCCTTGAATCGTCAACCCTTTTAATGGTGTTAAAATAGCATATAAACGAGACTTTAATGTATTCATTTGAATATTTCCAGAAACATTACGCAAACGACGATACGGATTTTCCAATGAACTCTGTGGATCTTCTTCACTATTGGCATTAATACCCAATCGCCCTTGTCCATCCTGATAGGCAATACCCGGGTTACCTCCAGTCAAACTGTAATTATAAATGTCTCCAATATTCTCACTAACCGGCGTCGTATTTGCAGTATACCCACTCAAGTTTACACCAAATTTCAACCATTCTTTAATTTGGGAATCTATATTCGCACGAAGACTAAATTTTTCATATCCGCAATTTTCAAGAATACCCGGATTATTCAAATAATTAAACGATGTATAATATGTAATTTTCTCAGAACCTCCTGATAATGAAATGTTATGTTGCTGAGAGACCCCAGTTTCGTAAGCATCAAAAATATCATTATTAGGATATGCCAAATAATTGGGAATTCCCTTTTCAGTCAATCCATTCGGATTCTTCGAAGCTTCGCGCCAAAGTCCAATCACATCCTGGGAATATAATAAAGGTTTATTGCTATTAGACATACCTTCATTCATATACTCCATATAATCTGCATAATCAGAAACAACATCATAAGGTTTATCTAATGTCTGAAAAGATACATATCCCGTATAATCAACTTTCATTTTACCAGATTTCCCAGATTTTGTAGTAATCAAAATAACCCCATTCGCAGCACGAGAACCATAAATTGCAGATGATGAAGCGTCTTTCAACACACTGACAGATTCAACATCTTGTGGGTTAACACTTCCTAAACTTCCCTCCACTCCATCTATAATAATCAAAGGGGAAGAATTGTTTAACGTTCCCTGTCCACGGACTTTTATATCAGCATTACCATTATTTGACGGAATATTATTGTTAGAAGTAATTTGAACACCAGGAGCTGTTCCGGCCAATGCTGTTGATATATTTGTCAGTGGACGGCTCGCAGACATTTCACTTATATTTACAGAGACAACAGAACCTGACAGATTTACTTTTTTCTGGGTACCATATCCAACCACCACTACTTCATCTAAACTCTGCAAATCTTCTTTCAAGACAATATCCCATTTTTTCTGACTCTTCACTGCAAATTGCTGATCTACATAGCCAATATAGGACACAACTAAAATGGCATCATCCGAAGAAACATTGATCGAAAACTTCCCATCCATATCCGTCACCGTCCCGTTAGTCGTTCCTTTTTCAACAACATTTGCACCGATAATCGGCAGACCAGTCTCATCTACAATCACTCCTACAACAGTCTTTCCAACCTGCTGGGTAACCGTTGAGAATTGTTTTTCTATTCCTCGTTTTGTTAATACAATATAATCGTCATCAAAAACATAAGTGATACCGGAACCTTCGAAAACACGGTTCAAGCAATCAACGACCGTATTGTTCCCTGCTTCCAACAAAACCATCCTGTTTGCATCCACTTCTCGCTTGTTGTATACAAACATATATCCCGTTTCTTTTTCAACCTGTTCGATAAAGGCTCCGATTGTCATACGGGAATTCGTGATATTTACTTTTGCCGTCTGTGCATCCATATCTGCCGCATAGGTAGCAAAGGCACAGGCGAACAATCCTAAAGTTGATAATTTCATAATGTTAAAAAATTTACCACAGCATTTTCTTTTACATAATAAATGTATGGGTAAAATATATTTTTTCATATTTTTGTGAATTAGATATTTAATACTTTTTACGACTAAGAGTGTTAGATTTACAGCCGATCGGTGCGGGAACACCGATCGGTTTTTATATATAAAAACTTCTTTTATTTAAATCATAGGCATACTATTTTAAGGTTATACATGTCTTTCCTGCATTTATAGTTTAACTCTTCACTGCAAAAACACCACTATAATGACCTCGAAATTAAAGATTATTTAACTATCCAAATTTCAATCCAAGAGGTTATATTGAGAGAAGCAGGCTATACCACGACACAAAAAACTCTTATTTCTGGGATTTATTTATCTATTGCAATACGATCAAGTTCTTATCGTCATCCTTCGTATACTTGAACGGATATACGATCTGGAGTTTCCGCAAAACGCTTTCCACTCCATCCCGTTGCCTAAATTTACCGGTATAGCGAAAGTTTCCGAGTTTCGTGTTTTTCACGATGATCGACACATCATAATAGAGTTCCAATTTCTTAATGATATCTGTCAGCAACATATCGTCAAAGATAAAAATACCCTCCTTCCATGCCATAAAATCTGTATTCTCGAATGAGGAGACTTTGGAAGAATGATCCGAAACAACGAGCTGCTGCCGAGGTTGCAAAGCATAGCTGCTATTCCTGTCATGCACACAAGAAACGGAAACAGATCCTTCGACCAGTGAAGTTACAAAATATTCTTCCATATCGTAAGCATTCACGTTGAACTTCGTTCCGGTGACCTGAATATCCATTTTGTTTGTCTTGACCACAAAAGGATTCCCTGCTGCTTTCTCCACTTCGAAAAAGGCTTCACCATGCAGTTCGACCTCCCGTTTTTTTGGGTCGAAACGTTCAGGATAACGCAAGGTGGTGTTGGCATTTAACCAGACTTCAGTACCGTCGGCAAGCAAGACTTTGGCACGCTGACCGGCCGGAGTCGAAAACTCCTGATAGCGGACAAGCTCTTCCTCTTTGTTTCCCGCATAATTCATTAGCAGATAAGTCGACAAGACGGAAAAGAGCATAATCGCAGCATAACCCGCCACTTTACGCAGACTAAATAGCAACGCACGTTTCTTCCGCATACCGACAAATAAGCGATATTGCCTGTCCGAAGCAGCCCCATCCTCATTCGCCATAGAAATAAGCACAGACAGATTTTGTATCCCGGCCGCCTCTTTCCTAAGCTCCTCATTTTCTTTCAATTGCTGAAAAAGTATTCGTCTTTCTTCTGCTGAAATGTCTCCTGCCAAATATTTTGATAACAGATCGTACATACTTTCTTTTGTCATTATACATTAAGTTAAACCCTCACCGCGGAACGTACCACTATACCCCAGTTCAAAATAAACATTAATTAACTAGAAACAACAATAATGGCAAATAGTCTTTCAGTGCCACACGTAACTTTTTGAGAGCTGTAACCATCTGGTTCTCTACCGTATTCACGGAGATTCCAAGCTCGTCTGATATTTCCTTGTATTTAAGCCCTTCGATGCGGCTTTTGATAAAAATTTCGCGGCAACGTTCAGGTAACGTGTCAAGAGCACGCCGGATAATCTCCTGCAACTCCTCTTCCGACTGGTAGGAATAGTCGAACGCTTCCAAAGCATACAGTTTAAATCCCAGCTCCTCTTTCATCTGACTATTATATTCTTCTTCAATTAGCTTATGGCGCAGGAAGTTCAGGCAGCGGTTTTTCACCAATGTAAACAGATAAGTCGTAAGCGTAAAAGATATCTCGATTTCCTCCTTTCTTTCCCAAAGTATAAGAAACACATCGTGCACGATATTCTCCGCATCTTCGTTTGCCGGAACATAGTTCTTGGCAAAAGCGAACATCTTCGGATAATACAGCTTATATAGCTTCTCAAAATCTTCTTTAAGGTATAACATCTCTGTCAAATTTCATCTTTCTAGCAAAAATAGTATATTATTTCAGAGTTCAAACATCTGCCTACAAAATAATCTTATTCATACCAGCAGTCTCCGAACACAGATTTTACCAGCCCAATAATAATTGATACAATTAGAATCCTTAATGGTAATCAAAGGTCTTTGTTAAGGACATAGTTTTTGTAAATAGCAGCAAAGTAAAATCGACAGAATTAAACACAAGACACAAATAACAGAAAAAATCATAGAAAGAACCATACACATATCCCCGTAGCAGGTCACGCGGATCATAACCGGGGCGTCCTTCAAAATTTGGCTTACTCCTGCCACTTTCAGGACAACCACATCAAAATTTTCCAAGGCCGTAATCTACATACGAAGTTTTCTGCACATCCTCTATCACTCTATCACTACGAAGGTTGTAGCTATTAATATTCAAGCGTCAG
>OGOT01000598.1_pt1 | contig 31690 bp, 26 predicted proteins | sample 1552791 | NCBI WGS metagenome assembly OGOT01 (sample SAMEA2580160, study PRJEB22360) | human gut metagenome | biome: human gut; feature: human-associated habitat; material: faeces | place: Denmark | collected 2008/2010
CCTGCTGCGGCTCGGGTTCACCCGGAGCCGGCGGGAATGCCGGAGCGGCTGGAGCCTGCGAATCGGTCGCGGTCGGAGCCGGAGCCTTTGGCGCGGCATCTTCCATCGCATCATCGGCAAGCGGATCGAACGCCTGGGTCTCTTCAACGGCGCTCGGCGCGGAAGAAGCGGAATCGGTCTGCGGCTGGAACACCGGAGGAACCACCGGAACCGCAGGCGGAGTGTTCGTCGGCGTGGCAGGCACGCTCACCGGGGAGGTGACCGCGGACGTGAAGATCTCATGCTCGGCCTTGTTCAGCGCATCGAAGGAATCCTCTTCGCTCGGCGTGACGGTTGGCACAGTAGGAGGAACCGGAGCAGCCGGAACCGTGGCGGAAGGAGCTGCGAACAGCGGTGCGATCATCTGGGTTTCGCCAGCTGCGGAATCACTGGAAGCCGGGGCAACGGACGGTGCGGCCGCGGCCATCGCCTCTTCGGAGGGTTCGCCGACGAAATCCGCGACGCGCGCATACGATTCGAGTCGGGTCAGCAACTGCGCGCAGGCGGCCAGATAGTAATCCACCTGACGTTCGTCGTATCCCCTCTTGCCTTTGCGCTGAGTGAAGATCACGTTGCTCAAGGTCTGGGAATTCGTGTCGGCGATCGCCTTGGCGTCCGCTTCACTGACTTCCTCGACACCCAGCTCGCCGGCGGCTTTCGTCAGGCACTTGTCGATCACGCTGTCGACCTGCTTGCGGTCGTAGCTCGGATTCTTGCCCTCGCCCGGCTTGAACCGTTGGCCGTGCTCGCGTTCGGCATGCGCGTCGAGCTTCTTGAACAGGTCCTCGGTCTGCGCCTTCCATGCCACACGGCCATGCTGGGAGATTTCCCACGTGGTCTGCTTGTCGACCACGGCACGTTCCAGACGGGCAAGCGCGGCATCCACTTGGGCGATCACATAGCCGCCCTTGACCAGTTCGAAGGAGACGTTCTGAATATCATGCTGGGTGAGTTGCGCGCCCTCACCTTCATACAGCATGTGCGCACGTTCAAGGAAAGCATCCACCTGTTCCGCATCGTAGCCCCACTTTCGCTTCGCGGCATGAGCGATTCCCGATGCGTTCTTCTCGGTTTCAGGTTCCTGTGCCATTGGCGTTCGACCTCCTGCTACACGTATTAACGCCACTACTTTACGTGATTGATTCGACGCAGACGCCGCAAAAGATGAAAATTCAGTGAATCGACACGTGCGGCTCATCGCCCACACGGCGGTTTCGTACCGATCAAGCGGCATCATATCCGCCATGCCGACACACGAGTGCGGCTCATCGCGCGGATACGGTACAGTAGTTCGTTGCGGGCGATTAGCTCAGTTGGTTAGAGCGCCACCTTTACACGGTGGATGTCGGGGGTTCGAGTCCCTCATCGCCCACTTTTCGCAACGCCGTGAAAAATCAAGGAATCGCATATCATCCCGCGTAATATCAACGCGCGCACCCGTGTTTTGCCCACATTCCGCCCACGTTTTGTTTGTGTTTTGCCGGAAAGTCCACGTAATAGCGAAATCCCCCAAACCCAATGGGCCCGGGGGATTTTCGTATACGCGAGAAAATCGCGAAAAGTCTTGGTTTACTTGCCCTTGCCGAACGCGCGCAGGTGAATACCGTTCCAATCGGAGCTGACGGTCAGCGGAGTGGCGGCGTTCATGCCGGCGGTCTTGGCCGCGGACTGCACGGTGCTGGAGCTTGCGGCACCCGGACGTCCCGGCTTCGGGGTGAGCACCCACAGCGGGCCGTCATCGCCGAGAACCGCATAGGCGTCGACAATGGTGTCGGCCAGTTCGTCCTCGTCATCGCCATCACGCCACCAGATGATCACACCATCGACTGCGGAGTCATAATCCTCGTCGACCAGCTCTTCACCGGTCAGTTCCTCGATCTTGGCGCGGATCGAGTCATCCACATCATCGTCCCACAGCCATTCCTGTACCAGGTCGCCGGCGTGGAAACCGAATTCTTCAGCGTTATCAGATGCCGTTTGATTCACGTTCGTCAATATACCAACACTGCTCGAACATATACGTTACGAACGCCGGAATCGCCCACTTTTCGAGATGAAACGGCGATTTCCGCCTGTATCACGCCTATCTCCTTCCGCCGCACGCTCATTGCTTGACGGTGCATTGCGGCAGTGAACCGCCTTTACCATCGCGGATGGCGACCAGCGCGTCGTACGCCTCGTCCAACGTGCCCACCTTCACCACGTGGAGGCCCTGTGGCACGTGCCCGACCACGTCGGAGCAGTTGGATTCCGGGGCAAGGAACCACGTGGCCCCGTCACGCTTCGCGCCGATCATCTTCAACCGGATGCCGCCGATCGCGCCAACCTTGCCTTTGGCGTTCATCGTGCCGGTACCCGCGATGGTCTTCCCGCCGGAAAGCTGCTCTCCGGTCACCTTGTCGATCAGACCGAGCGTGTACATCATGCCCGCGGACGGGCCGCCGATGTCGTCGACGTGCATGGACACCTTCATACCGGACACGTCATAACCGTGCGCCTTGAGGAACCGCTTCGCGGCCGTGGCCGCGGCGCTCTGCGATGAGGACATCTCCTTGTTGCTTTCCTTCGCATAGTCCTTGGCGCTTTGTCCGACGGGGAACACGGCCTCCTGCGGAATCACCGTGGCCTTCGGATTGGCCCATGCCAGCAACGCCTGCGCGTTGGTCACAGGATATCCGGGAACGCCTGAGGCGTTGACGGTGACGAGCAGTAGTTTGCCGGAGTCCTTATGCGTCTTCACGCCGGACACGTCGATGACCTGCTTGCCTTCGACTTTTCCGAGCACGTCCTGGGTCGGTCCCGGCTCCTGCACCACGTACGCGCTGGGCGCAATAAGCACCAGCACGCAGAGCACGGCCACAATCGGTCCGGTGAGATATCGCCAAGGGCGAACATCGAACCACCGTCCGACCTGACGCCAACGTCGTCTGATACGTGGCAGAAGGCCTTGAGACGACCCGTTACGTGTGCTTTTGGCGTGAACTCGCTGTGTTTCCTGCATATCGGCCATGCCTCCCATACTATGGAAGGCAACGAACTTAACAATCGCGTGGAACAAAGGCAGGAAACGGTATGGATGAGAATGCGATCCGCCAGTGGCTTATCGATTGCTTCGGACCGATTCAGGGCGAGATGGCATGGAACCAGCTTTCCAACATGCCGGAAGCCGTACGCGACCAGCTGATGAGTCAGGATCCGAGCACGCTGCCCAAGCCCGAAGAGGTCAAGTCCATGATGCAGGCGTTCACCGCCGGCGGACTCAACACCATGGGAGATATGCAGCAGGCCGTGGAACAGGGGCCAATCAACATCAAACTGGCGAAATCGCTCGCGTTGCAGCAGGCGAATGGTGCCGGATCGGACAGCAGCGTGAACGCCGAAACCGGCGAAATCGCAAGACGTGCCATCAGCGAGGCGAACCTGTGGCTTGATACCGCTTGCGAGTTCAACCCGGCGCAAGGCGAGACGCAGCTGCTCACCCGCGCCGGCTGGGTGGAGGACACAATCGACGCGTGGGCGCAGTTCGCCTCCCCCGTGGCCGAATCGATGAACGACGCTCTGGCTTCGATTCTGTCGCAGCGTTTCGGCGACGGCGAAATACAGACCGAGATTTCCGGGGTTTTCGCAGGCCCCATCGAAATTCCGATTCCGGACGAGATGAAGAATCCGGCGAAGCTGATGCGATTCGTCGGCAACACGTCGTTCGCCATGCAGTTGGGGCGTGCCGCCGGCGACCTGTCCCATGAGGTGCGCGGCAGCTTCGATCAGGGCATCGCGCTGCTGAAGAATCCCGCCGGCGGACTGATCGTGCAGAACGTGACCGAATACGCGAAGTCGCTGGATATCGACGTGAACGAAGTGATGGGCTATCTTGCGCTGCAGGAGCTTGCGCATGCCAGGCTGTTCGCCTCCGTGCCGTGGCTAATGCCCCGCTTCGAGGCGCTGCTGGGCAAATACGCGCGTGGCATCACCATCGACATGGATGCCATGGAGGAGCAGATCCGTGAGGCGGAGTCCATCGATCCGGATTCCATGGCCAGCGCGGTGAACATCACCAAGGTGGCGTTCCCGGACACTCCGGAGCAGAAGCAGGCCATGAAGGCGTTGGAGAATCTGCTTGCCTTGGTGGAGGGCTGGGTGGATGCCGTCGTGTGGCGTGCGGGCATGGCGCATATTCCGCATATCGAACAGCTTCGTGAGATGTTGCGCCGCGAACGCGCCATCGGAGGCCCTGCGGAACGCACGTTCGAAAGCCTGATGGGCATGCAATTGCGCCCCAAGCGCATGCGTGAGGCGGCCGCGCTGTGGGAAAGCATCGGCGCGCAGGAAGGCCCCGAGGCGCGCGACGCGAAATGGTCGCATCCGGATCTGCTGCCGCAACTGCCGGACGAGCAGTCCGAGGATAGCTCCAACGAAGAGAACGGCGCCGCATCCGCCACTACCGGTACGGAACAGACCACGGCGCAACAGGATATTCCGGACAGCATCGATTGGGATGCCGAACTGTCCAAGCTGCTCGACGAGGAAGAGCACAAGGGCGATGACGCCGACAGCACGAACGACGCCGACGGCACAGATGACGCCGGCGATACGAACGCTTCCGGCGACCCGCAGTCACCGGAAGAAGCGTGATTTCCTGCGCCCGCGATCGGACCCATCGTCCTCGCGGGCGCGCGCATAGGACACGTCGAGCGTGTCTTCGGCACGCGTGACCGCCACGTACATCAATCGCCGTTCCTCTTCCAGAAGGTCGCCTTCGGGCGGTGAACCGTATGGAATCAGCCCTTCGGAGCACCCGATCAGGAACACGTGTTTGAATTCCAGGCCCTTGGAGGCATGGATGGTGGAGATGGTCACGCCTTTAACGTCGCCGCCTGCGCCAAGTGCTTCCAACATGGCCAAGCGGGTCTGAGCGTCATCCGCGAGCCCGGAGTTCTGCCATCCGCTGTCTCGTTTGACGCGGTAGCGCAGGTGTTGTTCGTCCAGTGCCCGGCAGAGGATTTTCTGCTGCGCGTTGACTCGGGTGAGGATGGCGCAGTCGCCCGGAGATGCTCCCTCGTCCACGAGTCTGCGGATGCGTGCAGCCACGCCCCGGGCTTCTTCGAGATCGCTGTTGTAGACGGTTTGCGCGACTCGGCGGCCTTGGTCTCGCTTGGAGTTGAGTTTGAGATAGTCGGCGCGTTGCGGTGAGACTTCGAGCACGCGGTTGGCGTAGTTGACGATCTGCGGGGTGGAACGGTAGTCGTTGTTGAGTCTGACGTCGGCGGTGAGGGGTCCGAATTCGGAGGCGAAGTTGAGCAGGTTGTAGCTGCTGGCTCCGGCGAACGAGTAGATGGTCTGTGCCGGGTCGCCGACCACGCAGATGTTGCGGTTGTCACCGAGCCATCGGGTGAGCAGCCGATGCTGCAGGGGCGAGACGTCTTGGTATTCGTCGACGGTGAGCCATGTGATGCCGGAGCGGATGTTGGCCGCCACGTCTTCGTCGCTTTCGATGAGGTGGCAGGTGATGAGCAGGATGTCGTCGAAGTCGATTTCGTTGCGATTGGTTTTTTCGGTTTCGTAGGCTTTGTAGACGTCCACGAATTGGCTTGGTTCCAGTCCTGCCGGCGGCTGGTGGTGGATGGCCGCGCAGACGCGTTCATAGTCTTCCGGCGCGATGAGCGAGATTTTGCACCAGTTGATTTCGGCTTGCAGGTTGCGCACGGTGTCGTCGTCCACCTGCTGGGTGGTGACTCGGCGTAGGGAATGTTCCACGATTTCGCGCGGATTGCGTGAGATGAACGGCATGGGCCCTTCGCATACGTCTGGCCAGATCCGACGGAGTTGGTGTAGTGCCGCGGAGTGGAAGGTGGCGGCTTTGACGTCGGATGCGACGTCGAGTTGGGATAGTCTGTTGCGCATTTCCGCGGCCGCTTTGACGGAGAAGGTCACGGCGAGCGTGGCGCGCGGATCCCATGCCTTAGTGGCGCATGCGTAGGCGATTCTTCGGGTGACGGTCCGCGTTTTGCCGGCACCTGCGCCGGCGATGATACGGACGGGTCCGCGCACGGCGGTCGCCGCCATGCGCTGCGCATCGTCCAGTCCGTCGAGAATCGCTTCCGCTGTTGCATCCATATGCTCCATTGTGGCAGATTGCGTGACGAGACGGACGCCATCGGCGCGATTAACCGTGAATTCGTGGCAAGTCGCGCCCTTATTAGCCTTCAGTGTGTATTAAGGTTGGAATTGTGACCGAACGAAGCAGATTTATGATGGCCGCCTTGGCGAGCGCGGCGATGCCGAACGCCACCATCGCTGGCACGCGTGACAGCGAGCAGGTCAACGCCACCGACAAGGGGTATGGCATTGATCATGCCGTGGTGCAGGACGCCGCGGGCAAGTTGTATGACACGTTCGCTTCGAACACACCGAAGGGACGCAAGCGTCTCGCTGGTCGCGTGCGTGCCGCGCAGACGTTGATGGGCAACCGCGAGTTGGGCGGATTGGGGTTCGACGTCGATCGCGTTCTGGCGTTCTCCAACGGCGAACAGGAGAGGTCCGTCACAGGAGACGTTTCCGTGATGATCGCCACGCATCATGATGGTCAGGCGCGTCCGCTGACGCTGCTGACGTTGGACGACTGTACCAGCGTGGGCACCGCGTTGGGCGCGATACACCGTCTTCGTCCGGATTTTCTGCAGGAGGCCGGCTATCCGGTGTTCTCCACGGGGCAGATTCGCGCGCAGCTGACCGCATGGATCAAGCGTTTGCGTCAGGCTGGCCATGTGCCGCAGGAGATCACGACGAGCTGGTCCGACGTTCTTGAAACGGACGGCCTGTGGTCGTTCGCCACTTGTCCGGTGCATGGTGGCCTGTCCGACGGCGATGTGCTGTTCTCGGGCTCGTCGATCACCGCCATCACGAACTGGCAGGATATGCAGGTCAATGATCCGGCGCGTGATTTGGCGTGGATTTTCTCCAAGCTTGACGAGAACCACCGTAATGCGCTGCTCAGCGCGTATGGACGCATGCTGGGCAATCGTCTGGATGATCTGATCATGCTGCGTGCCAACCTGTGGCTGCAGATGGAACAGGTGGGCGATTTCATCAGCGCGTTGAATCAGGCCGATAGCGTCAAGATCATGCAGTTCAAGGCGCAGGTGGAGCGTTTGGCTCACCAGTTGGGTATGCTCACCGCGAAAAACCATAGGCCGAGCGAGACGCGTCAGGACGAGCAGAAGGCCGGCAACCGTCCGCCGAGCACCATCACCGTGGGCACGTTGCTGGACGAATCGGAACGTCGCAGGCAGGCGGCGGCGCAGCAGAATAACGATGCCGACGCGACCGGCGAACGTCATATCGACGCGACCGATATGGATGATGACAGGACCGGCGATTTCGATGTCACCGGCTCCCAGCCCGTCCGTAAGACGAAGCAGATCGTCGATGACGCCACGGAAGCGTTCGATGTGACCGCCGCCGAACATATCGCCTCCGCCGGCATGGTTTCCGGCAGTGCCGATTCGGACGATACGAGCGAACGTGAGGAATCCCCCGTCAGCACGTTCGTTCCGGAGCAGTCCGCGAGGGAGCGTCACGAGTCGTTGCCGTCCAGTTCGACCATTGTGATCAGCACGTTGCAGACCGCCGATGGCAGCGATGACACGAACGAGGAGGAAATTCCTCAAGCCCATAGCGAAGCGGCGACCATGCTCATTCCGCTGCTCGAACGCGATGAGGCCACTATGCAGAAGGCCAAAGCGGAGGTCGACCGGCTGCAGGCCGAGGACGCCACCGATGAGAAACCGCGCGTAGAATAAGCGCATACATTGCAAACGAATTTGCACACGAACACCCTTACAAGGAGCATCATGGATATCGAACTGGGCATTCAGAACGTGGCGCGCACCGTCACCTTCAGCACCGAGCAGAGCGCCGACGAGGTGAACAACGTCATCGCCGAGGCCGTGGAGAATGGCAAGACCATCAACCTGACCGACGACAAGGGCCGTCGCATCGTGGTGCCGGCCGGTTCTCTCGGCTATGCCATCATCGGTTCCGAAACCAAGCACGCCGTCGGCTTCGGCAATCTCTGATCGTCACCTGCAAACGCGTTGGACACGTTCCATATGAAAAAGACGTCGGACCATATCAGGTTCGGCGCCTTTTTCATATTCGATTCATGTATCCGGTTCACGCTTGGAAATTCCATATCCGGATTTCATGCGGCATGTGAGCTGCCGACGCGACCGATCAAATCCACACCCCGGCACAAGATTTCGCGTACGGTGTCGTCGTCGGTAAGGTTCTCGCCCAGACCGTTCGGCTTGCCTTTGCCATGCCAGTCCGAGCCGCCGGTCACCAGCAGATCGTGCCGTGCCGCAATCGTCAGCAATCGTTCCCGCTGTTCCGGAGGATTGCCGCGATGCCATATTTCCAAGCCGTCCAAGCCGTCGGCGATCATCGCGTCAAGCTGCTCGTCGGACAGCAGCCGGCGGTTGCGTTGCGGATCGCCCGCATGCGCGGCGACCACCACACCGCCCGCCCCCTTGACGGCGGCGATGACCTCGTGCGTCGACGGCGACGGCGTGGGAATGTAATACTTGGATTTGGCGCTCACCGCGTCGGCGAACGCGTCGGAACGCGTCTCGTACACGCCCGCCGCGACCAGCGCGTCGGCGATGTGCGGACGGCCGATTGTGGTGCGCTCCCCTTCCTTCACTTGGGCGAGCACATCGTCCCACGTAATCGGAAAATCCTGCGACAGCCGCTCAACCATGCGTTTCGTACGATGTAATCGCGCCGCACGCGTGTTGGCGAACATGCTGGAAATATGCTCGTTGGACGGATCGTATTGGAAGGCGAGCATGTGCACGGACACATCTTCGTCGACGGCGGTGATTTCCGTGCCCAGCAGTAACGGCAAACCGATTTCCTCCGAGGCTTCCGTCGCCTCGCCCCAGCCGGCGGTGGTGTCATGGTCGGCAATCGCCACACCATGCAAGCCAAGCTTCCTTGCCTGCTCCACCAGCGTGCGCGGCGTCTCCGTACCGTCGGAAAAGACGGTATGGCAATGAATATCCCAACCTTGTGCGGGTGGTTCCGCGTAACTCACGTGACTCATATGACTATCGTAAGCTCGAATCCGCGGTTTTTCGCGTAGACTGAGACATGACAACGTTTGTATTTTGATTTTCCAAGGATTGACGATGAGCGATTTTGAAGGCCAGGCCGCTGTGGACGCAGCCGATGACGAAACGAGCGTCGGCACAGCCGTCGCCATGGACGACGACTACACGAAGCCGCGCGGATGGCGTCACGGCGCAACGTGGACGTATCTGATCATGCTGCTCGCTTCGGCGGTGGCATTGCTCGTATCGTTCATTCTGTCGGCGGACACGCTGAAAATGGCACGCAATCCCGGGCAGAAGCTCAACTGCGATGTGAACGCCGTGCTGTCCTGTTCCACGGTGGCCGAATCCTGGCAGGCGGAAATCGTGAAGTTCGCCGGATTGAGCTTCCCGAACGCGTTCTTCGGCATTGCCGCCGAATCGGTGTTCGTGACGATCGCGGTGATCGGATTGTCCAAGGTGGCCGTGCCGCGTTGGTTCGCGCTGTGCACGTGGCTTGGTGGCCTTGCCGCGTTGGCGTATTCGTATTGGCTGACCACGCAGTCGCTGTTCGTCATCAACGCGATGTGTCCGTGGTGCCTGGTGCTGATGTTCTCCACCACCGTGCAGTTCATGGCGTTGTCGCATGCCACGGTGGCCGTGCAGGATATGCCGTCCGGTCATGCTGGATTGCGCAAGTATTACCGGCTGAATTTCGATCTGATGGTCGATGTGGTGTGGATTGTGGCGTTGATTGTGGTCATTCTCGTCAAGGACGGCCCGATGCTGTTCGCCTGATACGGTTTGCATCGAACCTTTTACGATGAAGGCCGACCCTGCGGGGCTGGCCTTTTGTCTACTCGTTTTCCGTTTGCTGCCGCAGCGGTTACAGCAGTTCGATTTTACCCACGATGGTGGCGCTGCCGGTAAGCTTCACGTCTTCGTCGGTCACGTCAACACGCAAGGTGCCGCCACGTACGGTGATGGTCCAATGGTCGATGCCGGTTTTGGCGCGCAACGTGATGGCGGTGGCACATAGGCCCGTGCCGCACGACAAGGTTTCGCCACAACCGCGTTCGTTGACGCGCATGGTGGCCTCGCCCGCATCGTCGCCTTCGCTTTGCTCGTCGATGCGCACGAACTCCACGTTCTGGTCCGACGGAATCTCGGGCGCGACGACCGGCTTGGTGACCAGATCAAGGTCTTCAACGTTCGGCAAGCTGGCGAACGCATCCTCAAGAACGGCCACGACGTGCGGATTGCCCATGTCCACGAACGTGCCGCGCGCGGAACCGGACGTGCCCGGAATGGTCACTTCGTAACCGTCGACGTCGCCGCGCTTCCATGCGCCCATCTCCACCTGGAACACGTCCTTGCCAAGCCCTGGCACATCGCCGAGCGAAGTCAGGATCTTCACGCCGGCGCGGGTGCCGAGATGGAATGGCTTGCCGCCCGGCTGGTCGGCGATGCCCTGCCGCTGCGCGAACAGCGTGATCGCACGTGTGCCGTTGCCGCACATCTCGGCCAGCGAGCCGTCCGCGTTGCGGTAGTCCATGAACCAGTCCGCATCGCCCGCCGCGCAATCGGCGATCTGCCTTTCGTTCACATCGGACACCGCCTGCGGATGCGCCAGACGGATCAGGCCGTCGCCGCCGATGCCGAAATGGCGGTCGCACAGGAATCGCACTTCATCGGCGGTCGGCTCGTGCGTACCGTCTTCGTCGAGATACACCACGAAATCGTTGCCGGTGGCGTGCGCTTTGTAAACAATGCTTGGAATGCTCATACCAGTTCACTCTACACGCGGTAGGCTATTGAAAGCGTTTGGCGTATGCGCCTGCGGGCATGCGCGCGATGGCAAAGGAGGACGTATGGCTTCAACGGCACCTATCGGCGTTTTCGATTCCGGTTTGGGGGGTATTTCCGTGGCGCGTGAGATTCGACGCGACATGCCGAACGAGCATGTGCTGTATTTCGGCGACTCCGCGAACGCTCCGTACGGCACGAAATCGCCCGAACAGGTGCGCGAACTGTCCGACGTCATTGTGAAACGATTCGTGGAACAAGGCGTGAAAGCGGTCGTGATCGCCTGCAATACCGCCACTTCCGCCGCAGCCAACGAACTGCGCGACACATACGACATTCCGATCATCGGCATGGAGCCGGCATTGAAGGTGGCTTGCGACCGTGGTCACGGCAAGCGTCAGCGCGTCATCGTGGCCGCCACTCCCCTGACGTTGCGTGAACGCAAGTTCGCCGTGCTGATGGACCGTTTCAAGGCCGACCATACGATTTTTCCGGAGCCCTGCCCCGGTCTGGTGGAGATCGTGGAGCATGGGCAGCTTGACGACCATGATGTGGTGATGCGCACGCTGCACCAGTATTTCGACCAATACGATCTGTCCACGATCGACTCCGTTGTGCTCGGCTGCACGCATTTCGTGTTCTACCGCGATTATTTCCGCGAACTGCTGCCTGATACGGCGGCGATCATCGACGGCAATGAAGGCACCGTACGTCACCTTGGCGTGGTGCTCGAATCGTTGGGCAAGCTCGCTCCGGAAGACGCGGAAGGCAGCATCGATCTGGCCAATTCCGACACTTCCGCACGAATCGCGCAGTTGGCGCAGTCGCTGCTTGATCGCTGAGCGCGAATGTCCCGACAGACCGCGTAAAGTCGAATGAAACCCGGCAAAAGGGACGGACTTGCGAAAGGACGGGCGCATATGGACAACAGGACAGCGATGATCGACGTCGGCGGCGGTTTCCGCGCGATTTACGGCGCGGGTGTGATGGACCGCATGCTGGAGGACGGCATACATGTCGACCATTGCTATGGTGTTTCCGCCGGCAGCGCCAATATGGTTTCCTACATTTCCGGACAGCACGGGCGAAACCACACGTTCTACACGCAGTACGCGTTCCGTAAGGAATACGCGAGCTTCGACAGCTATGTGAAGAACCACAATTACGCGAACCTCGATTATGTGTACAGCACGCTGAGCAACCACGATGGCGAGAATCCGGTGGATTACGAGGCGTTTGCGGCGAATCCGACCGAATTCACCGTGGTGGCCTGCAATGCGGACGATGGTTCCACGAAGTATTTCGACAAGTCGGACGTCGGCTACGACAATTACGACATCATGAAGGCGTCATCGGCGGTGCCGGTGGCGTGCGAACCGTATGTGATCGACGGCGTCCCGTATTACGACGGGGGCATCGCTGATCCGATTCCGGTGCAGAAGGCCATCGATGACGGCTATGACCGCATCGTGGTGATTCTCACCCGTCCGAAAGACACCGTACGCGAACAGAAGAAGGACATCGGCCCGGCCACGATCCTGAAGCGCACGCACCCGGAGGCCGCGGAAAAGCTGATGAACCGCTATCAGACGTACAACGACGAGGTGGCGTTGGCCAAGGAATACGAGAAGGATGGCCGTGTGCTCATCCTCGCGCCGGAAAGCATGTACGGCTTGAACACGCTGAGCAAGTCGTTCGAAGGTCTGGAACGCATGTACCGCGCCGGCTATGCGGCGGCGGCCGCGATTCCAGCGTTCCTGGGAAGCTGAAATCCGTTCTTCCGCAGCGCTGTCATGCGTTTCCAACGGTTCTAACGGCAACCGCATGACAGCAATCGCATAATGCAATCATATGGCAGCCGTCGTATGTGCGTTACGGCATCGCAACACGCGTAACCGGGCGGCGGCTATGCTGGAACGCATGGAAAAGCAGAATCGTATTTTTTCCGGCTTTGATGCCGATGCCATCGATCGCACCACCGCCGCAGATCTGGCCGAAGTCGGTTCCGACAAGTGGACCCGCTACCCCGGCTGTATCGGCGCGTTCATCGCGGAAATGGACTACGGCCTGGCGCCGTGCATCCAGCAGGCCATCGACAGCGCCTGCGACCATTGCAAACTCGGTTACATTCCCGAACCGTGGAAGCGCCGCGTGGCCGAGGCGTGCGCCGGCTGGCAGAAAAGCCACTACGGCTGGGACGTGGATCCGGACATCATCCGCGTGGTGCCGGACGTGTTGGAAGCGTACGAGATCTTCCTGCGCGAGCTGGTCGGCGCCGGCAATGCCGTGGTCGTGCCGACGCCCGCATACATGCCGTTCCTGAGCGTGCCGAAGCTGTACGACGTCGACGTGATTGAAATCGAAATGCTTCAGGGAACCGACGAAACGACCGGCGAGCGCGAATGGCTGTTCGATTTCGACGCCATCGAACGCGCGTTCGCGGCTGGCTGCCATGCGTTCGTGCTGTGCAATCCGCACAATCCGATCGGCAAGGTGCTTACGTTGGCCGAGGAGCAGCGGCTGTGCGAGCTGGCGGAACGGTACGACGTGCGTATTTTCAATGATGAGATTCACGCGCCGTTCGTGTTCGAGGGGCGTCATATTCCGTATCCGACCATCAGCGAGGCGGCCGCGCGGCAGTCTATGACCGCCACCAGCGCGTCGAAGTCGTTCAACATTCCGGGTACGAAGTGCGCGCAGGTGCTGCTGACGAATCCGGCGGACCGTGAGATGTGGGCGGAACGTGCGGAGTGGAGCGAGCATCAGACCGCCACGATCGGTGCGATCGCCACCACCACCGCCTACAACGAGGGCGATCCGTGGTTCCAGGACGCGCTTTCCTACGTGCGACGCAATCTTGGGTTGTTCGATGAGCAGATGAGCACGCGGTTCTCGGGCGTTGGCTATATTCGCCCACGCGGCACGTATATCGCATGGCTGGATTTCGGCCCGCTTGGCATTGACGATCCGGCCGCGTATTTCCTTGAGAAGGCGAAGGTGGCGCTGACCGACGGCCGTTCGTGCGGCCGCGCGGGAGCCGGCTGCGCGCGCGTGAACATGGCGATGCCGTATCCGCTGCTGGTGGATTGCCTCAACCGTATGCATGACACGTTGCAGGCGGACGGTTTGCTTTAAAGTTTTCCGTCTTTCGTGTGTGACCGACGCTATGGGCGGCCACACACGCCATATTGCGGGAAAATCCGCCGAATCATTGCGATTGCAACGGTTGCGCTATGGGCGAATAGCAGCATGTTACGATGGCCGCACACCACCGTCGGTGGACGCGCGACGCGAATCCAGCGTATGCGTTTCATTGAGAAGAAGGCTTTACGAATATGCGATTCCCCTACAGCGGCAACGGCACATGGACGCCCGACTACCACTGCGGTTTCATTGATGCCGTCAAACGTTTTTTCATCGGCTACATGGAGTTTCGGGGGCGTTCCAGCAGACGCGAGTTCTGGCTCGCCATGCTGTTCTTCATTCCGGTCAGCGTGCTGATATTCCTTATTCCGGCTGCCGGAACGGTGTCCGGAATACTGTGGATGCTGGCCACCATGGTACCGATCATGGCCATCTCCTTCAGAAGGCTGCATGATGCCAACCGCACCGGCTGGTGGTTTCTGCTTGGGCACGTCGGCACCATTCTGGCCCTTGCGATGCTGGTCGTCATTGCGTTCGGCCTGGTCATCATCGAAATCGGCATGATCATGGTCATCCCCCACGAGCCACCGAAACTCGACTTTCATGACCCGAACAGCTTCCCGGGAATGCTGCTCACGCTGTTCTATGTCAGCCTCGGCATGGCCGGCATCTCGCTGATCATCCAAGCATTCCTGTACTCGCTGCCCAGCAAGCCCGAGGGCGTCCGCTTCGACTGATGTTCTCAGCGGCATCCCGCCCCTCTTCCCTCCCTGCATTACCCTCTTAGCCCTTTTGTATGGAAACGTTCCATCTCACATTGAGACAGAGCAGTGAGCTCGGTTAACAAAACTCCTATAATCACGTCTATTGTCTTTCCGCCGTCATAAGCGACGGAATGTCAACATCAGAGGAGAAAACAATGAAGAGAAACATGCTCCACCGTCTGGTCGCCATGGCCGCGGCGGGAACCATGCTGATGTCGGTCGCCGCGTGCGGCTCGTCATCCGATGACAACGCCGCCACCAGCAATTCCAGCGACACCTCGCTGATTTCCGTGAACAACAGCGAGCCGCAGAACGGTCTGATTCCGAGCGACACCAACGAAATGGGCGGCGGCAAGGTCATCCGCTACCTGTTCGAAGGTCTGGTGAGCTTCGACGCGAAGGGCAGGCAACATCTCGAAGTCGCCGAGAGTATCACCCCGAACGAGGATGCCACCAAGTACACGATCAAACTGAAGAAGGGTTGGAAGTTCACCAACGGCGAGGCAGTAACCGCCCATTCCTTCGCCGACACCTGGAGTTTCGCCGCCAATGTGAAGAACGCGCAGAAGACCTCGAGCCGCTTCTCCACCATCAAGGGCTATGACGAGCTGCAGGATCCGAACGTCGATCCGAAGGCCACACTTTCCGGTCTTTCCACCCCGGACGACTACACGCTGGTCGTCGAGCTGAACAAGCCTGATTCCGTGTTCCCGACCAAGCTCGCGCACCAATCCATGTTCCCGCTGCCGAGCGTGGCATTTAAGGACATCAAGAAGTTCGGTCAGGCTCCGATTGGCAATGGTCCGTACAAGTTCAAGTCCTGGTCGCATGACAAGAACATCATCATCGTGCCGAACAAGGATTACAAGGGCAGCCGCAAGGTATCCAACAACGGCATCGAATACCGCGTCTACACGAACGAGGATTCCGCTTACTCCGACGTGCTGTCCGGCAACCTCGACGTGATGGATCAGATTCCACAGTCCGCGGTGAAGACCTTCCGTCAGGATTCCAGCGTGATCGCCTACAGCCAGGCAGGATCCTCATTCCAGTCCTTCGTCATTCCGGAACGTCTTGAGCATTTCGGCAACGACGAGGAAGGCCAATTGCGTCGTCAGGCCATTTCCATGGCCATCAACCGCGACCAGATCGTCAAGAAGGTTTACAACAACACGAAGACCCCGGCCACCGATTTCACTTCACCGCTCGTCCCCGAATATGTGAAGAAGCTGGAGAAGAACGGCGACAACCTGAAGTACAACGCTTCCAAGGCCAAGGAACTGTGGAAGAAAGCCAATGCCATCAAGCCATGGTCCGGCAACTTCCGAATCGCCTATAATGCCGATGGCGGCCATAAGGAATGGGTCGATGCCGTGTGCAACCAGATCAAGAACACACTCGACATCGACGCCGCCGGCGAGCCGTACGCCACGTTCAGCGACGTGCGTAACCAGGTGACCAACCGCACCATCAAAACCGCGTTCCGTGCCGGCTGGATGCTGGATTACCCGTCCGCTGAAGATTATCTCAATCCGCTATATGCCTCCAGCTCCGCTGACGGTCATGGTTCGAACGATGGTGATTACAAGAGCGCGGAATTCGACAAGCTCCTGAACGCCGCGCTCGCCCAGACCGACGTAAAGAAGCGAACCGAGGACTTCACCAAGGCGCAGGAAGTGCTGGCCAAGGACCTGCCGGTGATTCCGCTGTGGAACGACAACGTCGCCGCCGCGTCCGCGACGAACGTGAAGAACGTGTCGTTCGACTACACCAACCTGCCTACCTACAACACCATCACCAAGTGACGGCTTCGTTGTGACGTTTCGCTGCCAATCGGCAACGAAAAACGAGTGGGGGTTCGAATCCTTAATGGATTCGAACCCCCACTCGGCGTTTTGCGGCCGTTTCGTTTATTTGCTTACGGCGTCAAACCTATGGCGTCAGCTCTGCACGTAGCTGCCCTTCGGGGACTTCCAACCGCAGTTCATCATCTCGCTGTTGAACACCATCGCACCGTCGCCATGGGCGGGGACGACGATCATGCCACCGTCGCCGTGGTGACGGGCCACACCGTCCAGCGCGGCCTTCGCAGCCTCGACCGGATCTTCCTTGGCATACAGCACACGGTCAGAAACCTGGTGCGCGGCGACTTCCTTGACGAACGCCTCACCGATGCCGGTGCAGGAGATCGCAACGGAATCGTTGTTGGCGTAGGTGCCGCAACCCGGCAGTGGCGAATCGCCAACACGGCCCGGCATCTGGTTGGTGATGCCGCCAGTGGAGGTGCCGGCTGCGATATTGCCGGACGCGTCACGTGCGACGGCGCCGATGGTGCCATGCTTCTCCCATTCGTCGCCATTGGACTGCGCCTCACGCAGGGATTCCTGACGGGCCGGGGTGATGAAGTACTCGCTGTCGCACAGTTCGATGCCCCACTCCTTGAGCAGGTTATCGCCCGGCTTGGCGAACATGACGTGCTTGGTCTTCTCCTTGATGGCGCGCGCCACATTGATCGGGTTCTTGGACGTGGTCAGACCGCATGCGGAGCCGACTTCGCCGTCAACGCCGGTCATCAGGCAGGAATCCATGGACACGATGCCTTCGCTCGTCAACGCGGCACCACGGCCAGCATTGAATTCGGGAGCATCCTCCATGACACGAATGGCCGCGCAGACGGCATCCTCGGCCGGAGCGCCCTGTTCCAGCAGCGCATAGCCGGCTTCAAGGGCCCTGTTCAGATCCTGCTCCACCTGGGCGCGACGTTCCGGCGTGTCCTTCTTGCCGCGATTGCCAGCGCCTGCGTGGATCACCAGAAGGATCCCATCCGGATCAGCCTGGGCAACCCGGACCGTCGACTGCGGCAATGCTGCTTCGTTTGTTGACATCTTCTCTCCTTCAGATATCTCGCTTATGTTTGACATTCGCAGATATCTTACGCCGGTGGCGGCAACGAAGCGCCCGACATGTGCAAAAGCGATGCCGTCGCGCCGTTACGCAATCAAAAACATATCGAAGCGCGACTGCGTCCTTTCTTGCGTTTCATACTTTTGCAAATCGTAATCTCGTATTTCATGGTGCTCCTCCGTTGGTAGTGCCAGTATGTGTCAAGCGCATCGTTCCCCGGACAAAATCACGTTCTTAAGCAAAGCCACGCTTGTAAATCGGAAACACAAGTCGTTGTGGCCCCTACGGATTCATGTATATCGAAATGGCTGAAATTATTATCCATCGCAAAAACTCTCGTAAGCAACACCTATCGAGATAAATGTAGCTTATTTTAACGTTAGCTACACTTATGCGGATAAATGTAGCTAACGTACATGCGATGCGACTGATAGATTGGCAAATACAATCATCCCCGCATGTGCGGGGAACACTTGAAACGCTGGCGCAGCTTGTTTTCGAGCGCGGGATCATCCCCGCATGCGCGAGGGACACCTGTCGAGTGGCTGGTAGTCCTGCATGTCGTGGGGATCATCTCCGCATGTGCGGGGAACACGCGAACGTCTGCGTTTTCATGACATATCTGCAACAAAATCTATTAGCTTATCCTGAACACTTATCCATGCTTCAGAATCCAATCCAACATTGGTTTTCCTGTTTTTCTCTTCATCAATTTTGCTTTTGTCTGGCGGGGTGCCATGATGCCCTCCGACCACGCAGGCATACTGCGTGCAGCTTTTCTCCCCCAACCTCGGACTCGCAGGAGATATCCCTCAAGAATAATCTCTCCTGCGATGGGATGTGTGGGATGATCGGTATCTCGCAAGCCAGCTGCGTCTGTTCAATAGAAGTTAGGCCGATGGGGGCGGCGCCGTTTTGTTGGACTGCTTCAATTTGACAAAACACAGAGGACCGCGGGGCCCTGCTGCCCCTGCCTATATTTAGGCAAGTCGGCGTTTCGTAACCAATCACAAAACGCCGACTTGACTAAATACATAAATATAGCTAACGTGCGTGTGATACAACGAATATTTGAGTTGGAACGCGAGCTTTGTCAGCATCTCGTTTTGCCGATAACTACAAACGCGTCCGTATAATTGGACATTAAACGGCACGAGCCAGGCACTTGCGCATCAATAAACAGAGGACATAATCATGCAAAGAGATTTAGCACTGGTCAAGCCAACGCGAAAATACGCGAGCCAAGTGATGCATTACAAGCAGGAGATGCTTGCAAACAACGACAGTCTCGATGGATGCGCCGGTCTCGAAGACACGGATTCTTTTGATGAATGGATCGATTTCGATAATCGATTGAAAAAGAAATACGGCGAAGGCTATGTGCCGTCGGAAGTATTTTTAGCTATTCGGAAGGCGGATGACAAGCTCGTCGGCATCATTGATTTCAGACGTCCGCTATCCCCTTTTCTGCTGCAATACGGAGGAAATATTGGGTATAGCATTTTGCCATCGGAACGTCAAAAAGGGTATGCCAAAGCGATGCTCGCCTTACTCCTGCCCATCTGCAAAGAGCAGGGCGAGCAACGTGTTCTACTTACCTGTCACAAGAGCAATGAAGCATCAAGACGGACGATTATCAGCAATGGTGGAAAGATGGAGAATGAAATCGTGAACGGTACGGGACGGAACGAAGACAGTATCATCCAGCGATTTTGGATAGACCTCTGAATATTGGCTTTAATCTAAAAAACTGGAGACGGTTGCGCTTCTTCGCCCATAGCTCCTCAATGAAATCCCGAGTTTGAATACTCAGGAATCTTTGGTTCGGCACTTCGCTTGGCATGTCGCCGGGTCCTCAATGAAGTCCTGAGCTTGAATGCTCAGGAATTTGTCCATGTGGACACGCCAATATCCGCCAAGCTTCGCTCCTCAATGAAGTCCTGAGCTTGAATGCTCAGGAATCTGTTGTTTCAACACCGTCGGTTCGTCATTAACGAATCCTCAATGAAGTCCTGAGCTTGAATGCTCAGGAATTTTCATCCAAACCACAACGCAAGATACCGTCATTGTCATCCTCAATGAAGTCCTGAGCTTGAATGCTCAGGAATGGACGGTTTGCTTTTTTGTTCGGTGCGCAATCCCATCCTCAATGAAGTCCTGAGCTTGAATGCTCAGGAATTATACGGACGTTGACGGTGGAAGCCCGATATGGCTATCCTCAATGAAGTCCTGAGCTTGAATGCTCAGGAATTTGGCCAAGGATGATTATCATCGGATGCGCCGCGCTCCTCAATGAAGTCCTGAGCTTGAATGCTCAGGAATGCCCCTCCAATTCGGGGTAGTCATTATAGGCAATCAGTCCTCAATGAAGTCCTGAGCTTGAATGCTCAGGAATATGTTGAGCAGTCGGCACTGTGACGCGTGCAGTCCGCTCCTCAATGAAGTCCTGAGCTTGAATGCTCAGGAATGCGGATCCCGAACTGCGCACCACCCAGTCCGGCAAGCAGTCCTCAATGAAGTCCTGAGCTTGAATGCTCAGGAATTCTTCGATTCCAGCGGATTGAGCAACAATTACTGTCCTCAATGAAGTCCTGAGCTTGAATGCTCAGGAATCGTATTGGTGGATCTCTCCGGTCGCGCCGATGCCTCCTCAATGAAGTCCTGAGCTTGAATGCTCAGGAATCAGCATCAAAGCCAACGGCCTGCTCTCGCCGCTCTCCGTCTCCTCAATGAAGTCCTGAGCTTGAATGCTCAGGAATTTAGCACATGTTGACACGCCGCACTTGCGTAAGTTTCCTCAATGAAGTCCTGAGCTTGAATGCTCAGGAATGTCACCTTCGGCACCAAGACCGCCGACATCAACACTCCTCAATGAAGTCCTGAGCTTGAATGCTCAGGAATTGGGCACTACTATGCAAAGCATGGACAGCATGAATCCTCAATGAAGTCCTGAGCTTGAATGCTCAGGAATTTGCACCCAAGTGACTGCTGCGACCACGATGGCGCTCCTCAATGAAGTCCTGAGCTTGAATGCTCAGGAATCCCGCACGGGAAGCCGGGCGCGGTTCAGATTCATATTCCTCAATGAAGTCCTGAGCTTGAATGCTCAGGAATTCATGCCGAGCATTCCTGCGGCTTTCTCGAGTTGTTCGTCCTCAATGAAGTCCTGAGCTTGAATGCTCAGGAATTTGAGCCTGTCATGCACCGTGTTGTAACGGTTTGTTCCTCAATGAAGTCCTGAGCTTGAATGCTCAGGAATGACAGCGCGCGGGAATAGGCTTCTTCTTCTTCTTTTCCTCAATGAAGTCCTGAGCTTGAATGCTCAGGAATTTGCCGAATCCTTTGCCGGATGGTTCGACGTGGACTCCTCAATGAAGTCCTGAGCTTGAATGCTCAGGAATTAGTGACACCACCATACGCACCCTTAGCTGAAATTCCTCAATGAAGTCCTGAGCTTGAATGCTCAGGAATGATCTTCGACGCCGTTCTTCGGCTGCCAGCGGTAGCATCCTCAATGAAGTCCTGAGCTTGAATGCTCAGGAATGGCGCTTCCTGCACGTCCATCTCGTCGCCGACCAGCTGTCCTCAATGAAGTCCTGAGCTTGAATGCTCAGGAATCGCACTGGCGCGGCGTGCTGAGAATCACCGTGTCTCCTCAATGAAGTCCTGAGCTTGAATGCTCAGGAATAGTCATAGTCTAAGACCTTGCAATGACACATATTCTAAAGGCTTTTGCGAGCGACTCTTTCATTTCTATCGCAATACAGAAGCAATATAAGTTCACTGGCTCCAAAACAACTATTTTTCAAGTGCGAGCGCTCACCGTGTGTCGCAGCAATGATGCATCTCTCGCACTTGAAAAACAGCAAAACACTCTTTACTTATCAAACAACATCACCATTAGGCTAAAACTTCAAATCACTGTCGGTATCTCTAAATCGACGTATCCACGGCGCCCCAAGAAATCCAAGCCCTCTTCCGTTTGAGAAATGGTTCCAAGAGAACAGAACACAACAGAATCGATTGAGTCATCTATTTCCCTCTCTATCTGCATACGGACATCCAACATCATCGAAGGACGTACCCGCAGTAAGAAGACGCTATATTGCAATCGCTCTCCATAGTGTTGAAGAATTTTCGCAACATGTGAGCGGCAGCAATCATCGCTGATATCATATGCCACCAGATAGCCACGTTTCTGATTCGTCATGCCCCACTCCTTAACGAATTCTGATTCCGCGATATTCAGTTTGCGTCCCATCAAGATATCCCAAAATCATTCTGGCCTGAATTTCGATAGTCCTTCGCCAAGAAGCTTTGTATTTGAATACCGGATGGATGATTTCCGTAGCCATTCTTCGTTCGTATGCTTTGATCACCGTTTTCCGAGTCTCATCTGTCATGCGCACGGAGCCAAGCGCATCCGAGAATCCAGATGCATTGATTTCACCGTTATTAATCACTGTTTGCACTACCGAATCTGCAATCGGAGCCCTGAATTCCTCCATCAAATCCAGAGCCAATGCCGGTTTATTCCGTTTGCTGCTATGCAAGAAACCAGCATGCGGATCAAGACCGCAGGAAATCAAAGCTCGCACACAATCCGACAACAATAATGTGTATGTAAAATCAAGCAGTGCATTCAACGCGTCTGGAGCGGGTCTACGCATACGGGCAATCCAAGGCCACTCAGCTTGACGATCAGTTTTAATAAGATGCTCGAATTGAGAGAAATACAACGCTGCAGACTCTCCTTCGAGACCAAGTATGTCCTGCCAACGGTTCGCATTTCCAACCTGTTTCTCAATATGTCGCAGTTGCGGCAATACTGGATTGTCCGATTCTGACCGTCGCAGCAAAACAGATTGATTGTGTATTTTTGCGACGATAAATTCACGTGCAAGACCAAGCCGTCCTTCATGGGAAGCTACGTGCTGGTCAACACGTTGCTCCCCGTTTGGTCCATAAGAGGGAATGGACCATCCGTACATTCGTCCTGTTCCACTGCACCAAACTATGGGAATATCACGCCACATCAACTCACGGATTAGCCCACTTGACAAATCGGTATTGCCGTAAATCTGCAAACCTTGCATGGTATCAATTGGAATAGAAGCAAGTTCTTCGCCATTTTTCTGAACAATCATTCTTCCGGATCTTGTAAAGGCTTTTGCTCCAGGAGTAGCAAGATGCGTTACTTGATTATCTGGAGACGAAACCATCACTCGATGCGCGACAGCACATAACTTGCGTTCTTCCGGCAGACAAATCCCTACATGTGAGCATCGCATACAACGAGCGCTGTCCTCTAATGGCTCAGGAGCTTGTTCCGAATTAATTAACGTTCGAGTTTCTTCCACCGCTTTATGCGCGTTTTCATAATCCTCTTCGTCAAGGTCAACTTCAACCCGCCGATGGTGCGTGGTGAAAAATATTTCAGTACCAGCTACATGAAAACCCATATTTTCAAGACATGCAGCCTGTAAAGCAAGCTGTGTACGCATTGCGGGCGTAACTATCATCGCCCGCTTCACAGGCGTCGCTTTATATTCACGAATAACGATTCCGCTATCCGTCATTTTTGCAGCATCCAGCTTGCCGCTGACGCCCCATTCCTCATGCCTGATATTCACGGCTTGATACGAATCCGCATCAGGAGCGCCATCAGTACGGTCAACCTTGCGATGATCATATGTTCCTCGCATGATTTGATCCGAATCGACTTTTTCTCCTACCGCTTCCAACCACGCTCTGCGCGGGCAGAACATGTAATTGGCAACCAAGCTAATCGGAATAGGGTCGTCATCCATAGCTTTCTCCTTGTTATTCCATTTGTTTTACTGGGATGATTTCACCAGGCTCCAGCCATCGTTCCGGAGCACTTTTGTTATCAGACATGAACTGATTGAAAAGGCAACAGGCAGGAACACCTTTTTCTTCAAGCCAGTCAGATGCCGCACTCATTACTTGGTCTCCCCTGAAACGAGCCTGCTGAATACCGAATTGCGCAAGCGCTTCGCTACGTATAACGGAACGGTATTTCGCAGTTGTCCAGTATTGATCGAACAACGGAAGAATCGCGAAACGAATTGGGCCTTTAATCTGGAACATTGCCGCGCTACTGTCACGAGACATTTCGCTTCCAATAGTCGTAACACGCGTCGGAAAGGCGGAAACGCCAATCAATGCGCACCATGCACGCGCATTGTCGGTTTTCGATGGAGCGTGAAGGCCCGTGGCAGCACGGCTAAATGCTTTATTGCCACCAACCTCATCCTCAATTGTCGTACCAAGCAATCCATCCCGAACTTTTTCGATGGGTCGTGCTGCAACCTTTTGGGCCAAAGGAAACAAACGACCTCCGATGAATTCTTGCCCTTTGTTTCGCGTCACCATTTCCCAACGAGAAGCCCCGAAATCAGAACGTAAACTATGATTAGTTTGCTCACCTGACCAGTATGAAGGCTGCCCCAGTGCGCCGAAGTAACGGTAATCGCCGAATGTTTCCATGGCGTCAACCGCAGCTTCTCGATTTCTTTGAAGTTTTTCCCAGCCATAAGGAACACCCAAATTGCTTAGCCTCGGTGACATTGTGGCATGGAACGCCCCACTTGGCTTGTCGGATTCATTTGAAACCGTATAGTCGTCTTGAGAAGTCAACGGCAAAGATTGAGACCACCGCTTAGCATGTTCACTCACAACCTTCGATATTTGATCGATATCCAAATCATCATTCGTCTTTATCTCAAAAGCCTGCAAATCATCCAGCCATCGAAATAGGCAAACACGATCAGGATTAGCATCTTCAAGAATGGATGCAAGACCGACCATAAGCAAATGCGAGAATGCGTCGGTCGCATCCGCAGAAATGACAACACTCATCACAGCCCCTCCTTCGAACATGTAATATCCGCAGCGCGAAGCAAAGCTTCAAGGTACGAAACTCCCCAGAAACCATACCTTTGATTGGTATGGTCGATGAGGGTCTCCCACTCACCGGTTTCGAACAATCGGTCGGAAAGCACATTCAATTCCGGATTCATTTCGCGGGAAGAACCACCCTCCACAGGAAGCAGATATTCAGTCCCATACTGGAAAGATGCACGTCCGTGGCCATGTGATGTGCCTATGAGTCGTGCGACAAGCTGCTTGTCGGTTTCTTCCATATCTCGCAACCGTTCATTCGTTTTGCTGGCTTGAAGGAATTCCGCAACGGAACGTTGCTCATGACGCCAACCATGCAGTCGATATTCGTTACGAAGTCCCCGCTCTTTGGCATGCGAAATAAAGTACCGGCTCTTTGCCCAAAGTTCCGTTTCCTGCACCTCGCGATCATTACGAAGCAGTCTCTGGAAACGCCTGTCTTTCTTGCCCTCATCATGATATTCACCGGCAATACGCAAATCATTGGTCAAAGTATCATCAAGCCCGACAGCTTTACCAAGCGCTTGTGCACGCCAAGCTACATGATCTTGATGGCCTTCTTTCCTGCGAAGATTGGAATCATTCGATATTCCTCCTAGAAAAAGAGTCTTTTTCCTAGAGACTATGATTTCCTGATCAGATTCAGAATCTGGCGCATTTTCAGAAGCACTGCTTACGATCCATCTGACTTCACGGATAATCTCATTGCCATCAACATCAAAACAAGAATGTTCTCGTTCAAAACAAAGCAAGGAGCACTCCACCGAACTTGTCGACTCCGCTGCCGCAGCTGCACGAATCAGTCTTAACGACTCTTGCATGTCGTTTTGCACTTTGTCAGAAAGGACTTCAGCATTGTGCTCGCCAGAGATTTCTTCAATATTTTGAATATGCTGAAATGCTTCAATCTCTTTCGGCTTAAGCGAAATGTCATTGATGACCATGATAGAGGAGCCGCATTTGTTAAAAACATCCTCTACCGTAGAAGAACCTTCTGGATCAAAAATCGCAACATTCTCAGTGAATGTAGAGAAAACTCTTTCAAAATCATCAAGGATAAGTATGTCGCCAGATTTGATCACAGCATGCTCGGCATCTTGCACATGCATGCATATCACACGATGACCTTCAGGTTCCGAGGCGCGATATCTGAATACTCTATGTGGAAAATCGATTTTATCTTTTCCACCATGCTCATTGTCAGCCTCGACCCGAGCACCTCTCCTTCGCGACTTATTGTCTTCCTTCTCCAAACATTTAAAGAACTCTTGAAGTCCACGCCATTTTCTAACGGGGAATAACTCGTCATTCTCAGGCTGCGCCATTTCCAGAATTCGAATAGCCGACATGTCATTCCATGGCAAATTTCTCACCACGATATTAATGTCAGGACCACTGGAATTAAGATCATCCCGTAACCATAGATTGAGGTCCGCACGTCCCTGTTGAAGATCAACCCCACACAGGTTGGCACATAAATTCTCATCTGTGACAGATAGATTCTCAACATCCCATAGTTCCAAACGCTGGATTAAAAGTCTGTCGGGATCTTCCCGAGGTACCATGGTTTTTCCTACGGACCATGCGCTGATGCTCGGCTTTCCAGTTTCTGCATCTTCCAAGGAATTTAGCCAAGTCTGCGCCTTTATAATATCTTCAGGCTTGTAAGGAACAGTCTCGTCAGATTGCTTCTTTTCAGAAAGCTTCTGCAAATCAACGCCAAATATGTAGATAAGGCCTTCAGATCTCAAGCCACGACGATTCACACGGCCGGCACGTTGAACCAACGCAGATCCAGGAGCAATCTCAGTCACCATATTTGCAAAATCGATATCAACGCCGACTTCCAAAGTCTGTGTGCCGATAATGCAGCAAGGAGCCTCATCTGGTTTTAGCTCAGAAAGAGAATGCAGCTTATCGGCCACTTTTCTTTTGTCGTATGCACGCATTGTACCGATATAAACGTCAATAGGCTTTTTGATGCCATTCTTTTTGCATAGTTTTTCGAGTTTGTCAGCAACGAGGTTGGCTTTTTTAACTGTGTTGAGAATGCATCCAAGAACATGGGGACCTGAATCGCTGTATTCATCAGCCTCGATATTGGAGTGAATCAGAGAAAGGCACTGCTCAACAATTGCATCTATCTCATCTTTCGACTTCTCAAAATCACAAGTTACAACAACTGGTTTTGACTGGTTAAGACGCTTTTCGAGCATAACGTCAGTTGTGAAATCAGATTCAAGGACAGAAATCGCATTATCAGTATCTTCAGAAACTGGGGTTGCAGTCGTTTCTACAACTTGTAAAGGAGATACTTGTCGAGCAATCGGAGCATCAGCCATGTTTTCGATACGTGCCACTTGCTGTGCGGTTTTTAATAATTGCTGGCTCAGATGAGCTTCATCAACAATCAACACTGTGTCGTATGCAAGCAATCCAGCTTCCATAGAACGCATGGTACGACTAGTGCCGTAGCCACGAAACAGCAAGCGGCTTCCGAACATGTCAGGAGTAGCACAAATCACAGCACAGGTCTGCGGATAATAGCGCCACTCTCGGTCCGGACTGATACTGCCTCGCAATTCAACAGCAATCATCCGCGGAATCGCAGAATCGCTTTTAGTTCCATCATTAATAGCTGCACGAAGTTTTAAACCGTCTCGATATACGTCAAGCCCGTCATTGGCGACATGCTCAATCTGCATTTTGTCCTGTAACGCACAAGCTTCATCAAATTGATCATCAACCAATGAACGACGATTTACCGTAAGCGCCAAACGACGAGGAATGTTTCGCAATGGTAAATCGAAGAGACCGTTTCCTTCCACGAGAGAAAGGCCTGCCATAGCATTAAGGAACACATGGATATCTATCACACTGGTTTTCCCAGAAGCGGTTGGAGCGCCAATACTTCGAGGCCAATACCCATGCTCTGCAACATACAGCATCAATCTAATCTGCCATTGATAAGGTGTACGAACAGGCAAATTCGATTCATGACTTGAATGAACCGCAGCGATGAATTCTTTGAACTTAGCAGTCAGGTATTGCCGCTGCTCCAGACTCATTTCAGCCATGTTGGAATCCCCTTTTCGAAATCATCATCCGATTGACACACGCTTACGGCAAAATCCGCCGGCACAAGGAAACCTCCACCCAAATGGCGACTCTGACCGATTGCCATAGCCGCACAATCCAGAGACTCACCGACATCAGAAATCGCAATCAACGCATTCATACCATGCAAAATGTTGGAACCGTTCGCACGATGCACATAATCCGTCATGTTGGCACGATGAACGGTACGATAATTGTAAATACGGAAATGCGAGGTCTTCGCGCTCACCGCATCAACAATGTTCCAATAGCGTTCCTCTCGACTTCCTTCCGACGATTGCGGATATTGCGAACGCCAAACATGTCCAATCGACAAACAAAGAGCCTCATAGACTCCCCATTTGCGATGCAACTTTATGTCAGGAATAGGGCGTGTCTCAGCGATGGCCATCGGTCTGACCGCCCAATATCGACACATTCCCGGCGCTACTGGCTTCCAGAAATGCTCGGCATCAACCGTTGTGACTTTCCCGATACGCAAAGTCGACTTTTCCGGAGCATAGTACAACGATTTGCCTTCAGCTCCGGCACAGACATCGCGCAACTTGCCAATGTCGCCTTTAGACATATCTGAAGGAATCAAAATAAGAAAACCAGGATTCAACTTCACAACATCGTCTCGGATTTGTTGACTATACCGCTGCTTGAAATCGGCATCAATAATCTGAATGGACACGTTATTGGCCGGTCTGGCTATGCCTGGAGCATATTTACCCACCAAAGCCGGCGATGGATCAATTCCCCACTCCTTTACTAGAAAACGATGCAGTGCCACAGCCCAATTGACAAATTCGGATTCCTGAGGTTTCCATTCAGATGAATTTTTAATGTCACCATTGCATGCAATTGCATTGATTTCCAAGTATAAAGCCATCACCCAAGGAGCTTTAAGCACTTCCCTCTGCTTCCGAGCAGCCGAAGAAAGATACCTAGCTTTGCCTTCCGTTTGAGCAAGTGGATACTCATTAAGGAAATTCTGCTCGTCCTCTTTGTCGCTAACAGTAAGGTTTTTCTTACCCTTCGGTTTGGGATTCGCTGCCACAAAAGCCTGCTTCAAATCATCAAGACGCCCCTTTTTAGGGTAAGCAACAGGCTTTCCCCTCTTTCGAATATTCGTTAATGCCGAATCGGGGGAAAGTGTCCATAACTGTTCATCGACGCCAGAAGGAAGAACATAATCCTCATAAGTATTCAGCTCCACCGGAGAACAAGCTTCGCCTAGATAAGGAACTTCATTGCAAAGCCAGCTCAACACCATTCTCGCTGTAGATGAGGGGCATTCATGCCATATCCAAGTCAGCAATCTTCCAGATTCAGGATGCTGCTCATATGCAGTGGCTATGTGGGCTGTAGTAGATGAAACTTTATCTTTCGGTTTTTTTCTATTCTGGACATTGCCTTTATTTCTATAGGCAACAGCCCTGCTATCAGCTTTAACAGCGTGTGGGAGCAGCATTCCCTGAGGTGGATTATCCTCAAGCCAGTTCAAAGCCTCTCGAATCTGATCGTCCGTCAGATTACGATTGGCATCAACCTGTTCAAAACCGAAAGTCAAGTATGCCACCGAAACAAGCGCAGAATACAAGCGGCAAAGTGAAGGAAACTCTTCCGGTCTGCCACCAGAATCACTGCCCTGATAAAAACCAAGCGGAAAATAAGCCGATATCGCGAAAGCCATATCAGTTTCCCTTTTCATCATCTTCAGCAGAAGCATTGGCAAGCACCGCAGGATTACCTTCCACAAGGAATTCCTGCCCCTCCCAAGTGATTCCCGCCTTTTCATGAGCCTGCGCGTAAGCCTCTTCCAAAAGTTTTTCAGCCATTCCAGCAGTAAGAGGTTCCAATTCCTCCTTCTCGCCATAGCGCTTGTTCAACATGACAGTCGGCTTGCCGGTCTCCGCAAGGAAGCAATTCGCACGGATGAAAGGATTCTCATCATAACCGGCAATATCACGCAGAAGTACAGCGAGAATTAATGCACGAATCGCAGCATCCCCTTCAACACCCTTGCCGAAATGGAATGTACGCACGGTAGCGAAGCTCAGCACACGGGTGGAGATGACTTTCCGGACAGAAACACCGTCTAGAACGTCTTTTTTAGCACTTGGTGGAATGGCACCCAAACCGATGGTCGAACCCTTGCCCGATTTCTTGAAACTTGTTTTAGTCTTGTCGCTTAGGTCAATACTGTCACCAACAATCTTCTGACGGTCAGCTTCGGTAGATACAATCACGCTCGCCCCAACTGGATCAATGCGTCCGCCCGCACGATGGATTACAGGGTCTTCTTCTTGTTCGGCCAGAATGGCATATGTTTCGCCAACCATAACAGAAGGAATCCTCAGCTGATTCTTACTGCGAGTGGAGTCCCATCCACCGAAAATGACCGTCTCCGGAGAAAGTTCGAAAATCGGCAGCAGATTATCCAAAGTCGAATTACGCGCCTTCACATATTCCTCCGCCTTGGAAGTAGATTCACCCTTATAACTTCCGACACGAATATGGCCATCGAAGCCACGATGTGGAAGCTGATTATCATAGACAACTTCCTTTCCGGCATCGGTATCATACTGAACCGCAATGCGAGGCATTTTTGAAAGAACGCCCTCACCATTCCGCATGGCTTCCGTTGTCGTTTCCTCAGCACGATTAGCAAAAGAACCCTTGGAATCAATCATCACCGTCTTCACCGGCTTTTCTTGATCTTCCTCATAGCGTTTTGCAAAAATATATGTCGCATTACCTCGGTCATCGACATACTTCGCAGGTGCGATCACACCATCCGGACCACTTGCAGGTTCCAGCTCCTGCCGCATCGTCAAACTGCCAGCTCCACCAACATGAGCAGCCGCATTCAAATCTTCAATAGTAAGCGCACGCATTCTAGCGTCCTTTCTTTCCCATACGAACAACCGTGTCCATATTGTTAAATATCAGTGTAGGGTGTGTTGGTGCACATGACGGATACGCCACGCGCACCAACACAGAAAAGAAGTCTTTTCCGCCAAGGGAAAAGAATTGCTTGAATCTAAATCCGAAGCAAATAAAAACAATTCCTCAATGAAGTCCTTATTCATGGGCGGAAAACACATCTATGCCCTTCACCCACACTAACGCCATGCATGTTCTATTTATTCACAAGAACAAGCACGACGATAGCAAGAATAAGCGTTATCGCATTACCCATATGCCTCCTTTCGTTTTATCCAATACAGAAGTTTCGCCAATACTAGGCTTAACGAAATTCCCGCACAACATGCACCCTACCACAATTCACAAATATTGCAAGTTCAGGAAATACCTTAAAATCCAAATTAAATAAATACTATATAAGAAGTTATATGCCAACTACACTTATATGAGTGTAAAAGCAGCAAAATCATACACAATATACAGAAAAGAAAAAGCCGGGAACGGGAACGACGGTTGAAACCGACGAACTCGACTCCCGGCATCGCGACTGCTTCTCAAAGATGTGCGCTTGACTCACATGGATGGTACTGAGAACCATTCGCTTGCGATCTGCTTCCGCGCACGTGCCAGCGCAACGTAAATACGTCGCAGGCACACGGCAGACACAAATCAAGTCTGTATAAATCTTCCAGCCGGTGTAAAAGCCAGCCGAAAAGCCACAGGCTACTCTAGTCGCACGGTCGAATAATCACAAATCGATCGCAAAACCATGGAACAGCATACGCATCCATGTTTTGTTACCCGGACATGGAGGTTACGGTAACAAAATGCGGAAAAGCGAGCCAGAAGCCGAAGGTTAGGACTGAAGGAATACAGACTGAAGGAATACAGACTGAAGGAATACGGACTGAAGGAATACGGACTGAAGGAATACGGACTGAAGGAATACGGACTGAAGGAATACGGACTGAAGGAATACGGACTGAAGGA
>OGOT01000611.1_pt1 | contig 31273 bp, 25 predicted proteins | sample 1552791 | NCBI WGS metagenome assembly OGOT01 (sample SAMEA2580160, study PRJEB22360) | human gut metagenome | biome: human gut; feature: human-associated habitat; material: faeces | place: Denmark | collected 2008/2010
GCGAGAACATAGAGCGCACCGCCGTCGATGCTCTGCACGGCGCCGGCTTCGCGCAGGGCAGCGAGCTGCTGCGGGTAGACGTTCACGCTGTACTGCCCGAGCTTTCTGAACAGGGTGCGGCTGCGTTCGCCGCGATACAGCTGCTCAACGAGGGCTTCGCCTTGGTCGATCGGGATATACACGGGCGTGGTGCAGCTTTCAATGACCCGTACCTTTTCCGCAACGGAGGCGAACGGGAGCATCTCGTTTTCGAACGCTAGGAGAATCTTCTCACGGTCGAGATCTTCTTTGCCGTACAAATCGCGATAGAACTCAAAATACGCGCGGATTGCAGCTAACGAAGTGATGTCCTCCATGCGTTTTGAAATGTTCTTCATGGCTGCGGCGGGCTGGCGCATGTAGGGCGGCGGGGTGGTGTTTTGGACGGTGAAGACGGTCACGAGGCTTTCATCTAACGGGCGCTTGCCCTCGCGATTGCAGCGGCCGGCGGCTTGCAGGACGGAATCAAGCCCGGCTTCTTCGCGGTAGACGCGCGGGAAATCCACATCGACACCGGCTTCGATGAGCGAGGTGGAAACGACGCGGCAGGGCAGGCCGATTTTTAGGCGTTCGCGAATTTCCTTAATGCGCGCTTTGCGGTGGGCGGGGCACAGGTGCGTGGTGAGACAGTACGCGCTGTCTTTTGGCAGTGCTTGATAGATTTTCTGTGCGTCTGCAATGCGGTTAACGATGCAAAGCACCTGCGGCAGCGCGGTGAACTCGGCGGTGAGCGATTCTGTGCTGTCAAATGTGTGCTGCGCGATTTTCGTGCGGCGGAAGGTCTCGAAATTTTCAGGGACATTGGAACAGATCTCTTTGATCGGCAGGTCGATTTTCAAATCGGCAAAAACACCGTCTAACGCGGGCTGCGTGGCGGTGCACAGGACGACAATGACGCCGTACTTTCGGGCAAGCTCGGCAAGCGCCGCCGTGAACGGCTTTAGATACGGCATGGGCAGCGTCTGCACTTCGTCTAAGATGAGCACGCTGTTGGCGAGGTTGTGCAGCTTGCGGCAGCGGGCGGGTTTGCTCGCAAACAGGGACTCAAACAGCTGCACGGTGGTCGTGGCGATGACGGGGGCGTCCCAGTTTTCTGCGGCCAGCATTTTGCGGTATTCTGCGGGGTTCGGGCTTTCGGAAAAGAGATATTCCGCGCTGCTGTGGTGCTCGATGACGTTTTCCGTGCCGAAGATTTTTTCAAACGTATCGGCGTTTTGGTCGATGATAGACGTGTACGGCGCGGCGTAGATGACGCGGCTCATGCAGTTTTGCACGGCAGCGGTCAGCGCAAATGCCATGGCAGCGGTCGTTTTTCCGCCACCCGTCGGCACGGTAAGCGTATAAACACCCGGTGCGGCGGTGCTGCCGGAGGCCTTGCACGCATCCAAAATGGCGCAGCGCTTTCGGTTGAGCTCGGCTTTGGGCGGATACCACGGTGTGATGTACGTTTCCAAGCGGTCGAGCAGCGCAGGGAGCGCATCGTAGTTGCCGCGCGGGGCAAGTGCGCCGTCCATAAAGGTTTCGGTGTCGATGAAATCGGCATCAACAAGGCAAGAAAACAGCATACGGATATAAAACGAGAGCCGAAACCCGGTGTTGAATTCTCGCATGTTAAAGGGCTTGACCGGCGGCAGAGTGACTTCGGTTTTCCAATCGTCATACGGTTCGAGGTCGCGTTTTAAGCGGCCCGAGAGGGTAGCGTCGTTTTTGGTATCGGCGCGGGAGCCAAAATTCGGTATGCCGCCGTGATGGCCTGCGATGGCGAGCGCCAGATACCCGACACCGTGCGCGCAAGCTTCTTTTGCGCCGGCCGTGGAGTGGTCTACGCGCACGCCGCCGTCTAATCGATGCTGAAAGGCATCGCTGTACTTGCCGATGTCGTGCAGTAAACCGAGCAGATAGCCGTCTTCCTCCGCGCCGAATGCGGCGGCAAACTGCTTTGCAAGCTCTGCCGTGCCGGTGAGGTGTTCGTATACGGTTTGCTCGCGGGAATGATCTTCACTTATGTGTGCCAGCTTTTTCGCCATAAAATCACCTTTTCGTCTTTGTTAAGACCATCATAGCACGGGAAAAGTACAATGTAAATATATTTAATTTGAAGAATAGGTAAGGTGAGCGGAAAAGCGACAGGCGGGGGTGAGGATAGAAAATCATTTGCAATATTCGGAAAAATATGTATTTAATGTTTAATGAGAAGTTTTGAGGTTTGCATAGAGAAATATTGACAAATAAGAACTGTTACGTCATACTTAAAATAAGCTGAAATCGGCAGAAAAGGAGAGAATACAGTTGGCAAAGCTTTTTGATACGGCGGATGCAGAGCGGTTGATACAGGAACATCGCATGATGCTGGAAGAACTGGATGAGATTGCACAGTACGAAGACAACGTGCAGATAGATATTGAAAAAGCAGCAAATCTGGTCGTGACCCGAAACGTATTAGACGTGCTTCGAGATATTCCGGTAGAAGAGATCAATCGTGAAAAAGGCGGATTTAGAGTGAAAGCACTTCGAGACTACGGATTTCGTTCGATCGCAGATATTGTTGCGGCCAATGTGTATTCGATCAGTTCGGTGCATGGTATCAGCGAAGATGCAGCGTATTCCATAAAGCGTATAGCGAATAATATGGCAGACAAGGTGCGAGAAGGCGCAAAGATCAAACTGAGTGTTGATAACAAAACGCGGGAATCGACAGCTTTAGTGACAGCATTATCTAAATATGTTTATGCGAGGGAAACGACAAAAGAATGTCGTGGCTTGATTACTGAGAATAGAAGACAAATCGAATATGCGATAGAAGATTTGTTATTATCTCAGAAAAGATTGAAGTGGATATTTGCATCATCGGCTAAAAAACAAAAAGCAGTGGATGCATATAAATTTTTGGATTCTTATAGAAATGGAAACTATGGTCAAAGAGTTCGGGAACAAAAGACAATATTTGAAAACACAAAGCGGATCAACGGGATAGATGCTTGGAAAGAATTTTCCGAACATTCGGTTTCGTTTTTCAATGCCCTTGAAAATATTGTCCCGGGAACACTCGGTAACGATGATTCAATATACGGACTGCCGGAAGAACTCGCAAGAGAAGTACAAGAGGAATGTTTTTTTCCGGATGGTTTGCTGTGCGAGCTGCGTCGTTACCAGGAATGGGGCGTTAAATATGTATTGCACCAAAAGCGCGTTCTTCTCGGAGATGAAATGGGACTTGGTAAAACCGTACAAGCAATCGCCACGATGGTATCTTTGAAAAACACAGGGGCATCGCATTTTGCAGTTGTGTGCCCGGCGAGCGTCGTTACAAATTGGTGCCGAGAAATTCGTAAAATGAGCCGATTGCAGGTTGTAAAAATTCATGGTGCGGACAGAAAAGAAGCACTGAATTCATGGATAAGCGCTGGTGGTGTAGCTGTAACAACCTTCGAGACAACAGCACATTTTAATTTGCCGGAATCGTTTGAGCTTTCGCTTTTGGTTGTAGACGAGGCACATTACATTAAAAATTCAGAGGCAAGACGTACGATGAATGTGAAGAAAATCTGTGAACGTGCAGAGCGCATGCTGTTTATGACGGGCACGGCACTTGAAAATAAGCCGGAGGAAATGGTTGCGCTTATCCATATTTTACGTCCTGATATTGCATTGCGAATACAGCACATGCTTGCTTTGACTGCGGCGCCGCAATTTAGAGAGGCGGTTGCGCCGGTTTATTACCGCAGAAAGAGGGAAGACGTACTGACGGAGCTCCCTGAACTTATTGAAAGTGAAGAATGGTGCACACTCGGACAGGCAGAAAAGGATATATATGAACAAGCGGTGTTCGGTAAGAATTTTGCAGAAATAAGGCGTGTGTCATGGAATGCAGAAAATATAAAGGATTCCTGCAAAGCGAAGCGATTGATAGAGCTGATAGAAGAGGCCGAATCTGAAAAGCGAAAAGTGATTATATTCTCGTTTTTTCTGGATACGATCCGAAAAGTTGTGCAGCTTTTGGGTGACCGCTGTATGAATCCGATAAATGGTTCCGTTTCGCCGCAGCGAAGACAAGAGATCATTGACGATTTTGATAAGGCTCCTGCCGGGGCGGTTTTGGCAGCACAAATACAGTCGGGCGGGACAGGTCTGAATATTCAATCTGCCAGTGTGATCATTTTGTGCGAACCGCAGCTTAAGCCCTCTATTGAAAATCAGGCGATTTCAAGGGCGTATCGTATGGGCCAGACAAGGAATGTACTGGTTTATCGGTTGCTTTGTGAGAATTCGATCGATGAAAGAATTATGGATATATTAAAAGATAAACAGGAAAAATTTGATGCATTTGCTGACAAGTCTGTTGCAGCGGCAGAAAGTATAAAAATGGACGATCATACGATCGGAAATATAATAGAGGAAGAAATCGAACGTATCAAAGCCGAAAAAGATCGGTCAAATGAGAAATGATAAGAGCCCCGTGCAACTTTAAAGCTGCACGGGGTAATGGCTTTTTAGTGGTTTATTTGTAGAATGGCGTTTAAATCCTTCTCCGGCTCGGAGGTGGGGGTGAGGTTATAATTTTTTTGGAGGACTTGTAGGACGTTTTCGGAGATGAAGGCGGGGATGGTGGGACCGAGATACATATTCTGTATGCCGAGGTAGAGGAGCGTCAGGAGGATGCAGACGGCTTTTTGCTCATACCACGAGAGGACGAGGGTGAGGGGAAGGTCGTTGACGGTGCAGTCGAACGTTTCGCTGAGCGCGAGGGCGATTTTAATGGCGCTGTACGCGTCGTTGCACTGGCCGCAGTCCAAGATGCGCGGGAGGCCGTCGATCTCGCCGAGGTCGAGGTCGTTGATGCGGTACTTGCCGCAGGCGAGCGTTAAGATGAGGGTATCCGAAGGGGTGAGCTTTGCAAAATCGGTATAATAGCTGCGCCCGGGCGCGGCGCCGTCGCACCCGCCGATGAGGAAAATGCGGCGGATTTTCCCGGCTTTGATGAGCTCGATGATCTTTTCGGCATGAGAAAGCACGGCGTTGTGTGCGAAGCCCGTGGTGACGAAATGCCCGCCGTTCATGCCGGTCATGTGCTTATCTTCTTTGTAGCCGCCGCACTCGAGCGCTTTTTCGATGACGGGCGTGAAGTCTTTATCTTCGCCGATGTGCTGCAGCTCCGGGTAAGAGACGACGGATGTGGTGAACACGCGGTCGGAATAGCTTTGCCGCACGGGCATGAGGCAATTTGTGGTGAACAAAATCGGTGCAGGGATATTGTGGAACTCCGTCTGCTGGTTCTGCCAGCCGGTGCCGAAATTGCCCTTTAGGTGCGGGTGTTTTTTGAGCTCCGGGTAGCCGTGGGCAGGCAACATCTCGCTGTGCGTATAGATGTTGACGCCGCGGTCTTTCGTTTGCTCGAGCAAAAGCTTCATATCGTGCAGGTCGTGGCCGCTGACGACGATGAACGGGCCTTTTTCGATGGTGAGCGGCACCTGCGTGGGGACGGGGTCGCCGAACGCTGCGGTATTTGCTTCATCTAAGAGCTTCATGCAGCGCAGGTTGACTTCGCCGGTCTTGAGGACGAGCGCCAGCAGGGCATCTGCGGGAAGCGGCTCGCCGAGAGCTTTTAGGGCTTCGTAGAAAAAGCGGTTCACGATGTCATCGGTGCGATTTAAGACGCGGGCGTGGTACGCATACGCCGCCATGCCTTTGATGCCGAACAGCAGAAGCGATTTTAGGGAGCGTGTGTCTTCGTCGGCGTTCCAGATTTTGCTCATATCATAAGGCGTAAAGGTATGCGAAAGGGCTTTGCACGCTTGCTCAATCTCGTTTTTCAACATGAGAATGGTATCATTGTTGAAATTTACGTTCGTGATTGTCGTGAAAAGTCCTTTTAAAATGAGTTCGTCTGTGCGTTCGCTGCGCCTATCCGTGCAGGCGAGCGCGATGAGCGCACCGATGAGGTCGTCCTGATTGTTTGCGGTATCGGCCTTTTTGCCGCACACGCCCGCTTTGCCCGTGCAGCCGGTGTTGTGCGCCGTCTGCTGGCACTGAAAACAAAACATCTCGTTCATAATGTCCTCCAAAATCCTTTTTGAAGGTAGTTTTCCGTGCGAATTTGGTTTTATGCGCGGTGCGGGAAGCGAGGAAAATTTGTGCGCTTTTTTGTGGGATTTACAGCCCGAATTGCGCGCGGACTTTTTGGAGCCTTTCGGCGTTTTGGGGGCTGCTTATTTAAATAAATCAGCATCACTATTTAACTTTAAAAATTCAGTTAACCTATCTTGATTTACATTATACGAAATCATATTACCTTCTTCAAAAATATAAAATGGTCTATTTCCAATAATTTCAAATTTGCCATTCTCATAATAAATAGTATCTTCTTCAGGGAGAGCTATTATTTTTTCCTTTTTTGATAATTCTAGCAGATAGTTTTTATTTAATTTAGTCTTTTCTTCATCTTGATTTGTAAAATGACAAAGAAAAGAAAAATGGCTTACTACATCAAAACCCATTAAATCTTTAAGGTCAACTTCATTTTTGTCTGCATATTTACATGTGTCGATACATTGCCCTAGAATTATAGCACCAGCACTTCCTCCAAAAACAATACCGTTATTTTCAATAAAAATTTTTATTTTTTCAAATGAACCACTATCTTTCAAATCTTTTAGTAATTTAAAAGTATTTCCACCACCAATAAATAATGCGGAATAATTTTCTAAATTTTTATTAAATAAATCAGCACCCGAAACAACCATATCTATATTTGGAACATCAACCCCTTTTAATTCATCTTTAATCCATTCATAACAGCTTGGATATCTTTCACTTGGCATAGCAAGTGGAATATATAATATAGGTTTATTATGATCTATAACTTTATTTAATTTCTTATTTGCATCAACTGTTTGTTGTCCACAACCTCCACCGCATAAAAATATTCTCATCCTATCTCATCTCCATATACATTTCTCTTGTTATTAAAAGTTGTTTTGCTCTTACTTCCTTTGCCAAAAACTAACTCTTTTTTCGTAATTCTATTGAAAAAATCAAAAAATGCTATAATTAACACAGTTGATTTAATCAATCTTTGGAGTGCATTTTTTCGAGTATAAGAAAAGTTAAGGCTCGTTTGTAAGGGCAAACATGGAAGATATCTCCGTTTTGGTTTTTCCCTTATTTTATCATGAAGAAAGCAGAGAGGGCAAGAGAGCGGTTTTCAATTTAAGGGACTTTCGGCAGATTTTTCCCGATAAAACCAAAAGCCCCGAGCGGCATTGCTTCCGCTCGGGGCATAATCTTAATGTTTGCGTTTAAGCCTGAGGCTGATTGTTGTCACAGTTGGGGCACTTGCCGGCTTCGTTCAACGGCGAACCGCACTTGCCGCAGAATTTGGCTACGGGTGCGCTCTGCGGGACTTTGGGCTGCGGGTTCTGAGGCTGTGCTGCCTTAGACCGAAGCTGCTGGCGCAGGTCGCCCATGTCGGGGGCCATGAAAATGCCGTTCTTCTCTTCGTTTCCGTTCTGGCTGCGAAGCTTATTGTTGATGGAGATTACGTTTTTCAGCAGCAAGACTGCCATCATCAACAGTTCATACACCAGTCGGATCATAATGGGTCCGAGGATCATGGTCAGGATGCCGTAGACGCCCAGCCAGTGGCGATTGCCAAAGTAGTCTTTAGGCGCGGCAAAGAGCATGAAGAAGCCCAGAATGATCATATCTGCCGTGAAGAAAATGTACAGAGCCTGCAGAATTTTCTCTACGATCAGGTACTTGAAATTGCAGGTATCGTGGAGGAACTTGCCGAAAGCATTGAGCTTTTCGCGGCGTTTTTCGGGGACGATAAACACATAGGCCAAAACTGTGGCGACGATAGCCAGAATTCCGCCGACGATGGCGAATATACCGAGCTGCTCGATTACATCACTAAAAATATTCATGTTGTACCTCTCTCTTTCTTTGCTGTAATGATTAGGTAAACAGGCACCCTCTAAGCTTAAAATAGCATACCTCTAAATCCGAAATTTGTCAAGATTCGGATCCATATGGAACGTTTAAGGCAGAGCGCCTTCCGAGCAGTCGCAGGGTGAACTTGCTGCGCCGGTATCAAGGAAAAGTCCACCGCAATTTCACGAAAATTGCGGTGGACTTTTGGCAAATTTGAAATTTAGACAGATACCTCTCTCGGGCTTCCAGCCGGTGTATCTCGTCGTCGGCAATGGTCTGCACGGTTTTGAAAATCTGCTTTTTACCTTTGCGGGTCACTCTTATGATATGTAGCTTTGGGCTGCGTATTAAACAGGCGCTTCGATCAATCGTTCACCGTTACCCAACGTCCGGTTTCCGCCGACCGTTTCACGGCATCGCAAACGCGTTCCACTCGATACCCTTCTGCGAAGCTGGTAGACGGCTGTCTGCCTTCTACCACCGCTTTGATAAACTCGTAGGATTCGATGGATTTCAATTCGCCGTACCCGATGTTCATTCCGGGAATGTTCCAGGTCACTTCCCCGTGAAAATGCGCGGGGCCGGTGTAGATTGTCTTAAAGCCCCTTCTGTCGTCGGGGTCGCCGGCCAAACACACCTGCAACTCGTTGAGTCGCTCGTAGTTGAAGTAGAGGCTGCCCAAAGTGCCGTGAAGCTCTACCGTGATGAAGTTGTTGCGACCCCAGGCGTTTCTCGTGGCCTCGATGCTGCCTACCGCGCCGTTTTTAAACTTCACGAGGAAGCTGTCCTCATCATCCACGTCTACGGCCTTCCGCTTCGCGTCGGCTCCGAGCTTTACGGTGCCCAGCAGGTCTGTGCCGCCTTCCTGCACCGGCCGCTCGGTGATATAGGTCTGCATCATGCCGGTCACCGCCTCGATGTCACCCGCCAGATACTGGGCGATGTCGATCACGTGTGAGGCGATGTCGCCAAGCGTCCCCGCGCCGGCGATGTCTTTCTGGAACCGCCAGGAGAGCGGGGAGGCAGGATCGGCCGACCAGCTTTGCAGATAGGTGCACCGCACGTTGAGGATTTTGCCGATGGATCCCTCATCGATGAATTTCTTGGCGAGGTCGATCGCCGGAACGCGCCTGTACTGGTAGGCGTTCATGGCGATGATCCCCTTTTGCGCCGCTTTCCTGGCGGCCTCCGCCATGGCCTTCGCGTCCTCCAATGTCGAGGCGATTGGCTTTTCGCAGAGTACGTGCTTCCCTGCGTTCAGCGCAGCGATGGCGATTTCGGCGTGGGCGTTGTTCGGCGTGCAGATGCTTACCACGTCGATCTCGGGATCGTTGACGATGTCGCGCCAGTCCGTGCAGCATTTTTCAAAGCCGAAGCGTTCTTTCGCGTCCGCCGCGATTTCCGGGACGATGTCGCAGATTGTTTTTAAAACCGGCACGGCCGGGGCCGGCCAAAAATACTTGGGCATGTCGGAATACCCGATTGAGTGCGCTTTTCCCATGAACCCGGCACCAACCAGGCCCACATTCAGTTTTTTCATTGTAAAATTCTCCCATTCTAAGATGCCCTCCTGCGCCGCGCGCCGTTGACCGACGCCGCGGACGGGAGAAATTTTAGATCAACTTGCCCTGCAGGAAACGGTACGATGTCCGGCAGGCTTCCTCCGGGTCGCCGGCAAAGCCGTCAGCCTCCACCAGATAATCTCCTGCATATCCCTTTTCCTTCAGGAACCGCAGAACCCCTTCGATATCAACGTGCCCAGTGCCCAGCGGGGCAAATCCGTTTTCGTCCAAATCCTTCAGGTGGACGAAGGAGATTCTGTCGTAGTACTTTTTGACGATCTCCAGAGGATCTCCGCCGCCGGCAGCCAGATGCGCCAGATCCGGACAAATCTTGATGTCGCTCACCGAAAAGAGTTGGTCGATTTGCTCCGGCTTTTCCGCCATGGACCCGAGATGCGGGTGGTAGCTTGCCTCGATGCCGTGGGCGGCGAAGACCTTTTCTGCCTCCTTCAGCCCTTTGGCCAGAAGCGCATAGTCGCCCGTCTGGACGCCTTTCCCGCGTATGGCACCGCCGCAGAACGCCACGTAGGAAACGCCTACCTGTTCCGCCAGAGCAGCGACTGTCTCCATGTGAAACATCTCGTCCTCCAGCGCGTCTGGGTAGATAAAATTGGCGCCCACGCAGACGCTCATCATGCCGGCACCGTAGCGGGCCAGCATGTCTTTGAGCACTTGAATGTCCGAACCGTATTTGGTCAGGTTCCCTTCCAACACCTCAATATACCGGAAGCCTGCATTTGTGATTTTTTTCAGCACCGCTTCGTCGTCGCAAAGGGTCAGATACCGGATGTCCTTAATGCTTGTAACGCCGCCTCCTTCTCCTACCAGAGGGCCGAACGCGTTTGTCATATAACCGAGTTTCATGTCTGCTCCTTTCTTATTTTTATAAATTTGCGCAAATTAGTTTTACTTTCATTATAATACTCTGCGCCACGGCGATTGTCAATTTCTACTTTCAATTTCAAGAAAATTTGTTTGTTTCGCCAAATACAAGGGACAAAATTAGGCATTTCCAATCAAGTTTTCTTTTCGTTTGCAATGCTTTGACACCTGTGTTAGGCTGTCTGGGTCGTTTGCTCGTTGAAAGATGCCTGAACTTCTCGTCCTTTCGTGTATATTTGCGCAAATTTTCTTTACCGCGCCAAAAAACGCGGCCGAAAAGCCGCGCGGGGGATAGGGACAATGAAAAATTCCAGGAACCCGGCTTGCGCGGGCGCTATGTAAAAAGCGGATAAGCCCTGCTTCCAGATGCTTATCCGCTTGATATTCTGTCGGTCGGTTTGAACGCGGCGAACCGCCGTTAAAGTGCGCCGGTGCTGCGGTTGATCGCGTTGCGCAACGCCGCCGGCGGATCCTCCTTGAAAATCGCCTTCCAGTTTTTCAGCAGGTTCTCCCGGTCGATGCTGATGGGTTCCACCCCGATGAAGGAGGGGACCGCTTTTCCCAGAAGGCCGTTGGCCGCCACCATTGCGATGGCTTCCCCCTGCTCATAGGGGCACTGCGCGCTAATCATTTTGACCATGCCGCCCTGTGCCATCTGCATGGCGATGGCATAGTCCAGATCTCCCGTGACGATCGCGATGTCCGTGCGCTCCAGCTCCGTCAGGGCCTTTATCACCTCCAGCGCGGGACCGTCCCAAGAAACATACAGAGCCTGAATCTCCGGGTACATCCCGATGAGCTTCAGTGTTTTCTGATAGACGTCCACCTCTGTCAGGAAATTGACTTTTCCGCACACCCGGATTTCCGGGTATTCCTCCGTCAGAACCTGTTCCGCCGCGCCGTCCCGTTGCTTTGTGGCAAAGAAGTTCTGCTCGCCGTGGCAAATCAGCCCCGCATATTTCAGGCCGTGCCGTACCATGTACTCGCCCAACCCGCGGCCCATACTGTCCCCGTGGGCTCGCTCATTTACGGAGATACAGGAGATGTAATCCTTCGGGGTGAGTCCCTCCGGGACATTGGTGATCAGCACCAACCGGGTGTCGCTGTCCGCAATCGAGCGGAAGGCTTCCGCGGTGCCCCTAGTATCAACGGGGATCGAGATTAGGAGATCCGGCTTCAGAAATTTGATGCTTTCCAACTGTTTGCATTGCAGCGCCGCGTTGAAATGAGCGTCTGTGACGGCGATGATGGAAATTCCAAGCTCGTCGAAGACTTTTTTGATACCCTTTTCCTGCAGGTGCATCCACGCCTTGCCCGTATAGTGGAATGAGATCGCCGCTGTATACTGTTTTTGCCGAATCTTTTCCTTTTCCACTTCGGATAAGGCAAGGCCGCCCGCACCCGCTGCCCGTTCCCCGAAGGGACCCCGGCCGATTCCGCAGGTGGAGTTGCGCACATTGAGGATTGATGGGAGAGTTTTCGTGCAGTACGCATGCGCGGGCGAAGAGAGGTTTGCAATTTCGCCGCGGTCAATCCGCCGGAACAGCAGGTCCGCGGCGGAAAGCGCAAACTGCCGTGGTTGCTTATCCACGCAAGTGAGCTCCGGCGTCGTCAGCGAGGCCCATTCCGGATCGTTCAGGCTGACGACAGAGAGGTCGCCGGGCACGGCGATGTTGTGACCGATCCCATACCGGATGGCGGGAATCAGAGGCAGCGAGTCGGCAATCACGACCGCGGTGGGCGCAGGCTCTGCCGCGACGATCTGCGCCATAGCTTCGGCGGCCAACGCCTCGGTTTTCAAGCCCGCGCGGACCAGCACTTTTTCCAACGCAATGCCGGAATCCTCCAGAGCCTTCCTGTAGCCCTCAAACCTTTGGGTGCCGCACACTTCCGACTCGCACAGGTAAGCGATTCGCTCATGCCCGTTTTTAATCAGGTGCCGCACTGCGCGGTAGCTGCCCTCAAAGGTGTCGGGCAGCAGGGTGTCTGCGGCAAACCGATCCACGGGGTTCCCAATCAGAACCACCGGAAACCGGAGCCCTTTGAAAAAGGCGCCGGAAAGCACACCTTCCCGGTCTGGGAAAGCGACCATTCCCGCAAGATCCAGCGTTCCTGCCAGTGCGCGAATGGCCGCCAGTCGGTCTTCATCGAGGTCATACGCCAGCGAAATGGCGATATAACCCTTCTGCTCTACGATTTCTTCCAGCTTTTCCTTGACTTGATTCTGAAACAGACTGCGTTTTTTCGACAGCAAGATCAGCACATAGCGGCTTTCGGACAGTTTGCTCTTCAATGCACTCCGTTTTGCGATGAAATTCGGGAGCTCGTCCAGCTGGCGAATAGCGTCCTCGACCTTCTGGACTTTCTCAGGACTAACGTATCGGGTTCCGTTGACCACGTGAGAGACGGTCGACACGGACACGCCCGCTATCCTAGCAACATCCTTGATCGTCGCCATGCATTTCGTCCTCCTGCTCAGAATACTTTTGCTTTCATTATACAGATTCCGTTCTCAATAGTCAACAAAATTTGCGCAAACGCCGGTTTCGGGACGCCGGAACAGGAAGCAGGGACAGGTAAGAGCTGTGTGACTCTGCCTGTCCTTGGTTTTGTTTTTTTCATACGCGGCATTTCGAGTCTTGTTCGCACTTGGTACTTTCGTGTCTGCTGTGGTCGGTGGCGGCAGTTTTGGAAACGGTGAAAATCCTTGTGCTGCAACGGATTTCGGACGCACCGACCGGTATTGACCAGCTCCATATCAGAAAAAACCAGAGTTCAAATTGAAATGAGAAATGCCCCAAAACGATCGATTTTTTTGCGCGCTGGCAAGAAAATACGCAAGAAGAAAACCCTTGTCAGGTATGGCTTTGCAGACAGCCACCCGGATTAAATGCAAGAAAAACCGACTCAAAACAGATTATACGAAGCGCCCTTTCGGACCGAAACACAGAAAGGAGTCTTCGTTATGAAACACGACGCCAAGGAATTCAAAAAATACCCGGAGATTATGAACAAGGAGCAGATGCGGATCGCCTGCCACATCAGCAAGCAGACGGCGCTCTATCTTCTCCAATTTAACCTAATCCCTCACACCTGCACCGGCAAGAAAACCCGCTGCTACGCCATCAAAAAGAGCGATGTGATCGCTTTTATGAACGACCGTGAGGTCAACCCGGAAAAATACATAGCGCCGAAGAACTGGTACAAATACGGAAGCGAAATGGTTCGGCCTTATAAAATCCGCATCCATCCGCCGTGCGCCAAAGACGAGAAGAAGCTTCGGCGCTACTATGAGAGCAAGCTGGCCGCGCTGCCGGATGTGATGGATGTGGCCGCCGCCGTGGACTTCACAGGCTATAACCGACGCACCGTCTGCCAATGGATTCGCGTGGGGAAGCTGAAGGCACTGGCGCTGCTGCAGAAGTACATGATCCCCAAATGCTATCTCATCGACTGGCTCTGCTCGGACGATTACAACAACACCAACCGCAAATCCCGCCGGCATATCGATATGCTTTGGGAGGCGCAGAAATGGAGAGATGGGCGATGAAGAGACGCATAGTTGGAGATCTGATCTATACAGCAGCGTTGACCCACAGGAACGCAGTTATCGCGCGAAAAAGACCGTTAGGGAAATGTCAGCCTCTATGCTTGATGGTATGTAGAAAAAGAGCTTACAGAGCGACTGCCCGGTGAGGGCAAGGATTTATCCCTGTGCATCTGCAACGCTTACTCGAAATTCAATGGAAGCCCTAACTGGAGACCTTTGTCAACGATTTCCGTCTCGACGAATAGTTAATGCTGTATGCCTTTTGGGACGACAACGCCCCGCCTGAGAGCTTTTTCGTGGGATGGATTATCGTCAAAACATGAAAAGAGTGTTTCCTCAGCTTCATCTTGCCCAAGAGCGTAATTCAAAAAGGTGCTTTGTGGATACTCTCTTAGCAAAAATGTTTGATAAGGATGCTTTGAAGTCGTTGACTGTCCGATAATGCTATTTCTCCATCATTCAATGCATTTGCTATGGCAACTCGTACGCATCCTTTGACCTTTTCATTTTTTGCAATCTGCTCCAATGTATGTGGGTAAAGGTTTAGCAGCCACGAAACATCAAATTTATTGAAATCAAATTTTGCGTATTCACAATAAAAGTCAAACGCCTCACTATTGCCGAGGAACTCCTGGAAGTCCTTTGCTTTGAGAACATTGAGAAGACACCAATAACCGACCTGATCTAATTCTTCATATGGTTGTTTAGTTGGATATACGACTACGCCATTGTTATTTTTATTTTTAGCCGCATCTATTCTTTGCTTAAGGTATACCTTCAGTTGCGTTTTAGCTGCTTTACTAATACGCGCATCACATTGCACAAGCATTTTAAACAAATCAAAGCTAAAATTCATTTGTATTAGTTTGTTAGCCCATGTGATAAGTTTTTTCTGTTGATTCTTTGAAACATATCCGCAGTAGTGCTGAGTTATCTGATAATACATCTGGGACAGATTATTATTTATAATCTGCGAGATTCTCATAGACAGTCTTCGCGAATAGTATTTCTCCTCTGGTGCAGAAATGTAATGGACAAGATTGCAATAATTGATACCCGTGCTTGCTGAGAACAACTCAAACCTCTCGCCCTTTTTTAAGGCAGCAATATGTTTATCCAAATACGAAATCAGAGTATTCTCTACGATTTTGCTCGTTGTTTTGCTGTACATTTTCCTGTGCACCAGTTGGCGATCAAGGAATAGGACCTTATCATTTATCAGTATTTCCCGAAACTCTTGTGTAAGGATGAAGCCGCATATCTTATCAACCAAACCCTGTGAAATGCTAACATATCTGAGTAATGCGAGACAATTCTTGATTTGCGTTTGTAATCCAATAACATCAATGTTATTTTTTGAAGATTTGACCGCATAACTGTAGTAATCAAGCAAGTTGTTTACAGCGTTCTCTATCGAAGCCATATTCTGAAACTCGATTGTTTCAATATGGTATTTGCTTAATAGTGCGATTATTTCTTTGGCGTCAAAATACTCTATGAAACAGTGGAAATCAATTTCATCAAAATAAACATCATTTCCATCAATAAAAGGAAATGGCTGCTCATGTAATACTTTCTTTCCCTGTGTGGAGTATTTGTATACTAACAGGGACATCAGATTCTTCACTGCACTTCTATACTCGGAGAACACATCCGCTATGATTCCATTTCCGAGCAAGAAATGCAAATAATCGTTTACTCTGCAAATCGCCTTACCGCTGCTTGTCATGCCAAATTCTGTTGATCCAGACTCAATCGCTTTTTGAAGCTTTTGTCCGTCAGTAAAAGCCTCATACGAATATTTATATAGCATATTCGCACTATGAATATCTCTGAGGTTGTCATATATATTTCGGAATTCTACCGGAAGGCGTCTAAACAAGTTTTCAGCCTCTGAGTCATTTGGAGACAATGCTTCGACAGCATCAAGATCATAGCAGCGATACCATGTATTTACATTCTTGATTACTTTCCGTAGGCTGATGCAGTTGGACTCCGCAAAATAGTACAGCAGATAGTCCGAATCCTTAAAAGCTTGCTTTGCGATCTCAGAAAAGTGAAAGAACGCTTCGTCATAACGCCTTAGCCGAGATAGATAAAATGCTTTTTTATAGTTTTTATCCAGTGATTTATATGTCTTTTCTGAAAATGCGTGCATAGCAGAATAATCGAACAGAATACAATTCTTATCTGCAAACGGCACCTCGCCAGCAACAAAACGCCTGTATTTGTGACCATCTTCTACCTCAAGTATTCTCGCTTTTCTGAAGACATTGAGAATGCAATGGTATTTTCCCAATACATCTTTTGTAAGGTTATTCTGTTGAGAATCTGGCATTAGATTAATGGCAAAGAATCTCTTTAACAAAAGATCGTCCCTTTGAGATAAGCCAATAACTCCGTCGTCGCGTATTCTGATATATGGATACAGTCGTTTTGAAACGTCCTCGATTCGAAGGGCATTCAAGCGGTCTAACGGTTGAAGCAAATTATACAGGATCTCAAATGCTTCGTCCTCTGATTTCCCCTCCAATGACAACTTAGATTGATTCTTTAGTGCAGCAAAGATCGCATTGTAGCGATCTAAATAATCGTCGGTTGAAGTAATGAGTTTATTCCATTCGACAACTGTGAGCCCCTTCGACTGCTGATAAATAAGCTCAGTATCTGTAAGGGCTAAGCTGCCAACATAAAGGAAGATAGGCTCCCGGAAGCTATCTTTAAGTAGTGTTTTCGTCCAGTTCAGAATCAGCTTAATATTATAATCATTTAGGCTGTATCCTATGAAAACAACAGTGTTGGTGGAAAAAATGGACTTCACCAATGTTTCAATTAGCTTGAAATTGTCGCTATAGTTGAGGTAATCCTCTTCCTTAAGCACAAAATCATTATGTTTGAAATCTCCGTGTAGTTTTAGAATAAATCTATCTCCAAAAATAGTCGGAACATCTTCATCGCGCGAAACAACCTTAAAGCTCTGACAATACTGAACCGCTGCATCTTCCAATAGCGTGTCATAGTTGGTGGTAATAAAAGAGACTGGATTAAGGTTTAGCATTTCTCGATGGATGACATTTGGCAACATGGGCGAAGAATGAAGCTGTGCCTTGACAAACGTATAGTAGTCTTCCTTGTTCTCACCTAAAGAATAATAGAACATCTGCGGAATTTGCAGATACTCATCGGAAGAATACTCATCTTTTCGTGCTTGTCCCAATCTATCACTAATTGCATGAATCAGCCCCTTCCAAGTTGGTGCTCCGGAGAGTGCTGATACGCCTGCGCCGACGAAAAACGTAAGCGCATTGTTTTGTGAAGCAGTTAGTATTCTCTGTAATTCCTTCTCGTACATACGCTACCTCTCTTGCCGCAACGAATAAACATGTAGTGTATAACAGGTACTTATCTCTCCTGTCGGTGGCGCACGTCATTCAGCCATTCGCCCCTGTACTTGAAATAGCGCGGGCCGGCAACGGAGTATTTGCTGCCAGTGAGTAGCTGAGCCAAAGCCGAGAGCGAGTAGACCTGCCCTTGATAGCTTACCGTTTTATCATCCACTACCGTGCATTTGATTTCCGGTTTATTGCAATACTCAATCTCCTCACCGGGTTGAATGCCGCACATGGAGAAGCGGAAAGGAGACTGGCGTTCTTTGTGCTCAGCATCGATCTCCTGCGCGGTTTCCTCCGCCTGCTTCTGGGTTTCATCCATAGCAATTCGTTTTAGCTTGTCCGCGCAGCCGTGGATCTCCGCAATGGCCTCCAGGATGGAATAGGCGTCTTCCGGTGACATGGCATAGAACTCACGGATGCGCTGCTTTCCATTGAAGTTCTCGATGGAACGTAGATTAGGGTTCAGCTTGTCAATGATGCTGTGAATCTTCAGATCAGAAAGCCGCGAATTGACCTCATAGGTTGCGTAGACCCGGAAGGCAAAGGGAATACATTCGCTCCGGTTGAGCTGCTGCAGCCGCTTGTCGATATCGTCTGCATATCCAATTTTAACATATTCGGGAAAAGACGGATTGGTCAGTATGTAAATGACTCCTGTTTTATCCATATAATCTCCTCCGTTTCTTTCACTTAAAATATAGCACCGTCAAACAGTCACTCCGCTAATGCTTTTCTAATAATCTCACTTCTTCGAGAAGCTATTTTTTCTAAAGACCCTTCCAGTTCTTTTATAGCCATTTCATAGTCCGCTACTTTCGACATAGCGTTGTTTTGTATTGAAATATCAGGAACAGTAAATGTAATTCCCTGTACTCTGTCGATGGAAGCACGATACGACCGAGAGAAGCCCATTTTTCCACCTTCGACTTCAAGAAGGTGTGCAAGATAACGAGGATTTACTTCAGAGGTCTTGCAGCGGAGGACACCGCAGTGATCTGTGGGATAGAACGGCATGTCTGAAGGCAAGTAGCTGGTCATCCAGTCTCCGTCGATTCCCCACAATACAGAGGGAACAGAGAAATCCGTAATCAGCAGCTTGTCAATAAAGCCAAACGGTGCAGTGACATTGGCGCTGTAAACGGGAATTTTACCATTCGATACAAGCTCTTTGTCCAAAACCCGCTTACCAATGGCAACGCTGAATTTTTGTGTATCAGACAGGCTCAGTTTGTACCCCCCCCATTGGTTGACATAACAACATCAAGTTCTGCAAACAGATCGGCTATCTTCTGTCTGTAGGTCTCAATGCTCATACGGGTGGCATTGTATTCCTCGTCGATTTTTGCACATTCGTCAATAACCTGTTGCTGGACTGGAATGGGCGGAACCGGAATCAGCATCTCTTCATAAAACGTTGCAGGTACACGACGATGTCCACTTGCTCCAGTCATTGCATCCTCAGCAGCTTTACGCACCGTAGTTTGATTGAGGAGAAGAAAGAGAAACTTAGTGAGAATTTCGCTTGTATGGCATCTAAAAGTATGGAACTCGCTACTACCAAATCCGATACCGTTCGTCAATCCCTCCGCAATTGCGCACTTTCCATTTTCCATGCATGGGGTTATTTTCGCAATAATGAAATCTCCCTCAGCAAAGTATGTATATCCTCCATTGCGTACTTCGCCGTAGGGACGATCAACTTTTCTTTCAATAAATCCTTCGCTGCTTACAGAGGCCATATCGATAAACGAAACAAGCAAATCGTCCGGAGTATCATGAATCTCGGTTTTTGAGGTATTCAGATCACAAACTGAAGCAAGTTTTACCAATGGATACTTGCTTGATATATGGAAAGCTTTCTTAACGCTTGTTCTTAGAGCCTTGTTGAAATTAACTCTCGAATAATCAAGCATATTCTTTGTATTGACAACGGACGCATAGGTGGCCTGTTCTTCGTTGAAAGAAGGTGCCATTCCATCAAAAGACTTCTTGATGGAATGAGCAAGAGTCCCTTGTGCTACTCGATCCGCATCATCATACATCTTTCCGCCTGGCGTGATGATCTGAATGCCCTCATTACCCTTGCGGTTTGACCAGTCGTATCCAAGGAATTCTTTCTGTGCCTTGTTATCTGCCGGAGCCGTAATGATCACAGTTGTCTGCTGATACACCAGCGAGAAATAAAACAGCTTTTCCCGCTCAATGGAGTAAGCGTACGAATACAATTTTTCCAGATACACGGCTGCCTGCTCGTCAGCACTTTTCTGCTGATATGCTTTTGTTTTCAGCAGGTTCTTCGCATCTGCGGAATCGGCAAACGCCGTCACATACATTTTGAAGTATTTGGATCCTTCCAGGTCTGCAACGGAAAGGGATTTATTCAAGAAGGCTCAGTACTCATTCTCACCGACATCAATCTGTGCAAGATATGCCTCGAAAATGTCTTTATCTTTCCATTCGGCAAGCTCTGCACCGCTGAAAACCGCATCCACAGAATCTGCTGACAGGTCAATCTGTTTCGGCGGTTCATTGAATTTTTCCAGAAACATCACGACAGTATTCGTTCCGGTCGCGCCAAAGGTTTTGGAACCGAAGGCGGCAATTCCCCGGATATAGAAATTCTGCAAAAGCTGCTCCCTGGCTCCGGTGTAGCTTGCGCTGTCATTTGAGAGAATAGAACTCGGTAGGATCACCGCCGCGACTCCCTGCGGCTTTAGCAGCTGTGCAATTCGCTCCACAAACAGCGTTTCAATCTCTCCGCCGTTCATGCCAATTCGGTCAAGAAGGGTAAAGCTGTTGTTTTTAAGTTGTAAATGCTGCTTGAAATCTTTTACTGCATATGGCGGATTAGCAACCAGAATATCAAAAGTGCCGTTCTCAATCCCCTTATCAGGTACGTTTTCCAACCCGTCGCCGAAAATAATGTTGCCCTCTCCTGCGCCGTTCATAAACAGGGATATTTTTGCAACGCGGGCAAGACGGTAGTCTTTTTCGATTCCGTAAATGTGATCTCTGGCCCATGCGTTATTTCCATCTGACTGCGCGAAATAATTGATCGCTTCGATAGCTTCAGTCAAAAAATGTCCAGCTCCGCAGGCGTAGTCAATGACCTTTGGATAAACATTTCCTCTATCAGACTTTACCATCCGATCAACAGGCAGACTATCCCAAATGAAACGAGTAATCGGCATCGGCGTAAAGAATTGTCCTTCATTCTGCTTGAACCCCTTGTTCAACAGCTGCTCAAAGAGATCGCCCAGGAATTGATGCTTTGACGGATAGACAATTCTGTATTTTTCAAACAACTGCACCATCTCAACAAGAATCTTTCCGTTTTGATAGAACAGTTCTTCATTGTGGACATCTTTGAACGCAAAATCATTGTTCGAATAGAATTTCAAAATACGGATCGTATTCTGAAGATCCTCAATCGCTCTTTTGCGTTTGGAACCGGTATACGTTGAGAATAGCCATTCTGGATAATCAGCAGAAACATAGAGTATTTCCTCACGCATGAATTTCTCCATACCGTCCCGGTGCAGCCGTTGGAGTCGATCTTGCAGAGTCTCGTATGTATCCGTTCCTTGCTTATACTGGAATTCTACTTCGTCGTCTTCGTTCTTCGTGCTTTCATCGACAAGCTTACAAATAAACAGCGCAACAAGTCTATTGAAGGCGTTTTCCTTGTCACTTACATTATTGTGCCGCAGAATTTCTTCAAACTTGTTGACAATCTTATCATCTGGTGTGAAATCGCGAAGGTCCTTTTTCCGAAGCGGTTTTACCCCAATTTGATAGGCAACGGAATCTTCGGAGAAGATCAGATCGTCATGGATCTGACTTCCATAGGTTTCTTTCCATGCTTCATACTTGGCTGATGTGGTATGCGCATCCCGATAGAGCTTTATAGACTTATCCTTTTTTGAAAGCAGGATGATATTTGCATCGTCGGAACAGTCAATCGTAGGTGCTTTATATGCAATACAGCCACTCCTCAAATCAGAGGCATACAAAACCAGCCATTTGCAAGACTGCTCTTGCTGCCAATAGGAGAACAACTGCGCTCCGTCGCTTTTTGTATTATTAAGCGCTTTGTCGTACTCTCTGCCCCAGGTTTTGCACTCGATAATAAAAAGCATATTTCCGCTTGTATCACTTACGCAAATATCGGCGCGTCCGCCTTTGGCGTCGTGCCCAAGATGCCACTCTTTTTCCAGCTCTATATGTTCCGGACGATATCCTTTTGACAAAAGACGGCATACGCATTCAAATACAACGAAGTTCTCTTTCTGATCAAAACCATCGTTGCGCTCTCTGCCCTTTATTTCATTTGGATAAATCAGTCTTTTTGCTTGGAAATCTACTTTCAGGCTGCACCCAATCTCAAAAAATACCTTTTCATATATATCGCCATATGCAACAAATCCCAGAGTTTTTAAGGCGTCTTTCAAATTTGAAACATCTATCATAATCATCTGCTCCTTGCTCGTTCTATAATCCAAGGTACCGAAACGCTATCGGCATTATTATAGGCCCCCCTAATTCTTCAGTGCTGTGATGGGCACCACATACACGCCATCCTCGCGCTGGTAGGCATAGGGGGAGGTGCCGGTCAAAACCATTAGGAAGGAGGGTTCTTTCATTTTTGTCGTGTCGATCTTACCAGCGACAATCTTCAGCGTATGCGCACCTTCCTCAATAAGCCTGTCTCCGCCGAGCTTGACCTCTACAAGGCCATAGCTTCCGTTGCGCAGGTGGATAACGGCGTCGCACTCCAAGCCCTCTTTGGTACGGAAATGATACACACTGCCGTCCAGTGCTTCCGCGTAGACGCGCAGATCGCGGATGCAAAGCGTTTCAAAGAACAGACCGCAGGTCTCCAGGTCGTTCAGCAGATCACCTGGGCCAATGCCCAGCGCTGCAGTGGCGATAGAAGGATCGACAAAATAGCGTGTGTCAGATGTGCGGATCGCTGTCTTGGAGCGAAGATTCGGACTCCAGGCAGGGCAATCCTCTATCACAAAGATCTTTTTCAGCGCATTCGTATAGGAGACAACGGTATCCTTACTCAGTTCCATATCGTCGCTGACATTGATATCCTCGCAGATCGTGGTGTTCGGTGCCTGTGTTCCCTGATGACGCGCAAGAGAACGCATCAAGAGCCGTGCGCGGGTCTCATTGCGGGAAACGCCGTCCACTCGGCTGATATCGGACTTCACAACTGCATCCAGGTAGTCAAAGGCTTGTACCAGTGCATCGTCGCCCTCCAGGAAGGTCGCTTGGGGCCAGCCGCCGCGACAGATGAGAAATGCAATATCCTCCAGTGTAGCCTTGTTTTCCGCAAAGGTTGGTTTATCATCGGGGGAAAACAACGCACCGAGACTGACTGCGCCGGAGGACTCACCGGACTCATACAGGCTCATGGGCCGCATCTTGATCCACGCAAAGCGGCCGGTACCCGTATGATGCACCTGCTCCATCTCCGCAGGCACAGCGGAACCGGTCAACAGGAAGTGTCCGAAGCCGTCCCGGTGATCCACTTCAAACCGCACAGCATCCCACAGCTTGGGAGCCATTTGCCATTCGTCGATCAGGCGCGGCGTCTCACCCTGGAGGAGGGAACGAGGGCTGATATCCGCCAACTGGAGGTTTTGCTTTACCCGATCCGGGTCGCTCATATACAAAATACTGGAGGCGTGCTGTTCGCAGGTGGTTGTTTTTCCACACCATTTTGCTCCTTCCACAAGGATCGCTCCTTTGTTTCTCAGGCGATTTGCAATAGTCAAGTCAATCACTCTCGGCCTATAACTTGCCATATAGAGTCCCTCCACGCTATAGAATGACTATATTATAGCGGATCAGCGCGTCCAATTCAAGATAATCCAGCGATTTGGCGAAAATATTTTCTGCGATTTGGCGATGCTGCAGCTGCCAAATCTGCAAATCTGTTTTTCGCACATTGGGCTTTTCCTTCGGGTTGCGCTATCATGTGGATGATGATAAAAACCCATACGGCGGGCGTGAAGGAGGAAGAGTATGTACAACAGATTCGCAGAAATGCGCAGGCGGTATCTGCGCGAGCACAGGGACGGCATTTACACGGGGATGCTGCTGACCGGCAAGCTGGACGAGCATCTCAAGGAAATCGGTGACACGGCGCAGGAGATGTTTGATCAACTGGCCGAACAGATGAAGAAAGCCGAAGGTGTCACTGAGCGGCTGAAGGCCGAGAATCAAATGGAATGGGTGGGACGGATGAACAGCATCCGCAGCCGTGCGGAGGAGGTTGTCCTTTCTGAGCTGGTTTATTGCTGAGGTGTGGTGATGTTCAAGCATAGAAGAAATCGAGTGTTAGCACTCTGCGCCGGCGAGCGACGGCTGCTGACAAAGGCCCTGTTGTCCTTTCGGAACAAGCTGGTAGCAAGCGGCAAGCCCACCGAGGATATCAATGAGCTGCTGATCCGGCTGCTACGGTAAAAAAGGAATACGAAAAACGAGCGCCTGCTTCTGAAAAGAGGCAGGCGCTTATTTTTATGGCATCAATTTTGCTGCCACACCGATGAAATCCGGAATGGACATGGCATCAATTTTGATGCCATAGACGAAAAATGGCTCCATTTCGGAGCCACGAGCAGTCCTGCATAGGAAAATGGCTCCGATTTGGAGCCAAAACAAAAGAATTTTTCAAGGGGGTTAATTTTTTGGCCTTCTCGCTGCCTACCAAGTGAGGGGAACTTTGAAAAAGCTCTGCACAAGCTCGGATTTTTATAATTTACCAGCTCAAAAGAAAAAATTTTGAAAAGCAGTGGGAAAATCCGAAAAAAATTCGGCAAAGGGAAAGTGAGAGGAGCTTCTAAGCTTCCCCCGTGTACCTCGACAACTGAATAGCCGTTACCGAGACAGATATGACTGTGCGACGACCGCAAAAGAGCGAGCACGGCGACGCCGCGGAGGCCCCGGGGCAGGCATATAAAAACGATATCGGAAGTACGGCACCAATCAAAAAACACAATTACCAGCGAAAGAAAGAAGGTGAAACACATGAACAAGCTACAACTGATCGATGCCGATACCCTGTATTACAAACCCCTTGCCCACCCCAAAATGCTCATCGACGGTGTTCTCTCCGACGGGCTCGCTATTCTAGCGGGTGACTCCAAGATCGGCAAGAGCTGGATGGTGCTGTGGCTGTGCCTGCAAATCAGCTGCGGCGAGGCGGTGTGGGGGCTGCCCACCAGAAAAACCGATGTGGTATATCTGGCTTTGGAGGACCGGGAATGGCGCGTTCAGCAGCGTATGCAGGAGCTGACGGACTCTCCGCCGGAGAATCTCCGCTTCGGCTTTTCCTGTGGACAGCTGGGCGCGGAGCTGGAGGGGCAGATCGAGGAGACTCTGCGGGAATTTCCCTCCACGGGCCTGATATTCATCGATACCCTCCAAATGGTGCGGGACAATACTTCCGCAAAGGTCAATGCCTATGCCCAGGACTACAAGGATCTGTCCGGCCTGAAAAAGCTCGCCGATGACCACGGCATTTGCATCTTCGTTGTCCATCACACCCGAAAGGAGCGGGACAGCAGCAATATCTTCAACGACATGACCGGCTCCACAGGCATTTTGGGCGTGGCGGATACGGGGATGATTCTCCGCAAGGATGACCGCTTCGGCGATTGCGCTACTCTCTGCATTACGGGCCGGGATGTGGAGGAGAAGAAGCTGAAAATGCAGATGCGGGGCGTTCGATGGGAGATTACCGAGGCGCTCAGCGCCGACGATTTGCGAAAGGAACGCATCCCGGACTTTGTTTTTCAGGTGGCGGATTTCCTTTTGGCGCACAGGCAGTTTCGTGGCACGGTGTCCCAGCTGCTTGCCGCCGTAGGTAATACGGAGCTGAAGCCCAACCTCGCCAGCAAGCATCTGACCCGCCATTACAGCGATGTGCTGCTGCCCCTGGGAATCACATACGAATATCGCAAAACGGCGGCTGCCCGGCTGGTGCTTTTGGAGCTGCATGACGGTGCTGACGGTCATGACGGTTCCTCCGGGAGCGAGAGACTTGCGTCACTGCGGAAACAGAATGACGGAACCTTTCGGCTTCCCCAAGCATCGTCACAAGCGTCATCTGCGTCATGGGAGGAGGCGGAGGGCGATGAGGAATTGCCGCTTTAAGGGGTACGGGGCTATACACCGCTTTTTTATCCGTAAGGATAACGAGCATGGGATTTGTGTAGCCATGCGGCACCCAATTCCCCCGTATCTGCCGATACGAAAGGGGCGCGCCCCTGTAACCCCGCTGAAAGGATGTGATATCTATGCGAACTCGAACAGAGGAAATCAATGTGCGGGTCTATAAAACCGAAAAGAATACCATTCGCAGAAAGGCAAAGAAATGCGGCATGAATATGTCGGAATATCTCCGAACCTTGGGAACCGGTGCAGCGGTGAGAGAGGCTCCGCGCTGGGAGCTGATGCTGGCGTATCAGAAGCTGACAACGCTCCACGATACCGTCCGCTACGAGCTTGCCATGAGGGACTTTGACGAGGCCCTGACCGAGATTGAGAGCCTGCTTCTGCGCGCTTATCACGGGAAGGAGGATGGCGATGGCGGTGACGAAGATCTGGGCGATCCATGACAGCGTCAGCCGTGTGGTGGACTACTGCACCAATCCCAGCAAGACCAAGCTGAGCGACCTGGAGCAGGTGCTGCTGTATGCTGCCGACAAAGGAAAAACTCTGGATGAGGGGGAGCAGCAATACGCCGTCACCGGAATTGGCTGCAGGGCGGAGTCAGCCGCAAGGGAGATGGCTGCCGTGCAGAGGCGCTTCGGCAAAGCCGGCGGCAATGTGGCCTACCACGCCTACCAGTCCTTTAAGACCGGTGAGGTCACGGCGGAGGAATGCCATCGCATCGGCGTGGAGACGGCGCGGCGGCTTTGGGGGAACGACCGGCAGGTGCTTGTTGCCACTCACTTCAACACCGGCACTTATCACAACCACTTTGTTGTGAATCCGGTGAATATGTGGACGGGCAAGAAGTTGGAGGCAAAATACGAGGTTTACTACAAGCTGCGGGATATGTCCGACCGTATCTGCAAGGAGCATGGCCTGCCGGTGGTGAAAAATCCCCAACGGCATAAAACGGCGCGGTCGGTCTACTTTGCCGAAAAGGACGGCGAGCCCACCCGCTACAACCTCATGCGGCGGGCGCTGGACGAGGCGCTGACGATATCGAGCAGCTGGACGGAGCTGAGTGCCGTGCTGCGGAAGAAGGGCTATGTGTTCGTGTGCGATCCCTACCGCAGGTACGCAACCATCCGTTCTTTAAGCGCTAAAAAGTATATGCGCACCTTCCGGCTGGGAGCCAAATATGACAAGGAGGCGCTGCAGGACAGGCTGCTGGAGAACCAGCGGGACATCCGTGTGACCCGGCGTTATTTTGAATTCATGAGGCCCTACACACGGGAATATGCCAGGAAAAATCCGCCGACGGAAGAATATTACCGGCAGCGGGATTTTTATCTGCATTTGCCCCGCGTCACCGGTTTGAGCTTCTTCCGCTGTGTGGCAATCGTGCTGGGCGTTGCGCCGCTGTACGAAAAGGAGTATCGGCAGCCCTTGTCAGCGGAGTGCCGAGAGGCTTGCCGCAAGCTGGATCGCTTCACCGCTGAGATAACGCTGGTGTGTCGGGAGCATTTGGACACGCCGGAGGATGTGCAGAGGTTTCTTGCACGAATGGACAAGGAGATGGATGCAATAACCGCTGCACGCAGCAAAATCCGCAATAAGCAGCGAGGCTGCGCCGATCCTGCGGAGAGGGTCGAGCTGAAAAAGTCCTGCGCCGCCTGTACCGCAGAGCTTTCCCGGCTTCGGAAACAAAAGCAAACCGCCTATAACATGATTGAGGATAACCCAAAGCTGAAAGACCTCTTGGTGTGTGAATTGGATGCGTGGGTGGAAAACGACCCCTACCTATCCCCGCGGGAAAAGCAGGTGCTGCGAAATCAGCAACCGTCCCAAGAGGATAAGACGATTATATGATGAAAGGAAGGATTCGATGAAGAACGACCGATCGATTGATTTGGGGCTGACCGGGTATGAGGAGCTTTTTATGAGCACGGAGGAACGGCTCGATGCGAAAAAGCCAAGGGTAGAGGCAATCCCGCTGGCTGCCCTCACACCCTTTCGAAATCACCCCTTTAAGGTGAAGGAGGACGAGGAAATGGCGCAGCTCATGCGGAGCATTGCCGATGCCGGCGTGCTCTCTCCGGCACTGGCAAGGCCGCTGCCTGACGGCGGCTATGAGCTGATCTCCGGTCACCGGCGGCTGTCAGCGTGCAAGGCGCTGGGGATGGACACCATGCCGGTGATTATCCGTGACCTGACAGACGAGGAGGCTGTTATCACCATGGTGGACAGCAACCTGCAAAGGGAGCACATCCTGCCGTCGGAAAAAGCATTTGCGTACAAGATGAAAATGGAAGCATTAAAAAGTCAAGGGAAACGCACGGATTTAACTTTATCGCAAGTTGCGACAAAGTTGGATGCTGCAGCAGAAATTGGAAAAAGAGTAGGGGAAAGCCGAGATCAAGTGTTCCGCTACATCCGTCTCACAAACCTGATCCCCGAAATCCTCCAGATGGTGGACGACGGAAAGATTGCCCTGACTCCGGCGGTGGAGCTGTCCTATCTGCAGCCGTCCGAGCAGGAGATGCTCTTCTCCGTGATGGACAGCGATGAGGTAACGCCGTCCTTGTCTCAGGCCCGGCGGCTGCGGCGCATGAGCGAGGCGCAGACTCTCACGGATGACGCGGTGCTGCAGCTTCTGTCCGAGGTTAAGGGTAATCAGGTGGAATATGTGAAGGTGCCGGTAGACAAGCTCCGCAGCTTTTTCCGTCCGGACACCTCCATGAAGCAGATGACCGAGACACTTGTCAAGGCCATGGATTTTTACAACAAACACTTGGCGCGGCAGCGCAAAGGCCGGGACGCCCGGTGAAAGGAGATTTTACAATGAAAGAAATCATAAAAGAAATCATTGAATTCGATTTGGACGAAGGAAGAATGGACTATCTGGATGATATGATTGACGTGTTTTCCAAAGACGGCTGTGAAATGGTGGATATCCTCTTCGACAGATTCCTAAAGAAATACTACGCTGATATTGATGTCAGCAACGAACGAATGACCATCAATCTCACTGACGAAGAAGGACATGTATTGTCCTTTAATCTGAGCCAAAGCGAGGTCCATTATGTGCTTCACATGGTCGAAAGAAGGCTCAACAGCTTTATGCGCGACGACGGAGGAGGTGGTTTCGGTGACGAAGACTGAGCTGCAGGCCATGTATGAAGTGATGTTCACGGACTACCCCGATATTGTGAACGTCGCCCAGGTCCAATCCATGCTGAAGATCAGCCGCCATCTGGCCTAAGAGCTGATCGGCGACGGGTATATCCCCGGCATGAAAATTGGAAACGCCTACCGCGTTCCGAAGATCAACGTGATTCGCTACGCCCTCTCGGCGGGAAATCCCCTGCCTGCGGCGTGACACGGATTTGAACTGAAATGACACATTGGACGGGCATCTGAGTAGACCCTATAATGAATACGGTCCGAAAGGGTGCCCGTTCATACGCTGTCAGCAAAAGGAGGTATTGATGAATGATAGCGGGACACCTGCAAATCAAAAACGACTACTATTATATGGTCCTGAGCTATTTGGACGCCAACGGCAAACGAAAGCAGCCGTGGTTTCCAACGGGACTGCCAATTAAAAACAACAAAAAGCGCGCGGAGAAGATGCTGCTGGAGCTGCGTCAGACCTATGTTCCCCCTGCCGAGCACAAGTCAAACGGAGAGTTGTCCGCCGACATGCTCTTCGCCGACTATATGGAGCTGTGGCTGGAGGTCGTTCGCAATTCAATTGAGATAACAACCTTCTCCTCCTATACCCAGATGGTAAAGGGGAAGATCGTGCCGTACTTTCGCAAAACCGGCGTCAAGCTGGGCGAGCTTCAGGCCAGGCATATTCAGAGCTTCTATCTGTACGAGCTGAAAACCGTATGTCCCAACACGGTAATTCACGAGCACGCCAATATTCACAAGGCTCTGAAATATGCCGTCAAAATGGACCTGATTCCCTTCAACCCCGCCGACAAGGTGGAGCGCCCCAAGAAGCAGCGGTACATTGCGGACTATTACCGACAGGAGGAGCTGGAGAGGCTGCTGGAAGCGTCCAAGGATCATCCGTACTCCCTGCTGATTCAGATGACCGCCTTTTACGGCCTGCGCCGCAGCGAGGCGCTGGGGCTGAAATGGGACGCCATCGACTTTGAGCGGGACACCATCACCATTAAGCACATTGTAACCAACGCAAAGATAGACGGCAAATGTGAAATCGTCTGCGCCGACCGTGCCAAGACGAAATCCAGCCTGCGTTCCCTGCCGCTGGTCAGCAACATCCGGGAAAAGCTGCTGGCGCTGAGGGAGCAGCAAAAGGAGAATCGGCGCGTATGCGGAAATTGCTACAGCAAAAAGTATGACGGCTATGTTTTTGTGGATGCCATGGGCAATATCCTCAACCCCAGAAGCGTTACCGCCAATTTCAGCAAGCTGCTGGAGCAGAACGGCCTGCGGCACATTCGCTTTCACGACCTCAGACATAGCTGCGCCTCACTGCTTTTGGCAAACGATGTGCCTCTGAAGCAAATCCAGGAGTGGCTGGGTCACAGCGATATCGGCACGACGGCGAATATTTACAGCCATTTGGATTACAAGTCCAAGATCACCTCGGCAAATGTAATGGACAATATCCTGACTCTGCCGGACACAGGGCAGACCGGCTGGCACACCTGAGTTCTTGCCGAAAATCATGTACGCCGATGTGACCTTGAGAGAAAAGAAAAGCCCAGTCATATGGGCAAAAGCCTTGATATGACTGGGTTTTTGGCGGAGAGTTAGGGATTCGAACCCTAGAGACCTTTCGGTCTACAGCATTTCGAGTTTTATGGATTAATGGCTGTTTAGCGATTTTTGAAGGCGGTTTCGGGCGACTTAGTATTTGCCGAAAAGCTTGATATTTAAGGCTTTTTTGGCGGTTGCACCGCAGAAATCCCGAGAAATAAGGAAAGTTCGAATAACGGCAGTTTCGCTGTTTTTGGAAAGAACAGGCACTATTTTGGAAAGAACTGCGGAAAGAACAGAATAAACACATCAACAACGGCAATACACAGGAAAGAACCGCACCGACTAAAATATTTACGAGGTGTATTGCTATGAATGAAACCGCAATCAACTGGGATTCGATTCCCGATATTATTACCAAAGACCAACTCTATCAAATCTGCCACATCAGTAAATCAACGGCCTTGTATCTGCTTCGAAGCGGAAAGATTCCGTGCGAATACACGCGCAAGAAAACTCGCTGTTACAAAATCAAAAAGGCTGATGTTATTACATATCTTGAAAAGAGAAAAGTATTTCCCGAATCCTATTCAGCACCGGCTGGGTGGTACAAGGGGAACTATACCGTGAAAATGAAAACCGAACTACCCGAACAGATTCTTGAAAATATGAAGCTGTATTACACGGAGCTTTTTGCACAATATCCCGATGTGCTGACCACAAGCGAAATTTCAAAAGTAATCGGCTACGGCACAACGTCAATCAATAATTGGTGCAAGAAAGGACATCTTAAAGCATTCAAAAGAAACAATATGAATCACATTCCGAAAGTCTACTTGATAGAATTCTGCTGTTCAATATACTTTCGCACTATCACCCGAAAATCTGATTGGCATATCCGGGCGCTTCAAGAATTCCCTCGTTGGCAAGTGATACGAGGATTGATGCTATTATAAAAGTAGACACGGAAGGGTAGAAAAAAGCCTGTCCGTGGAGTATCATAAAGGTGAGTATTC
>OGOT01000613.1_pt1 | contig 31144 bp, 25 predicted proteins | sample 1552791 | NCBI WGS metagenome assembly OGOT01 (sample SAMEA2580160, study PRJEB22360) | human gut metagenome | biome: human gut; feature: human-associated habitat; material: faeces | place: Denmark | collected 2008/2010
GTACAAAACAACCCCCGGCCTCACAAAGAAAAGGGGGCCGCCCGCCGACAGAATTCAATGCTTCTACAAGATGGGCGATCGGGCGCTGACGCATTCTAGCGACGCCGTCCAATACGTATTCGCCGCCACTGAACGCCAAAGAGGAAGACAACGGACGCATAGCGGTACCGGCATTCCCGAGAAAAAGATCAGCCTTCTTCACAGGGAAGTTGCCGCCGCAGCCTTCCACTTTCACTTCTGTGCCGTCGTTGGAAACTTCGAGTTTGACACCGAGCGTCTCCAGTGCGCCGATCATCATTTCCGTATCTTCGGCGACCAGCAAATTATTTAATTCGGTTGTCCCTTCGGACAGTGCCGCTAAAAGCAGTGCTCGGTTAGAGATGCTTTTAGAGCCCGGTAAGTCCACCGAGCCTCCGACCTTCATAATCGGATCAAGTTTTAAAATTTCTTCCATCGTTGTTATCCTTATTTTCCGGGGAAGACTAAGCCGCGACGGTTTCTGACGGCGTTTTCAAAAACGCTTTCCAAAGCCTTTCCGTCGGACTCATCAATATATTTTTGAAGTGTGTCCAAAGAAGCACGATAGCGTTCGAGCTCGTGAGACAACGCTTCGCGATTGGACAGGCAGATGTCGCGCCACATCACCGGAGAACTCGAAGCAATACGCGTGAAATCTCTGAAACCGGCGCCGGCCATCTTGAGTTTTTCTTGGGCGTTTTCTTCTCTCGCGATCATGTCCACCAAGGCATAAGCCAGGACATGGGGCAAATGGCTGACAGAGGCAAACGTCAGGTCATGCTGAAGCGGGCTCATAGCCTGCACGCGTGCGCCGGCCTTACGCCACGCCTCTTCGATGAAGGTAACGACCTTCGGATCCATTCCTTCATCCGGCGTCGAGATGACGACTTTTTCGTCAAAAAGATCGGCAGACGCATAATCCACGCCCGGCATTTCGCCGCCGGCAATGGGATGTGCCGGGGCGTACTGATGAAACTTATCGCCGAGTCCTTTGCGCGCAGCCGCAATCACGGTTTGACGGGTAGATCCGACATCAGTAACCACGGCATCAGACTTAAGGAACGGAGCCATTTCCGTAAAAACGGATTCCATCGTCTCCACGGGAACGGCGCTGACAACGATGTCCGCATCTTTGACAGCCTCTTCCATCGAAGTCGTCACGGTATCTGCTGCGCCTTTATCCAAAGCCTTCTGCAGAGTGGCCGGATTGTGTCCGAAAGCAATCACTTCGTCGACAATCCCGGCTCTTTTCCAGCTGAGCGCCATCGATCCGCCGATGAGGCCGCAGCCGATCACTGCCATTTTCATGCAGATGTCTCCTCGAACTTAGGTAATGCTTCTTTCAGAACTTCCAGGAAGCGTTCGTTCTGTTCGGGCGTCCCGACAGACACGCGGATCCATTCCGGCAAGTCATAAGACTTCATGCGGCGAACGATAATGCCTTTTTTCAGCAGGTACTGAACGATATCGTCGGCATGCGGTCCGACTTTGACGGTAATGAAGTTAGCGTGCAGGCCCATGTACGGGAGTCCCAGTGCATCAAAAGCCTCGGAAAGGAACTTGATGCCTTTGCGGTTGACCTCCAGAGTCTTCTCGACAAACTCCTGATCCTGCAGGGCAGCCAGAGCCGCAATCTGAGAAAGATCATTCACGTTGAACGGATGACGAACGCGGTTCAGCATGGAAAGCAGTCCCGGCTGAGCGATACCGTAACCGACGCGAGCACCTGCCAAACCGTAAGCCTTGGAGAAAGTGCGTGCGACCATCACATTCGGGTGCAGACGAACGATTTCCATTGAGTCACAGCGCAGTGCGGGCTCGAGAAACTCGACATAAGCTTCGTCAAACAAGACCATCACCGTCGGCGGAATCTTATCCAGGAAGGCGAGAATGTCTTTCTCGGCAAGGTAGGTTCCCGTCGGGTTGTTAGGATTCGTTAAGAAGATCAAACGGGTGCGCTCATCCACGGCGTCGGCCATTGCGTCGAGGTCGGCGTTGAAGTCTCCCGTTGACGGAATTTCAATCGTCTCGGCTCCGCACAAGCGAGCAACCATCGGATACAGCGAGAAAGAATACTGCGGATAAATCGCCGTTGTACCTTCGGACAAAACGGTCTCGGCGGCCAAACCCAACAATTCGCTCGAGCCGCTGCCGATCACAACCCAATCCTGCGGCACGCCGTATTTTTCTGCGATGGCTTTCTGAAGATGATAGGCGTCGGCATCCGGATAACGGTTGAGATTCAAGGCGGCAGTTGCAACCGCCTCTTTAACCTTAGAACTCATACCGTTCGGGTTCTCGTTGGCGACCAGCATGATGATTTCTTCGGGTTTTAGACCTAAATCAGCCGCAACGTCTTCAATCGGTTTGCTTGCAACGTATTTATCTAAAGCCTGCACCCAAGAAGGTGTGGTAATTGTTGTTTCGGTCATAAATTTGATCCTTTAGTATCTGCTCGGCGAAAATTCTTCTCCGTCGGATAAGAACCCAGACATTTCAGAGAGGCACAGCCTTCACGGAAAATCTCCAGCGCTTCTCGAATCTTGGGCTCGCTCATGTTGCCCTCAATGTCGGTGTAGAAGAAATATTCCCACGTTCCGCGCTTAGCAGGGCGTGAGTCCAGTCTCATCATGGACACACCGAAATCATCGAACGGCTTTAAAGCCTGATAAAGCGAACCGGCTCGATGCGGCACGGAGAAAATCAGGGAGGTCTTATCTTCCTGCGGATTAGCGGAAGGCTCGGCAGGCTCGCGGCCTAAGATCAGGAAACGCGTACGGTTGGTGTTGGAGTCCTGAATATTGGCCGCCACAATCTGCAGCCCGAAAATCTTTGCCGCGACTTCACCGGCAATCGCCGCATAAGCCGGATTCTCGGAAGCCAAACGCGCAGCCTCTCCGTTGCTCTCAGCAGTCAGTCTTTCTAAAGAAGGCACATTGCGATTGAGCCACTGGACGCATTGTCCGAGAGACTGAGGGTGCGAATAGACGCGAGTGATGCCTTCCATCGTGCCGGAGCGCGTCATCAAGTTGTGCTGAATCGGAATGGAACATTCGCCTACGATGAAGAGCGATGTCTTCAGCAGATAGTCCATGGTGCGGTTGACCGCCCCTTCGGTGGAGTTCTCTATCGGAACAATACCGTAGGCGGCATCACCGGACTCAACCTTTCTAAAGACCTCTTCGATACTGCCAGAGGGCATTCCGACCACACCGGAGCCGAACTGACGAATCATCGCCTGTTCGCTGAACGTTCCGCGAGGACCGAGGTAAGCCACTTTCAGTTCGGACTCAAGGCCGCGGCAGGCGCACATGACCTCACGCCAGATGGCCACTAAAGATTCATTGGGCAGAGGCCCTTCGTTTTTACCGCAGATCTTTTTTAAAACTTCCGCTTCGCGTTCGGGTCGGTAAACCGGGAGACCGACCCGAGCCTTGATCTCGCCGATTTCTTTGGCGACCTCCGCCCGCTCGTTGAGCAGGCGGACGAGCTCGGAATCGAGGCCGTCGATCTTATTACGAAGAGGAAGCAGTTCTTCGTTGACAGACATGGCTCGGCTCTTAGCTGTGACGTTCGGCAAAAGCCTTCATGTAATCGGCCAGAGCTTCTGCGGCTTCCACGCTGACCGCGTTGTAGAGCGAAGCACGCATGCCGCCGACGATTCTATGGCCCTTGATGTTGGCCAGGCCTTTCTGAAGCGCTTCTTCAATGAAGAGCTGATTGAGCTCTTCGTTCTTCAGATTGAAGACCACGTTCATGCGGGAGCGGGACCGCTTTTCAATGTTGTTGTAGTAGAAACCGTCCGAGTTATCGATCGCGTCGTAAATCTTCTGACTCTTCAGAATGGAGCGTCTCTCCATTTCCTTGACGCCGCCTTCGGCAAGCAGCCACTTGCAGACCAAGTGCGAAATGTAGATCGCAAAGGTCGGCGGCGTGTTGTACATCGATTCGAAGTTCGCATAGGTCTGATAGTCGAGCATGGTCGGCGTTGTCGACTCGGCGCGGCCTAAAAGATCCTTTCGGGCGATCACGACCGTGAGACCGGCTGGACCGAAGTTCTTCTGAGCACCGGCAAAGATCAGACCGTACTTAGAAATATCGACCGGCTGAGACAGGAAGTCACTGGACATATCGGCAATCAAGGGAACATTGACTTCCGGGCGATACCAGTAACGAATGCCGTTGACCGTTTCGTTGGAGCAGTAATACAGATAAGCAGCGCCGTCGGTGACTGCGAGTTCGTCCTGACGAGGGGCTCTGAGTTCAGTGCAGGCAACTTCGGCAGCCTCGCCGATCTTCTGTGCTTCGTTAAAAGCTTTGCGGCTCCAAACGCCGTCCACGGCGTAGTTGTCGATTCCGCCCACTGCAAAATTCAGCGGGATCATGGCAAACTGCAGATGACCGCCGCCCTGAACGAACATGACTTCATATTCTTCGGGAATACCGTAGAGCTCACGAAGCATTTCCACGGTTTCGCGGTAAATGCCCATGAATTCTTTGCTGCGGTGGCTCATCTCCAGAATGGAGTATCCGACACCGTGCCAGTCGGTCATTTCCGAGGCTGCCTGTTCAAGCACAGGCAAAGGCATGGCCGAAGGGCCGGCCGCAAAATTAAAGATTCTCGTCATTTTCTTCTTCCTTGAGGATGGCCTCGTCTTTTGCTTCGAGTTCGGCTTCTTCTGCCTCCGTTTCCGAGACCACTTCGGCTTCAACCGCTGCATTATCGGAAGCATTGTCTCCGTCATCGTTTTCGGTCACGCGCTCAAGACCTACGAGCTTGGTGCCTTCTTCCATCGAGATGAGTGTCACGCCCTGAGTGTTGCGGCCGAGGACGCGGATCTCGTTGACACGGGTACGAACCAGCTTGCCGGTAGAGGTCAGCAGAATGATTTCGTCGTTTTCTTTTACGAGGAGTGCGGAAACGACCTTGCCGTTTCTCTCGGTCGTCTGGATCGAAATAATGCCCTTCGTGCCGCGGCCGTGGCGTGTGTACTCAGCCAGCGGAGAACGTTTGCCGTAGCCGAACTCAGTAGCGGTCAGAACCGTCACGTCTTCGTCATCGCCGCAGACCAGCATGGAAATGACCTTCTGGCCTTCATCGAGTCTCATACCGCGAACGCCGGTTGCGGCACGGCCCATGGCGCGAACTTCATCTTCGGAGAAGCGGACAACTTTGCCGTTGTCGCTAAAGAGCATGACATCATGCTTGCCGTCGGTCACGGCAGCACCGACCAGAACGTCGCCTTCAAGCAGATTGATGGCGTTGATACCGGCTCTTCTCTGGTTCTTGAAGTCGCCGATCGGTGTCTTCTTGACCGTACCGTCAGCAGTGGCCATGAAGATATAGAGATCTTTGGCGTAATCCTCATCGGAGATCGGCAGAACGGCAGTGACTTTTTCGTCATCCGTGAGTTCAAGCATATTGACGATCGGACGACCCTTGGAAGAGGAAGAGCCCTCGGGCACATCCCAAACGTTGAGCCAGTGCAGACGGCCCTTGTTGGTGAAGCACAGCAGCACGTCGTGCGTTGTAGCCACAAACAGCTGATTAATAATGTCGCCTTCCTTCATTTGGGCGGCGCGTTTGCCCTGACCACCGCGTTTCTGAGCGCGGTATTCGATCGAAGCCTGGCTCTTGATGTAGCCGGTATCCGTCAGGGTTACGACCATTTCTCTCAGCGGGATCAGGTCTTTTGTCTTGACGTTTTCTGCATTGGCAACAATCTGAGTCTTTCTTTCGTCGCCGAATTCGGCTGCAACGGTTTCAAGGCTGTCGGCAATGATCGCGGTGACGCGTTCGGGCTTCGCCAGAATGTCGGTCAAATCAATAATAGTGTCCACGAGTTCTTTATATTCTGCGTGAATCTTTTCCTGTTCCAAGCCGGTCAGGCTCTGCAGGCGCATCTGAAGAATGTTCTTAGCCTGCATGGAACTTAAGCGGTAGGTTTCCTGATCCGTGAGGCCGAGCGTCATGTCTTCGTCTTCGGGGCGCAGGAATTTCTTATCAAGGTTGGCGCGCTTGATCATCTCGGCGGCTTCATGAGCCGGCCATTCGCGCTCCAGCAGTCTTTCCTCGGCAATCTTGGCGTTGGCAGAAGTACGGATGATGTTGATGAAGTCATCAAGGTTCGCCAGCGCGATTGCCTGACCTTCAACCAGGTACACGCGGGCGCGAGCTTTATCGCGGCGGAACATCGTGACGCGAGTCACGACTTCACGGCGGAAGCTTAAGAACTCAACTAGGATTTCTTTGATGTTGAGCTGTTTCGGCTGGCCGTTGACAAGCGCCACTAGGTTGATACCGAAGCTGTCCTGCAGCTGGGTGTTCTTATAAAGAAGGTTCAGAACGACATTGGCATTGGCGCCGCGCTTCAGTTCGATCACGCCGCGCATACCGTTCTTATCGGATTCGTCGCGAACGAAGGACATGCCGTCAATTTTCTTTTCAGCGACGAGCTGAGCGATCTTCTCAAGGAGCAGACGCTTGTTGACCTGATACGGAATCTCGTCGATGATGATGGATTCGCGGTTGCCGTTGTCCCATTCTTCAATGTGGGTCTTGGCACGAATAATCGCTTTGCCTCGGCCGGTGCGATAGGCCTCATGGACATCGGACAAACCGTAAAGAATGCCGCCTGTGGGGAAGTCCGGAGCCGGCATGACTTTAATAATTTCGTCGATGGTGCATTCAGGGTTACGAAGCACCAGCAAGCAGGCGTTCACGGTTTCACGCAGGTTGTGCGGAGGAATGTTCGTTGCCATACCGACCGCGATACCGGCGGAGCCGTTGATCAGAAGCTCTGGGAACACTGTCGGAAGAACGGTCGGCTCTTTCTGCGTGCCGTCGTAGTTCGGAGCGAAATCAACTGCGTCTTCATCCAGACCGCGGAGCATTTCGGAAGAAAGCTTCTTCAAACGAACTTCGGTGTAACGCATAGCAGCGGCGCCGTCACCGTCGACAGAACCGAAGTTGCCCTGGCCGTCGACCAACGGATAACGCATGGAAAAGTCCTGAGCCATACGAACGATTGTTTCGTAAGCTGCGGCATCACCGTGAGGATGGTACTTACCGATCACGTCACCGACCACACGAGCAGACTTCTTATGCTGTGTGTTCCACATGTTGTTCAATTCGAACATCGCGAAGAGCACACGACGGTGAACGGGTTTTAAACCGTCACGCACGTCGGGCAGTGCTCGGCCCATGATCACGCTCATCGCGTAATCAAGGTAGGAGCGCTTCATTTCATCTTCCAGAGAAATCGGCTCGGCCTTATTTACCTGCTGGCGAATGAGATTCCAGTCAGGCGTGTTCTCGCGGCGGCTGCGGGAGCGACTTTTCTTTTTCTCGCCCTCGCCGGCGTCGCCGGACTCTTCAGCCTGATTCTCGGGTGTCTCAGAACCGGTCTCATCAGAGATGTCCTGCTCCTGCTCTTCTTTGTCTTTTTCGTTTTCGTTGTTGTGGTCGTTGTCAGCCATCTAACAAATCCTTCTTAATGCGTCCGGGCTAACGGACTGTAAAAATAACCCGTCAATTTTAGTGGACTTAACAGCTCTGTGCCTCAAAACGCTTATAAATCGTTTTTAGTGTGCTATCGTAATCCGATACTATCGAGAGGCGTTACTATGAAAAATCTGGAAGCATTGCACCCCGGCATGGTTCTCAAGACCATGTTTCTTGAGCCTCTAAAACTTTCCGTTTACCGAGTCGCAAAAGACATTCACGTTCCTCAGACGCGCCTGAGTCAAATTATTGCCGGAGAGCGCGCTATCACACCGGACACTGCGCTGCGGCTTTCGAAATACTTCGGCCTAGAAGAAATCTTTTGGCTCGAGCTGCAGGCGGTCTATGATTTGGCAAAGCAAAAGGCACTAATGAAGGAAGAGTTGGACGCCATTCAGCCGTTTCAACCGAAAAACCTCTAATTTCTAATAGGAGAAGAATATGCAGACCGAAAAACTCCTTCTTCCCCGCTGGATCATTCCGCTTGAGGGCGACACTGAAGTTCTGGAGAACTATGGCCTGGCGATTGAAAACGGAAGAATTGCCGCGCTGATCCCGCCTGCAGATCTCAAGAACGTTGAAGCCAAAGAAGTCTTTGAGCTCCCCGATAACGTGGTTATGCCAGGCTTTGTGAACTGCCATACCCATGCTTCCATGAATCTTCTCCGCTGCGTGGGCCCTGATCTCACAACGCCGAACTGGCTCACCAAATGCATTTGGCCCATTGAAGGGCAGCTGATGAGTCCGGAATTCGTCTATGACGGTGCCCTGCTCGGAGGCGCTGAAATGCTCCGAGGAGGTACAACGACGTGCCATGACATGTATTTCTTCCCGGATTCTGCTGCCAAAGCGCTGAGAGAAGTCGGACTGCGTGTCGTTCAGGGTGCGTTTGTAATCAAGTACCCGAATGCTGAGTACAAAGGAGAAGAAGATGCTTTTGGGGGCGCCCGAGCACTCGCTGCACGTCACAAAGACGATCCCGGCCTTTCTATCAATATTGCACCGCATGCTCCCTATTCCGTCACTGCGGAAGCTTTGCAGGCATCCATGCGGTTAGCCGAAGAGCTGGACACAACCTGGCAGATTCATCTCTCCGAGACCGAAGAAGAAAGACAGAACGCCATAAAAGAATTCGGGTGCTCTCCGGTGGAATATTTGGCCAAATTAGGCTGCCTGAATGAACGGACGATTGCCGTGCACTGTGTTGCTCTTTCCGACCGCGACATCGGACTGCTCGCCGAAAGCGGCGCATCCGTCGTCCACTGTCCCGTGAGTAATATGCGGCTCGGCTGCGGCGCAAGTCCCGTCGTCAAACTTTTAAAGGCCGGCATCAACGTTGCCTTGGGAACCGACGGTGCAGCGAGCGCCTGCTCTCTGAGCATGTTCGAGCAAATGCGGACGGCAGGTCTCATCGCTAAGGGATTTTCTCAAGACCCGACGGAGCTCACGGTCAATCAAATTATTCGTATGGCAACAATAAACGGAGCTAACGCGTTAAAATTGCATTGTGACGTGGGCTCCCTTGCAGTTGGGAAGCTCGCGGACCTAGCCGTCATTGACATGTCACAGCTTGTAACTATGCCCGTTTTGGATGTGTTATCAAACGTTATTTACGCGGTTGAAGCACAATGCGTACATCAGGTTTGGGTGAGCGGTTCCCTTGTTGCAAATATACAACAGGAAAAATTACTTAGGCCTGATCGGGGCAAGTTACTTACAAAAAGTAATATCATGTCGTGGCAGAATAGGGTGTGTGAGATACTACGGGACGATTTTAATTAGCGGACCGGTGGTTATACACTCGGAATGCATAGCGGCCGATCCCTGAATTTGCCGTATGTTGTGTGGTTTTACTGCATCAAAAGAGGAAAATGATGAATACAAAGACAAAATTCGGAATGCTTATCGCTTCTGTAGCGTTAGCTGCTTCCGGTGCTGTTTGCGCAGCTGATGCCCCTGCTAATCCTTATGTTCAGGCAGCCGGCCAAACATTGATGACTAATTTCGGCCTGTGCGTCCGCACCGGCTATTGGACTCCTGCTCTGGCAGAAGCCCAGGGCGCTCTTGGCCAGAACTGCCAGTGCGACACAGACATTATTAAGTGCGAAGCCGGCGCAGAAAGAGTTACTCTTTCTGCCGACACACTCTTCGCCTTCAACAAAGCCGTTCTGAAACCCGAAGGCATCGCCAAGTTGACAGAACTCACAAGCCGTATGTCCGGCTTGACACTTGACGTTGTCATGATCAATGGCTACGCCGACCGTATCGGCGGTGCTGCCTACAACCAGAAACTGTCTCAGCGTCGTGCAGACGCCGTCAAGACTTTCTTGGCTGAACACGGCGTTCCTGCTGCTCGTATCCACGCCGAAGGCAAAGGCCAGGCTGACCCTGTCGTCAACTGCCCGAATCCTTCTGCTAAGGGCGAAATCAAGACATTCAAACAGTTGATCGAATGCCTGCAGCCGAACCGTCGTGCCGTTATCGAAGTTAAGGGCACACGCAACAAGTAATCTATTGCATTAACTTGTGAAAAAGGGGTCGTTTGCGACCCCTTTCTTTTTGTCATGACCGAACATCCCAACGTTTATTTATTTGATCTTGACGGCACATTGCTGGATTCTGCGCCGGATCTAGCGGCAACGGCTAATCATCTTCGAGAAGTCCGAGGTTTGACGCCCCTCCCCTTTGAGACGCTTCGCAAAACCGCATCCAGCGGCGCACGAGGCCTTCTTGGTGCGGCTTTCGGCATCCACCCGGATGATCCTGGCTACGCTGAAATGGTCAAAGAGTTTTTGGACTATTACGAAGCCCATATGGCGGAGCACTCTCATCTTTTTGAAGGCGTTCCGAAAATGATTGACAACATCAAAGCTCAAGGAGCAAGCTGGGGCATCATTACCAACAAGCACGCCCGCTTTGTTCATCCTTTAATCAAATTCCATAAGCTCGAACCAGCTGTGGTCGTGTGCGGGGACACGCTCAAAGTTTCCAAACCGAACCCCGAACCGATTCTTTTTGCTCTGAAAAGCATTGACGCGAAAGCTTCTGAGGCCATTTATGCCGGCGACGACAAACGAGATATTGATGCAGCCAACGAAGCTAACGTTTTCTCGGTTGCCGTGAAATGGGGATATCTCGGTTCACCGCAGCCTGTCGAGCTGTGGGGCGCAGATCTCATTGTGCACAATCCGAGCGAAATTTTAGAGATCAAGCTTACAAAGTAGTCATACTTTTGCCTATGTCGGAAGTCTTTTTATTCCGCTAAGCGAGGGAACGATATGGGCAAAAAACTTTGGATAACAACCGGAATCATCGGAGCCTTGGCAGCCGCCTACACAGCCGGCGGCTTCCTTGGTGTCCCTTACGGAGTGAACTGGGCGCTTAAAAAATACGCCGAACCGATTGTCGGGCGCACGATCACAACGCAGGAAGTTAAATTCAATCCTTTCACACTGCAGTTTTCTGTTAAGGGACTGAACGTCCAAAAAGACGGAGAGCCGGCTTTGCTTTCCGTCGGATCTCTGCAAACCAAAGTTCTGTGGGATTCTCTTTTCAAACTGTCTCCTTTGGTGCAGTACATCACGATTGACGGCCTCAACAGCACCGTAATCCGTACGGGGCTGGACACTTTTAACTTCAGCGACATCATCCAACGCATTCAGGAAATGCCGACTTCACCGGAAGAAGAGAAGAAGGATGACAAGCCGCTGCAGTTTTCTATCGGCAACATCAAGTTGACGAACTCTTCAATCACGCTTGATGACAAGTTCAGACACAAGGTTGATAAGGTTACCGACCTTAACTTTGCCCTGCCCCTCATCTCTAATTTCCAAAACGACGTCGACGTTCCTATCACGCCTGACCTGAAATTCAATTTCAACGGCGAGCCTTTCGCCATCAATGCCGAGAGTGTTCCGTTTACACCAGGCAAAAAAACCGGCGTGAACTTCACCGTCACCGGGTTAAACCTGGAGAATGCGGCTTCCTTTAATCCGATTCCTCTGAATGTCAAAGTTACCAAGGGCACAATGGACTGTGCCTTCAACCTGGACTTTGAGAAAAAACAAGGCGAAGAGAACGCTTATCTGCGTCTAAAAGGCACCGTCAAGATGAAAGACGTGGGCCTCGAAGACGAGCTCGGTAAAGCCTATCAAATCATCGGCGTCAAAGAGATCGATGCAAACTTGAAAGAGTTTGCTTTCTTCCGCCAGAATCTGGATATTGGAGAAATCCAGATTCATAATCCTTCAGTTGTTGTTATTAGAGACAAAGACAGCCTGAATTTGGTCCAACTGCTGACGCATATCGTTAAGGAACAAAAGGCCCAGGCTAAACAAGACGCGAAGGAAGCTAAGGAAAAAGCAACCCTTCCAGAAGACGAAAAGAAGACGCCGAACGATTGGACCTGGAACATTGATAAGGTCAGCGTCCGCAACGGAATGATCAACTTCACGGATACCACCAATAATTTCAAACGTCCGGTTACGAACGTTAATGTCTCGCTCGCCCCGATTAACGGTAAAAACGGCACTCGGACTTCTATCGATGCCTCCGTCGGCGCTATCGGCGGTCATATCCAAGCAAACGGCGGGATAGTTATCACGCCCTTCAGCATGGATCTGAATCTGCAGAGCAGCGGATTATCCATTGCTGATCTGACTCCGTATATTTCTCAGTATTCCAGCGCCCACGTCACGCAAGGTACGTTCAGCAACAAGGGTGAACTCAAGCTAAATCTAGCCAAAGACGTTTCCTTCTCTTACAGCGGCAATGCAGATGTTGCATCGCTGAACGTGACAGACAAACAAGGCGCAGCAGCTGTTTCGCTTAAGAATCTTGCCGTTGGCGGTATTAGTGTTTCGGGACTTTCTCCACTGCAAATTTCACTTGGCACCATTGCGCTTACGTCGCCTAACGTGAATGTCGTCATGAACAAAAACGGAAGCATTAACTTGGCTTCCTTAGGCACTCCGAGCAACGCTCCGGCGCCTGCAGCTACGACGGACAAGCCGGCCGCTTCTAAGCCCCAGTCTAAAGCTCAGGCAAGTTCCGGCTCATCTTCTGCTCCGGCCATCAATGTCGGAAAGATCACGCTGACAGACGGCCGTGTACGCTACACGGACAACAGTATTGAGCCTACTTTCAAGCTCAATGCATCCAACCTTGCCGGCTCCTTAAGCAACTACTCCACAACGACCAAAGGCAATGCCACGGTGGATGTGAAGGGACTGTTGAACGGCACTCCGATGAATATTTCCGGAACGATCAATCCGTTTGAATCGAAGCTCAAACTCGCGATGAAGGGAGAAGTGACTTCGCTGTCGCTGCCGGCTTTCTCTCCGTTCTCGGCTAAGTTCACCGGTCACCCGATTGAAAAAGGTCTTCTTACTTATAAGGGCGCCTTTGACATCAATCAGGACAAGCTCACCAGCGAAAACGCACTTGTGATCAATAAGCTTGAGTTCGGTTCGCAGGTTCCCGATGCGAAGGACGCTTTACCGGTCGGCTTGGCGGTTTCGCTTCTGCAGGACCGCCAGGGACAGATTGACTTGAATATTCCGGTTTCCGGCTCCTTAGACGATCCGGAATTCTCGGTCGGCGGCATTATTGTCAAAGTCATTGTGAACCTGATCAGTAAAGCTGTTACCGCCCCGTTCGCACTCATCGGCTCGATGTTCGGCGGCGAAGACATGGATTTGAACAACCTGCAGTTTGCCACCGGCAGCGCTCGCTTAGATGAAAAGACGATCAAGGCGCTGAACATCGTGGCAAAAGCCATGCAGGACCGCCCGGGCATCAAGATCCAGATCATCGGTATGGCTTCTGAAAAAGAAGACGGCGAAGGCTTGAAAGAGCAGCTGCTGATGCGTGATATGCGTTATGCCATTTATCGAGACACCACTTCCGCGACGAATGCGAAGGTTTTGACGGCTGCACAAATCGATAAAGCGATTAAACAGCTCTACAGCGAATCGACTGCGCCGAACAAACCAAAGAATACCGATATTGAGCAGATGAAAGCCTTCCTCATGAAGAACCAGCGTGTAGCCACTGCCGATCTGAAGCAGTTGGCCGACCGCCGAGCTGCAGCCGTAAGGAACTACTTGATTCAGAAAGAAAAAGTTGCTGCGGATCGACTGTTTATTTCGACATCCGAGACTCAGCGCGGCGATCAAGTTGTGCCAGGCGTTGCCTTGGGTCTGCAAGATTAATCTTGACTGGGAGGACGGTCTTTAATAAAATTACCAATCCTCGTGGGGGCGACCTGGTTTCGACAGGGGCCATGAGATATTTGGACGCGTGCCGAGGTGTGAGTTCCTCGCTAAACCGCTTACAAAAATATAAACGCCAACGATGAGCGTTTCGCTCTCGCCGCTTAATTTCCGGTGAGACGCTGCGACCGGTTCGCTTCTAGGCCGGGTCCCGCAATGGACGGCAGCGACATATCATAGGAGCTAGTTCCTGCAGGAGTTGTGACTGCGGGAGCGAAACTTAGCAACTGGCCGGCAACTGGCATCGCTAGTTTGCAGGGTTGCCGGTAAGAACTAAGTGAATTAGCTACGCACGTAGAGGCTGGTATTGATAGCTTCTGGACGCGAGTTCGATTCTCGCCGCCTCCACCACAAGACATCGTTGAGCAGGTTATCCGATTGGATGCCTGCTCGATTTATATGTAGGTCGCCTCGACTAGCCCTCATCCAAGCCTTCCGGTCCTAACTAAAGGATTTTTAAGAGGTTAAGCATTAACCCTGACTACAACTGCTTGACAAACGAATCTCATTCGTCAAATTGTCTTTTAGCTTGAGAAAGAAAATTTTTCACCTTCCCTTTAATTTTCAGTGCTAATAAAAGCCAGCTCTTTAAAGACATAACAATAAACAATCAAGAAAATCAATTACTTTTACGGTTAGTACCTGTTTGTCACATTCAAATCTCTTTTTGCCGCAACTTCTAGGAATTTCGGGGTCTTTCTTGATTTAACCTTACAAATACAAATTCCAGTTGGAAAACACCCTTCGTGAAAGTACTATTTCAGTCCTCCCATATTTTCTCTATATTTAGCAATATAGCTAAATAGCAAATTAGTTCATCCCCAATCTCTTTTCCTAAGGAGAACATCTAATGAAACTCACAAGAAGAGTATTTATCGAGCTAGCCGGCAGCTCCGCTCTTATGGCCTCTGCCCCGTCCTTGTTAGCTCAGGGTGTAACGGTTAAAAGACTACCGTTGCCTTGCAGCCCGGCCCAAGGCAGATGGATCGGATCTGCCTGCCAAGGATGTACGCAATACTGTGCGATTGAAGTTTTCAATCAGAACGGAAGAGCCACCCGAGTCCGTGGGAACCAACATTCTCAAGGCAATCACGGTTTCTGCTGTCCTAGAGGCCATTTGATTCCGCAAGAAAATTACGATCCTGATCGTATTAAGCAGCCGTTAAAAAGAACAAATCCGCAAAAAGGACGAGGTGTCGATCCCAAATGGATTCCTATCACTTGGGATGAGGCTTTAGATATCGTCGCAGATAAGATGATGGAGCTTCGTAATGCCGGCGAACCTGAGAGACTGCTTTATCTCAAAGGCCGCTACGGAAATACATCTCACGCCCTTTTATACGGAACTGTCGCAAAACTGTTCGGCTCTCCGAACAATTTTTCGACTTCCGCTCTTTGTGCCGAAACTGAAAAAATGGGGCCGGGCTATACACAAGGACTTTTCTCTTATAGAGACTACGACCTGGGAAATTCAAAGTGTGTTGTTTTCTGGGGCACTGATCCTTTTGCTTCCAACCGACAGGTTCCGAATGTCATTTCTCGACTCGGAACGCTTCAAAAGAACGGCACTCTGATTACGGTTGATCCGCGTCTTTCCACAGCTGCTGCAAAATCCAAAGAATGGCTGCCGCTTCTTCCCGGAACAGACGGCGCTTTAGCGAATGCGATTGCTCACGTCCTATTAACCGAAGGACTTTGGAACAAAGAATTCGTCGGTGACTTTGTTGATGGTAAAAACCAATTCGTTGCCGGTAAAGCAGTCAAGCCGGAAGCCTTCAAGGAAAACAATACTCTCGGCCTCGTCACTTATTGGAACGAAGAGGCAAAAGATTGGACGCCTGAAAGAGCGGGCAAAGAATGCAGACTTGATCCTGAACAGATCCGGAGAGTGGCTAGAATGCTTGGCAAAGCTGCTCCTAATGTCATCGTCTGGATGGGACCGGGCGTCTGCATGAATCCGAGAGGAACCTATTCAGCTATGGTTGTTCATGCGCTCAACGGTATCCTTGGCTCTGTGGATAATGTCGGCGGCACTCATGATCCTGTTAAATCCTTGACCGGCAAGTATCCGTCAATGGACAAATATGTGGATGAATTAGCCAAGACGCACGGAAAAGGCAAGAAGATTGACGGCCGCGGCGACAAGGACATGCCGGCCGCTATGAAAGCAAAACTGGGCAGCGGTGTTGTTACCAATAACATTGCTAACTATATGCTTGAACATCCTGACTTTATTAAGGTCATGATTAGCTCTTGGACGAATACTCCCTTCGCCGCCTCTGACGGCAAACGCTGGGAAAAGGCATTAAGCAATGTTCCTTTCTTTGTCCACATGGTTCCCTTCCCCTCTGAGATGACTCAGTTCGCAGACATCGTGCTTCCCTCTACCTTCAATGCAGCCGAGGGAATGGGCGCGGTTACCGGTTTTGGTTCTATGCATGCCTGGACCTCTCTGCAGCAGCCTACCTGCGACAGAATTTGGGATGTAAAACAGGAAGAAAACGAAGTCACTTGGCTTCTCGCAGAAAAGCTGGCAAAGAAAGGCTGGCCCGCACTGCTGAACTACTATGCCAACGAGTTCGCTGATCCGGAAACGGGTGCAAAGCCCACAAACGAAAAAGAATTCCAATTAATCACAACCAAGATCGCTTCCGCTCCGTGCTGGCTCCATGGTTCCAAGCCGATTCCCGGAGATCAAATCAATGGTTGGGAAGACTTCAGACAAAAGGGCATGCATAACTCTGCCCCTCAGACTTACAAGAAACATTGGGGCGGCAAGTTCCCGACCCCCAGCGGCAAGTTTGAATTTGTTTCCGGCGATCTGAAGAAAGTGTTGGAAACGCATGCAGCGAAATACAACTCAACTCCGGACCAAATTCTTGAACTGTGTAATTATCAAGCCAGGGGCATTAAAGGCTGGATGCCGCATTACGAAGCACCGCTGCGCCACGGCGATCAACAGCAATTCCCGTTCCTTTTCATCGATCATAAGAGCCGCTTGAACAGAGAAGGACGTTCTGCAAATCTTCCTTGGATGCAGGAGTTCAAGAAATGCGATGCGGGCGACCGCTCCTGGGGAGATGTCCTTAAGATCAACCCGACCGACGCTAAAGCGCTCGGCCTCAAGGATAACGACCTGGTCGAAATATCTTCTCCGGTCGGCACTATTGTCACAGAGGTCAAACTTTGGGAAGGCGTAGGTCCGGGCACTGTTGCAAAAGCCTACGGACAAGGCCATTGGGCATACGGCCAGATTGCCGCCAAGGAATACGGCAAGACACCGCGCGGCGGCAACAATAATGAAATTCTTGTTGATGACTACGATCGTTTATCCGGTACTTCCTGCAGAAACGGCGGATACACACGCGTCAGCATCAAGAAGGTTTCTAGCAACAATTAACCCGGGAGAGAGAAATGAAATTTGGAATGATCATTGATTTGAATTTATGCTCCTCCTGCGGAGCTTGTGCTCTGGCGTGTAAGGCGGAGAATAATACCCGTACGAGAGGCGAAGGACAGTCTTTCAACTGGGCTGACTTTCTGCAGGAAACTAAAGGGACTTTCCCAAACAGCACTCAAATCGCAATCCCCGTGATGTGCAATCATTGCGAAAATCCGCAGTGCGTAAAAGTTTGTCCTACAGGAGCCATGTTCATCAGTCCCGAGGGTGTCGTACTTCACAATGATGAAGTATGTATCGGCTGCCGTCTCTGTCAAAAGGCCTGCCCATACTCCTCTGCTGAGTTGGGTCCTGAAAGTCTTGACGGAAAATCTTATTCGGTTATTAGTTTCAATCCGAAAGGAGTCGATCCGAGAGGAGACGCCGCAACAAGGCCCGTTCTTATTGAGGGCGTTACAGGAGGAGCTTTAGAACTGGCAAAGAAAGCAGGAGCGCTTCCTGCTTATGCCAACCTGTTCAAAGCCGGAGATACGGCCGCTCAGAGAAAAGAAGGCGTAGTAGAAAAATGCAATTTCTGCTATCACCGCACTTCCAACGGTCTTAATCCCGCCTGCGTGGATGCCTGCCCTGCCGGAGCAAGAATTTTCGGCGATTTAGACGATCCTAAATCTGCTATTTCGGCCAAGATGAAAGCTTCGAAGGTCTGGAGACTTCAAGAAGACAAGGGAACCAATCCTAAAGTCTTCTATGTCGGACAGTTCTCTCCCAGAGAATAACTAAGTAATTCGGAAGAGGCTGAAGCCTCTTCCGACAATCTAAATACACTATGCAAACGACACCGCTTAACCTTATTCTTCTTGGTTTATTTGAGCCGGAACAAGAGCTGAGAGAGCTGCATGTTTTCAAGAAAGCAGCTGAACATCTTGACGAAGAATTAGCAAGAAGAGCCGTTTTTTTGGACCAACTGTACACTCAAGGAACTGCCGACCCCAAGGCGCTCGAAGAAATGTTGTTGGACTACACAAGATTATTCCTGAGTCCCGGTACACCGTTGGCCAAAAACTATTTGACTTGTTGGAAAGCAAACCTAGGGGATAACATTCTGGAAGAATATCTTTCCTACCTTGAGAAGAAAGGGTTCGAAACAGAAAAAGACATTAAAGAACTTCCGGAACATATCGTGCCCGTTCTTGAAGTTTATGAATTATTAGGCGAAGAAGAAAAACCTGAGTACTTCGAAAAGTTTCTCAGCAAATTTATCCTGGACTGGTCAAAACTATTGGAGGTCGAGGCCAGACACGATTTTTATAAGAATCTGGGAAAATTTTTTACTGAATGGGCAAAATTGGAGGCAAAAAAGTATGGCGCAGTTTCCTGAGATTTACACGGAACAAGCAAAAATATTTAAAGCAATCGGTCATCCCGCAAGACTGATGATGGTTGAAGCTTTACTTGAGAGTCCCAAAACCGTCTCTGAGCTTACTTCTATCGTTCAGTTAGAAATGCCTACTGTTTCTCGGCATTTAAACTGTTTGAAGGAAGCTCAAGTGGTCAAGTCTGAAAAAAAAGGAAACTCTATTATTTACTCAGTGGAACTGACTTGTCTAAAAAATTTCCTTCATTGCTCTAGAAGCGTAGTAGTGATGAGGAAAAGCAAGACTCTTCTCTAAACCTAATTGCTGGGGTCTGGAGGAAGTTCAGCGTCTAACGACTTAACTGTTACTTCACAACCTCTGATCCTTTACTCTTTTGAAAAAAGAGCCAAAGGATCGGAGTTTGTCTTCGTTAAGCTTTTATTTCTTATCCTTTTCTTCGCCAACTTCTTTGGCTTCGTCAGCCTTCTTCGTCACGGATTCCGTTTTTTCTTCATTTTTTACGATGTTAAGCTGACAGCAGCAGCCTTCTTTTTTCTTGTTCCCAAAAAATCTTGAAAAGAACGATTCTTTTTCAGCCATATTTACTCCACTAAATTAAAATGAAAAATAATTAAATAAGTAACCGGTCACGCATGCAACCGAAAACACCGACAGAAGAAACGCTATCAGCATTTGTTTTTTGAAAATAGAGTTCAACAATGCAACTTCAGGAATGCTTGCACCAGCACCTCCGATAATAAGCGCAATCAACACCCCAGGTCCAACTCCGGCGCCATATAAGATTGAGGCAATCGGAATCATGGTTTCGGTTCGGATGTAGAGCGGAATACCGATCAACGCCGCAAGCGGAATTGCCCACCAGGCGCTTACTCCGGCAAACTTTTCGACAATATTCATCGGAAGCGCTTCATGAATAAAGCCGCCGACTAAAGCGCCGAATAAAAGATAAGGAAAAACTTTCTTAAGCAGTCCAAAAGAATCTCCGAAAGCTAACACGATTGCATGCCATAACTTCTCTCGGAATGTTCCTGTAAAAGAATGCCAGGCTTCAGATGAGGTTTTCCCTCCCGTTACTGTCACGTCATACACATATCGTTTAAACCCCAAAGCATCCAGTAAAAGTCCGATGCTTACAGCAAAAACGAAAGTGAACAAGGTATATAAGACCGTAGCCTTAAGACCAAAGAAGGCTGCCATCAAAGTGATGATGGCCGGATTAAGAACCGGTGAAGTCAATAAAAAGGAAACGGCTCCCGCAAAGGGCGCACGACTTTTCATTAATCCTACAAAGACCGGAATCGTGGAACACGAGCAAAACGGCGTCACCAATCCGATACAGGCGCCTAACACGGCACTAATCGCTTTGTTAGGACGGTTAAGCCAGCCTTCGATTCGCTCCTGCGATATGAAAATCTGAGCGAGCGAAACTAAGAAACTGATCGTGAAAAATAAAAAGATCAGTTCGAAAAAAATATATGTAAATTCCGAAAGAAATCGGGACCAATCAATATTTGAAATCATTTTTCTTACTCGTCTGAAACACAGCAGCAAATTTCCTTGCAGCGTTGTTTGTCTTCTTTAAAACTGTCGGAATCAATGGCGTTTACCGCTTGAGCGATACCTTGGACAAATGAGCCGTTAGAAGACGCTACCTTGTAATAGACAAAACGTCCTCTTTTCTCGGCTTCTACCAAACCAGCCTCACGAAGTTGTTTGAGATGCTTAGAGGCCTCGTACTGAGGAAGATCAAGGACTCTCATCGCTTCGCATACGCAGACTGCTTCTCCGACATGAGTCAAAAGCCAGTAAAGCCTTAGGCGGTTGGGATCAGAAAGTGCCTTGAAAACAAGGAGGCTTTGTTCTAATGAAGTTTTGATCATTGGACGATTTAAATATGCAAATAATTGCATGCAATTTTATATGCGATTATTTGCATATGTCAAACATCCTCCAAAAATTGTCAAATAAAACCGATTCACTCTAAAACTTCTGCGTTCATCGAACTAAGCTTTTTGTCGCTTCGATGCTTCTATTTTTGGTTATTTTTTCCCAAAGTTAAGGCTGGACTCAAAAGAGTTTTAGAAGTTGAATCTCTCCTATAAATTAACCTACAATCATTGTACGTACAATGATTGTAGGTTAAGTATGAAATTCTACGGAAGAACAGAAGAGCTAGAAACCCTGTCGAACCAGTTACCTCTTCTCGAGAATGGTTCCAGACTTGTCGTTGTTACTGGTCGAAGACGAATCGGAAAAACCACGCTCATTACTAAGTTCGCTAGAGAATCTTCGCTTCCTTCTCTCTACTTTTTTATACAGCGAGGCTATTCAGAGGACGACCTAGTGAAATCTTGCCTTACTCAAATCAAAAGAGAGTTGAATCTGAAGGGATTCCTTCCTGACATTAGCAAGCTTTCTGAACTCGTTGAATTTTGTATGCAGCAGAGCAAAACAACGCCCTTGATTTTGATTTTTGACGAATGTCAGGAGCTTGACTACGCCGCACCTAAATTTTGGTCTGAACTGCAAAATGTGTGGGACAAAAATAAAAATGAAAGTCGGCTCCTCTTGATCATGAGCGGTTCCATCATTTCTGCCATCAAACATATTTTCTCTGACGCTAACGAACCTCTTTATGGCAGAACTGACCTCCTTCTCAAAATTAAACCTTTCAGCTGCCACACCATTCGTCAGTATTTGAAAGAAAAAAATCCGAACTTTACTAGTGAAGATCTGCTCATGTTTTACGCCATGACCGGCGGTGTTCCCAGATACATGGAACTCCTCACCTCTTCGGGCTGTTCAGATGTCGAGAGCTTTAAAAAGTTCCTTTTTTCTCAGGCGAGTTCATGGTATCGACAAGACGGCTATGTCATCCTCGGAAATGAGTTCCGGATGGAATCAAGTGCATATTTTTCCTTGTTACGCGCAATCGCCTATGGAAAGACTCAATGGTCAGAACTTCAAAATGAAGTTTCAACCAATCTCGCCCCTTACATGTCTCGTCTTGAAACTCAGTTCAACCTTCTGAAGAAGAACTATCCTTTCGGCAAGGAAAGTTCCGGAAGAGGCACCCGGTACCTCCTTACAGACGAATACTTCCGTTTCTGGTTCAAATTCATTGAACCTATGACGTTCGCCTCGCTCTATGAAAGTTCGCAATGGAAGTTATCAGAAGGACTTTTTGATAAAGCTTGGCCTGATTTCTGCGGAAGGACCCTTGAAAATTGGTTCTTAAAAGATTATTCGGAAAGCGGAGAGTGGACAGCCGTTGGCCAGTGGTGGGACAAGAAGGGAGAAAATGAAATCGACCTCATCGCGGTCAACGAACTTGAAGATAAGATTCAATTTGCAGAAATAAAAAGGAACCCTAAAAAAATATGCCTAGAGAAACTAAAGGAAAAAGCAGAAGTTTTTATCAGGAATAATTCTCGGTATAAAAACTTCGACATTTCCTTCAACTCATTATCTTTAGTGAACTTTATTAAGTTTTAAACTGCGAAAATACTCTAGATTTATTTAAACCCGTACTAGAGATACCGGTACGTGTGCCTCTTCATTCAAGGAAACTTATGCCAGGAAATAACAAACACATAAAACTCACATTAACTTTTGATAATGATGCCTGGAACATACTTTCTCTTTGCCCTATAGGTTCGGAGGCCAAGGAACTAATAAAGGATCAAAACCTCTCTCCTGAATTCGCCTATGACTTGTTCCGCGATCCGCTCACTTTCGGATTTGAATATGAATTTATTTTCATGAAACCGGACTCTTCTCCAATTTTACCATTGAAGAAAATGGTCAAATAATTGACCAATTCAGATTACAAAACTTTGGAGCCGATCCTCGCAATTTTGAAAAAGAGGACAAAAAAGAAGAAAAAGATTTCCAGAAATATTTAAATCTTCCTAAACAACCCGAAAGCTACTGGTTCAACGAAGATGTAATCAAGAAAGGTATGATCGATAAAAAAGATAAGAAGCATCAGCCCAGCCTAATACGAATGTTTCGCAATACATTGCGCCATTTTGGCTACAAAAAAGCGCTTCTCGTCTACGTTAAAAATGCGACTGAAGGTGAAATTTCTTTTGAAATCGAGATTCCTCATAACAGAGAGTTTGACGCCGACAAAATAAAATTCTTTTTTTGGCATGGCAGGCGCTTCAAAAAACTGTCTCCTTATTGCCAAAAATTGCTAAAAAAGGACTTAATTCTATTGAATGCGATTCGGTATGAGGGGGAACTCTATTTCTCTGACGAACACTACTGGGATGATGAAGACTCTTTTTCATTTGAGTTCGTTAACAAATACCTCAAATCTACATCGATATAGACCCTATGGGCTGCGCCTCATAAAACCGCCCGAAATCTTGAAGAAGGCCGACGTTACGCGCCCTTCAGGAGGACTCGTTGAATATCGGCCTTTTCACTTAAAAACTTACTTGATGCTGTTTACAACGGCTACTGCGTTTAATGTTCTCGGGAAACCGTTCAATGGAACGGCAACCTGAAGTGCATCAATCAAGTTCTGTTTTGTTGCTCCTTCTTTAAGGTTTGCACCGGCATGAGCCTTCAATTGAGCTTCGCAACCGCCAAGCGCTGCAATCGCAGCAAAAACCACTAATTCTCGGTCTTTAACAGACATTCCGGTGCGGGTGTAGAAATCACCGAAGCAATATCCGGACAAGTCATCGATCATGAGCGGTTTCATAGGCTCAGTCGTATTTTTGTGCATCTGTGTGATCGCGTCACCGAAAATCGCTGTCTGGACTTCAATGCCTTTTGCCAAGCGATTCTGATCATTGACAGTGGTTTGAGAGGCTAACGGGAGACGAACACCGGCATCTTTCAGAGCTTCGTTCACACCTTCCAAGGCTTCTTTGACTCTGCCCACACCGACATAGGGAGCCGTTTGATAAACCGCTTCCTTAATCGCAACCGGTTCAACGCCGGCCTTCAAAGCGGCGGCTGTAACGTCTTCGGCTTCTTCCGGGAGACCCTGAGCTGCACATGTGGCCAATAAAACAAAATATTTTTGATTCGTCGCAAGTGTTGTTGCGCGTTTAGTAACGTTCATCATTCTCGCGATGATGGCGTCCATATCCGGATCCAGATTCTTTTCTTTTGCACTAACGGTATTTGTCATAACTGCTCCTACTGCGCCAATAGTGGCAGACAGTAATACTTTTCTTCTGTTCAAAACCATGTTTAACCCCTTTTTAGTGACATAACCTAAAAACCCTCCGGAAGCCAAGTTTTCAATAAGCCTCAATCGGAGACAACCTAGCTGTGCTTTCCGTTTCCTCACGGCAGCTGAATAAAACCGAGGTCTTTAAAACTCGAAGCCTTGAAATGAATCCGCAAGAATTTTCCACCAATAACTAAGAGCTTTTATCTGCCGACCATTCGTTTTCTCGCTTTGGCTCCTTATGCCTAAAAAATTCTAAGATTTCTGTTTATTTATTTCCAATACTTATTTACAATCGTCTTTAATGCAATAAATACATAAATTGACAATTTCATGGATCTAAGAGTATTGATGTCTTTTGTCACGGTCTGCAGGTTGGGGAACATTACGCGGGCCGCTGAAGCTTTGTATATTTCGCAGCCGGCGCTGACTCGGCAAATTCAGGAATTGGAACAAGAGCTTGGCTGTAAACTATTGGTCAGAAGCACTCGTAGTTTGTCACTGACCGAGAATGGCTACCTCTTTTTGCTTCGTGCACAGGAGATATTAGACCTTGCCAAACAAGCCAAGGCCGAGCTGTCTGAAAACGGAGACATTCTTCACGGCGTCGTCCGCGTAGGTATTGTGGAAAGCAAAATCATGGATTACTTTGCCGATGCCGTCGTGCAGTTCAACAAGAAATATCCGCACGTCCAGTTTGAAGTTTATTCGGCTGACGGCGATGACTTAAAGCGCAACCTCGACGAAAACAAACTCGACATGGCCCTTCTCATCGAACCGGTTGAAAGCGCTAAATACACCAAGATCCCTATCGACGTAATAGAGAAATGGGGGCTTGTCATACGAAGTGAAGAAGTCTCTCCTAAAAAGAAAACGCTGAGCTATGAAGAAATTATTGAGAGAACACTGATTCTTCCCAGACGCTACATCGTACTTTCAGAAATCAGCAGCTGGTTCAAAGTACCGGAAAGCAAATTTAAGGTCATTGCCTATCACAACCTCGCTTCCAATGCTTTGACCATGGTCGAGAAAGGTCTTGGCTCTCTGCTCTGTATCGAAGGAAGCTACACAAATCGTCCTAGGGCAGGTCTTAGGTTCCTTCCGCTTTCTCCCGAAAGAACGACGTCGCATGTTGCCGTTCGCAAGAAAAACCGCAAGCTCTCAAAGCCCTGCGAAATCTTCTGGTCGGATATCGAACAATATTTCCCGGTCCAAAAATAAACAAAAGCCTGAACAAAAAATTCGTTCAGGCCCATATTTTTTATTCCGACGGTTCGAAAACCGCCGGATTTTTATTACTTAGGCATCGGGAGCTGGAGGACGTCTCCGAGCGCCATGCAGACACCCGCAATCACGATGATGGAGATGATGTTGAGCCAGAAGCCGGCTTTAATCATTTCACCGATTTGTATGCGGCCTGTACCGAAAATAATCGCATTCGGCGGCGTCGCAACCGGCATCATGAAGGCGGCAGAAGCACCGATCGTCGTGACTAACAGCACTTGTTCAGTCGGAATACCGAGGACAGGGGCCGCGGCAGCCAGAAGCGGAAGCATCGTAGCAGCCAGAGCAGTGTTCGAAGTGAATTCCGTTGCGAAGATCACCAGAGTCGCGACACCCAAAATCACCAGTACCGGCGGCAATCCGACAAAGGCTGTCGCCTGAGCCGCGATGAGGTTGGCTGCACCGGTTGCCTGAATACAGGCTGCCATGGACAAGCCGCCGCCGAAGAGCAGGAGCACGTCCCAGGGAATGCTGTCGCAGTGTTTCCAGTCCAGCGCTCTTTCACCGCGGGAAAGGTTCACAGGGATGCAGAAGAGAGACACACCTGCAGCCATCGCGATCACGGCATCGCTAACCATTCGGAAGGGACGGACACCGTTTTCTAAAGTGAAGGAGCGAATCTGAGAGCCGAAGCACCAGAGAACAACGGCACAGATAAAGACGATCAGGACAGAGATTTCACCGCGGGTCGGTTTGCCGATGTTCTTTAGTTCGGTACGGATCCATTCACGGCCGCCGGCAATCTTTTGAATCTGTTCTCTGAAAAGCACCTTGGTTAAGAGCAGCCAGGAAAGAGGCATGAGGAGAAGAACCACCGGCATACCAACCTTCATCCACTGAACGATGGAAACATCAACACCGTACGTCTGCTGTACAAAGCGAACGAAGATACCGTTAGGAGGCGAACCGATAATTGTTCCCATACCGCCGATGGAAGCGCCATAAGCCACGGCTAACAGGACACAGATACCGAAGTTTCTTTCGCCCTTAGTAATGGTCGGAGAGTCGGAATTCTGACGAACCACGGACATGACGGCGATGGCGATCGGAACCATCATGGCTGCGGTTGCCGTATTCGATACCCACATGGAAATGAAACCTGTTGCGATCATCACACCGGCAATAATGGCGCCGGGAGAGGTACCGACAATTTGCATCGTCTTTAAAGCGATACGCTTATCGAGGCCCCAGCGCTGAATACCGGCTGCAAGCAAGAATCCGCCTAAGAATAGGTAGATTGTGTCCGAAGCATAAGGCGTCAGCGTTTTTGCTAAAGTCGTAACATCGCAAAGAGGATAAAGAATAATCGGCAAAAGCGCCGTCACGGCAATCGGCACGGTTTCCGTAAACCACCAAAGGGCCATCCATAACAAAATGGCTAAGCAGGCCTTTGCGGCATGGGAGACGGGAACCGAAGCTCCGGCACCGTTAACATACGCGTCCGGAAGAACCCAATATAAAAGCAGGGCTAAAACAGGGGCGGCAAAAAGAGCAATCGTTTTCGACTGTCTCGAGAAGGAACCCATTTGCAGTGGTGTTTCCATTGATACTCCTATGTATTGAGTTATCGAGCAGCTGTGCTCAAGGCGAAACAGATTTATTTAAGCACAAAAATTTGTTTATTCTTCGCGAGGCAAATTAAAAATTTCAACAGATTAAATATAAATAGCACAATGCGAAATTTAATTTCGAATTGTGCTATTTGTTGTTTTTGATGTAGGCGTTTTTAGGACGCTTTTATCCGTTAAGCCTTTTGTGCCTCAGACTTTTCGGGCCTCTGGTGACTGAATTGAATCTTATAGAGCCGAGCATAAGGACCGTCCTTTTCCAGAAGCTCGAAATGGGTTCCGGCCTCTACTATCGCCCCCTGATCCATCACGACGATCATATCGGCATCCACAATGGTAGAGAGACGGTGCGCCACCACAAAGCTCGTGCGGCCTTCTCTGAGTTTGTCCAAAGAGGCCTGAATGTACTTTTCGCTTTCCGTATCCAAAGCACTGGTGGCCTCGTCAAGAAGCAGAATCGGAGCATCTTTCAGGAGTGCGCGTGCGATGGAGACACGCTGTCTTTGGCCGCCGGAAAGTTTTGATCCGCCCTCACCGATCCGAGTCTGAAGACCTTCGGGAAGCGAATCGATCAGCGGCTTGAGGTAGGCGGATTCAGCTGCCTGCATGATTTCTTCCTCTGTCACGGGTCTTCCCGCTCCGAAAGCAATATTGGCAGCAATGGTGTCGTCAAAGAGCATGACTTCCTGAGTCACGATTGCCACCTGACGGCGAATGCTCTCCAGCGTCATCTCGTTCTGAGGTATACCGTCAAATAAGATCTCTCCTTTCGTCGGCACCATGAAACGAGGAATCATGTTAATGATGGTGCTCTTACCGGCGCCTGAAGCACCCACAAAGGCAATCATCTTTCCGGCCTCTGCCTTCAGGGTGAAATCCTTCAGCGAGGGTTCCAGTGCATTGGGATACTTGTACCAAACGTTTTTGAATTCAACGTTGCCCTTAACGCGTTCGATACTCTTAGAGCCGGGATCCTTTTCAAGAGGAATATCAATCATCTCAAAAAGGCTTTCGGCGGCCGCGCCCATACTGGCAATCGTGCCGTTTAAGCCGGCAAGTTTACGAATGGCCGGCATCATGAGAAGCATCGCAGAAATGTAGGTCACAAATTCGGCCAAAGAGAGCTGGCCTTTCTGCGCCTGGAGCAATGCCACACAGACGACAATCGCAACACCGCAGATACTGACGAGCTGAGTCGCAGGAGTACCGAGGCCTTTGACGATCTGCTGACGCATCGTCAACCCTTTCAGCCGACGGTTGATGTGACCGAAACGCTCTTCTTCAAACTTGTAAGCGTTGTAAACCTTAATCAGACGCTCGGAACGATAAGTTTCATTGAGCTGACTTAAGATCTGGCCGAAAGTCACCTGACTGTCGGAAGTCAGTTTCTTGAGGCGCTTGCTCACCGTCCTCAAGATATAAATCAGAATCGGGGCAACAATAAACGTCACTAATGTCAGCTGCCAGTTATGCCAAAAAAGAACGCAAAGCAAGGCTGCAACCTGAAGAGAGTCGCGCACAAGTACGGTCAGCACCTGAGAGGCGCCTGACAAGGCCTGAGAAGCTTCGTTCACAAAGCGGGAAACCACACGGCCGGATTCCTGACTCTGGACAACTTCTTCCGGCCAGCGAATCATGTGATCAAACATCAAAGAACGGAGTTTGACCAGGATTTCCTGAGAAACTTTTTGAAGTAGATAAGAAGAACAGAACTGGCCGCCTCCGTGAAGAACAGAGATGCCGATCAAAGCAATCGGAGCCCAAATTGCCACCAGACCGTTTTTTTGATAGAAACCTAAATCAGTGAGCTTGCCCATCAGCAATGCCATCAGGGATGAGCCGGCAGCCGCGGCGACCATGGCGATCAACGCGAGAAAGATGTAGAACTTGTAAGGCGGTAAGTAGGCAAAGAGCCTCATTAAAGGTTCTTTTTTGATCTTAACGGATTTCAACTCTATCCTCGTTAGCTTAGGTGCAGGTAGTTTAACGAGTCGGCAGGCGTTAGACTAGGCAAACACATATATCTTTGAAACAGTTTTTATGGCAACACTATTCGTCAGGTTACCTAATCATGTCGGTGACGCCGTCATGACTATGCCGGCCTTAAACCTTTTAGAGGCCGCCGGATTTAAGCTTTACCTTATCGGCAAGCCTTTCGTCGGAGAGTTATTCGAGGGCACCAACCGCCGCTTCGACCCGATTGAAGGAAATTTGTTAGACGACATTAAACGCATTCGGGATTTAGCTGCTTCTGTAAAAAATCCCCGCGGTATCCTGATGCCGAACTCCTTCGGGTCCGCACTTCTTTTTAAGAGCGCAGGCATCCAAAGCACCGGTTTAGCCACTGACGGACGTTCCATTCTGTTAGAGCATGCCATTCCGGAGCCTCCGAGAATGCACGAAGTCGAACGCTTCTGGTACGTTGCCTACGAAGCGCTCAAAGCCATGGGCATCAAACCGCCATATACCAAGCTCACTAAGCGCATCAACATGAAGCTGGCTGCACGCAATGAAGCCGGCGCCCGCAACCTAGCCGCAAAAATCGGCTTGCCTAAACGCTACGCCATCCTTGCACCGATCGCCAAAGGCCGTCACGAAGGCAAAGAAAAATACTGGCGCCACTTCAATGAACTCTGCAAGCCGCTTCGCGACAGAGGCATCGAACCGGTCGTCTTCCCGGCTGCCGATGAAGCCGAAGCGGCTAAAGCTGCTTGTCCGGACGCAACCATCTATGAGCCGACAAGTCTCGGCAACTTCGCCGCACTTTGCGAAAAAGCAGCTATTGTCATCGCAAACGACTCCGGCGTAAGCCATATCGCTGCCGCCGTGGGTGCCCCTCAGGTCACTATTGTCGGTGTTACGGACACCGACCGCACCAGTCCCTGGAACGAGAAGAACGTTATTGTGGGCCGTAAAGGCCGCTGGCCGGAAGTCGATGAAGTCATTACTGCCATCGATGACGTTTTGAAGACCAAAAATTAATTAAGATGTAACCTGATCCGAGGAGCTTTCAAGCTCCTCGATTCGCATCTGCTCAATACCTTACTTCACAACATGTTTGCGCAATCGCTTTGGTCCTTAGCCGCCGCGGCCTTCTTTTCCATGATGGCCGCTTGTGTGAAGTACTGCAATGATGTTTTCGGACCGCTGGAGCTGGTTTTCTACCGCTCTCTTTTCACGACTCTCTTCGTCTTTATTACCGTCTCTCTGAGAGGAGAAACGTTAAAGACCCAATATCCGATACTGCATCTTCGACGAGATGTTCTGGGTTTTGCTTCGGTAGCTATTTGGTTCTTTACGTTAGGGATGCTGCCGCTCGGCACCAACATCACGCTGACGTATTCAACGCCGCTCTTTTTAGCACTGAATTTTATTTTGCTGGCGCTCTGGAAGAAAGAACAGCCCGAATGGCCCCTGATCGGCTCTATTCTTCTCGGCTTTGTCGGCATTGTGGTCGTTATGCGTCCGTCTTTCCTGAGCGGGGATGCGGTCTCGGCACTTTTATGCCTCTTTGTCGCTTTTATTGATTTGTTCGGATATTGGCAAATCCGCTTTTTAGGCCGCGTGCACGAACCGTCCTGGCGCGTCGTCTTTTATTATTCTCTTTTCTGCACAGTGGGTGCGCTGCTGGGTATCCTCTTTTTTGAAGACGGATTCCACATGCCCAATACTCGTGCCGCCATTGCCGCCTTTCTGATGTGCCTACTTGCCACAGGAGGAATGCTCGCCAGCACCCGAGCCTGGATCGGCGGAAATATGCTTCTGGTTTCCTGTCTGGGATTTTCTGCGATCCCCTTCTCAGAACTCATCGGCGTCTTCTTCTTTAAAAATATTCCCGACATGCTCTCTCTTATCGGTATGACCATTGTCGCCGCTGCCGGGATGATCGCTACCGTCTACACCAAAAAGGCGGAGAAAGCCGCTTCTTCCTCAGAACAAAAGACTCGATAGCGGCCGACATTCTTGGAACTGCACGGTTAAATATCCCGTGTTTTTGCATCTATAATTGTTAGAAAATATTTCATTAACTTCCCAAGGGTCCCAAATGCAAGCGATTTCACTTTGGCTCGCTGCCGCTATTGTCATTTTGACAGGCTGGGCAATCGTTAAGAAGTACCAAGTAAATATGGTGCTTTTTATTGCCGGTCTGCTTTTGAACATCATCGGTGTTATGAACGGCGCGACAAACTTTCTTCCGAAGAATGCCACTGCCACAGGCCTTTTAGGCTTTGACTTCTTCGAACTCTTCCGCGCGATCTGCCGCACCCAGATTGCCGGCGTCGGTTTCATTATTCTTGTTTCCGGCGGTTTTGCTCAGTACATGAAAGACGTCGGTGCTTCCGACCGTTTCGTTACGGTTTGCGCTAAACCGATTACCTTATTAAAGAACCCGTACCTCATCCTCGGCTTAGTGTTCATCATCGGTCACTGCCTCGGCTTGGTGATTACATCGGCTGCCGGCTTGGCCATGCTGTTGATCGTGACGGTTTATCCGCTGATCATCCGCGTCGGCTGCTCTTCTCTTTCTGCC
>OGOT01000618.1_pt1 | contig 31006 bp, 22 predicted proteins | sample 1552791 | NCBI WGS metagenome assembly OGOT01 (sample SAMEA2580160, study PRJEB22360) | human gut metagenome | biome: human gut; feature: human-associated habitat; material: faeces | place: Denmark | collected 2008/2010
TAGGGACCCAGTGATTTAGGTGTCAAAGACAGGAGAAAGGAATATTGTTATCGTTGTCAAACGCTGCTGGCCGTCCACAATATCAAATCTTCCGTTCTCTTGTTTTTTAAGGATGAAATGGCCGAAGTAATAATTGGAAAGTTTTGAATCTTTTATAAAATCTTTCAGGTCAGCCAAGAATTGGTTAACCTCCTTTTCTTTTCCTTCTGTTGAAACTCTCCATGAATAGGACCGTTGATATCCAGGAACTAAAAATTTATTTCCAAACAATACATCTGAAATACCATTTAAATTAGACATTATTTTTTCTCCGATGGGATTATTTATATCAATTTAAATATTTTCCTAATAATTATTTAGTTTATAGTCAAACCAGTAATGATTTCAATCTGGTTGAATTTACGCCAACGGCAATAAAAACTCAGTAAATAATATTTATATAAACAAAGACCATTTTTCTATAGATTCAATTTCTTTCTTAAGGAAGAACAAAAATAAGATACTTCTTTATCATTCCAAAGATCTGCGTACTTCTTTACCTTTCCAGTCTTTTTATCCTTTCCGTAATGGAGATGGAACCTGCCGCTCTTCAGAAGCCATATGACTTTATCAACTTGATTCGCTGAGATCGTTTTCTTTTCGTTAGAAACGCCAGCTGCTATTTCAAGAATTATCGAAGAAATAATATCTTCGATCTTGCATTTCTTTGGTAGTTGTTCAAGTTCCGGAAGTAGCTCTTCAAAGAAGTGAACCGTGTGGGTATCAGGTTTAGAGAAAATATCAATCCCCATTTCTCTGAAAAAGTCCTTCGATAAGGCAGGACCAAAGCCATAGACATTTCTTTGGATTTCTTTTGAAAGTTTCTGAACCTTTTTCACATCTGATAAGTCAGGATCAGCTATAACTTCTTCGATATGCTTCAAATAAGCAACAGCTCCTCCTTGACTCTCGATAAACTGGCAAGCTTCAATGAGGGTACGGCATAGACGAGAGTAAATTCTCCCTTCCTTGTAATCTAAATTAGTCAGATCACCCTTGGGATTATTTTTCGCTGCTCTCTTCTTCATAACGCCAAGCATGTGTCCGACGACTTCTTCATGCCTATCGTCTATAGAGCCAACGTCAGACGCGTAATTTTTTAGTATTTTCTGATAATTGAGCCCTGGGAAAACATGCCAGATATGATTCTTATATATTTCTTTTTCTTCTTTGCTCAGCTTACCTTCAGATAATTGTTTCTTGAGGACTCCCCAATCTATATTGAAAAAATCTCCAAAGACGTTCCTCGCCATCTGAAAGTTCATTGCTGAGCCAATAAAACGACTAAGAAGGTAAGCCGAAGCTAAATCTTCATCTTTGCTTCCGGTGTAAACAGGATTTAAGTTCCGTAACACCATTGGATAATCTAAGTAGGCTTGAATAATTTCATTGGGTTCACTTTTCAGAAAAGTTTCATTAAGTTTGTCCGTGGATACTTCTTTTTGAATGTCGGCGATTCGTTCTGCTAGCTTTGCCAGAGATTCGTTGTAGATTAATTCACATTGGGACTTGGAGAGATTGGTTTTCTTCATATTTTATTCCTTCTTTTTATCGAACTTCTTAAGACACTTTTATCACTTGAATGTTTCAAAATGTGACAGTATAATTTATCAGTTTGCCGGTTAAGTTGTAAAGGGGATAAGCGTTTCTCCATCGGGCTGGTCTCATAAAATTCTGGCCTTTCCTGGGCAGGTTTTTAAACCCCTTCTTTCGAACCTCTTTAGATAAATGGAATAACAAATGACCAACGTTGCTTTTTAATCTTAGACAAAGACATTTTCCTTCACGGCACGAAAAATTATGCCGCCCTCACATGCAGTCTTTCTGTAGAGCTTTCGCAGATAGCATTCAAACTTTCTTAAGTAGTCTTTATAAACAAATAGTTAGAAGGAATATATCCTTTAATTTGTTCTAATCTACTGCTTACAAAGATTTGACCTTTTTAAGGAACTCAATAAGTTCATGGATGGTTTTAACCCCACATATCCTCATACCGTTTTGTCTATGGCGTTCGACCGTTCTGATGCTGATATTTAGATGGTCCGCTATAAACCTTGATGGCACTCCTTTAGAAATATCGGTAAGTACCTGTTTTTGCCTGTAAGTAAGCTTTTCAAATTTTTCTTTTGGCCCTTCTGCATTCCAATCCATAAAGCCTTGCTCTCGGGTGGTTATGGCTTTTTCTATGGTTGTCAATAAATAATCGGGGTCAAACGGCTTCTGTATGAAATCGAAGGCTCCATGGCGGAACGTATGTATGGCAAGATTCATGTCTCCATGCCCAGTAAGAAAAATTACCGGAAGGGGACAATTCTTAGACAAAAGATGCTCTTGGACTTCGTCTCCGGAAAGAAGAGGCATCCGTACATCTAAGATAATGCAGCCGGGACAATCAAAATTAAGTTCTTCAAGAAATTTTATGGGGTCATCATAAGGACAGACCTCCCATCCTTCAAGTCTTAGGGCAAACTCCAAATCTCTAAGAAACTCTTTGTTGTCGTCGACAATCCAAATTCGGCAATTTTCTTTACTCATCTTCCGTATTCTCTTCAAGCGATAAAAGAGGAAGAACTACCTCCACGATCAAGGAACCGGATTGAGAGAGAGTAAATGAAATCTTACCGCGGTGCTCTTCAACAATTCCTTTGGCAATTGTTAGCCCGAGCCCCAACCCGGTTGTGGAAGTTAAGGGAGTCGTCATCCGGAGGTCCTCTAAAGCTTGTACAGATACTCCGGGACCATTATCTGAAAAGGAGATAATGCAGTGACCTTTTGAATCTTGAGTCACGGATATACGAATCTCAGGCTTCTTGATAACTTTAATGGCTTTGAGGCTGTTACTTAAGATATTCGAAAATACAATCTCAAGCTCCAATCGATGCCCTTCAATTTTCGATTTTTCAGATGAAGAGCTATTCAACCGAATATCGATGCCGTCCAATTCTCCGGATTTTTTCAAATTTTCAAGAACTGAATCCAACACCTCAACTGGATCCATTCTCTCGAAATTATTTCTGTCAGATTTAGCGTAGCTTCGGACCAACTGAACCAACTCATGGGCTTTCTTTGCCCTTTCCGTTGCTTGCTCTAATGCTTCGTTTATTTGTCCTTCCTGCAAATTATTCTGTTTCAGTAGTCTTTTAAGGGATCTTAAGTAAAGCAAAATCCCAGATAGCGGTTGGCTTAACTCATGGGCAAAAAGGCTGGACAGCTGAGAGACAATTAAAGCTCGCCGAGACTTGTCGTACCTATCTCGAAGCTGATTGTTAAATCGCAAAAGTTTCTTTTGTTCAACGAGCGCTTTTCTCAGTTGAACCGTTCGCACTGTGACGAGGTAGCGGGTACGAAAATAATGCCAAACAAATACGAAGAAAAGAATGGTTAATAGGAGAATAGAATTTCCGTGTTCCTTCCAAATCCTTTCTGCAGTCCATTCGTTCAGGTAAGCATAAGGACCTCTTTTAAGAGTCTTGAACAATTCATCCACAGATCTAAAATCACTAGCAATTGTCCATCTTTCCCCATCTTTAGTCGGCTGCATTGCATAAAGCGCATTGGCAATATTTACGATAGTTTGCGTATCTAAATGGGGAGAAACGAGAAAACTCCAACTCGGATAAAGAGATGTGCTGGTGAGGCAATTAGTACTCTTGTTCTTTTTAACGTTTATAGGCTTTAAGCCAGCGAGAACATCCTTACCCTTCTTGACTTCTCTTTCTGCAAAACATGCATTTAATGTAATCGCATCGACGTCGCCATGTTGGAGAGCCGTGATTCTTTTGTAAGGATCCAACCCATAGAATTTAATATCTGAAAAGAACTTATCCCAAGCGTAACCTTGATCTGCTAATTCTTTGTACACCACTGTCAAACCCTGAAAACCGTCGGGATGATTGGCGCCTAGACGCTTTCCTTTTAATTCCTTCAACGAATTAATATTTGAGTCTTTTTTGACAACTAACAAGGCACCAACGGAGTGATCCGGATCCGGCTGCAAGTTTGATATTAAGGTGGCTATATCTCGCATGCCGTCCTTTCTATGGCGAAGATACGTTGTTGCACCGACGATGGCTATCGGCGCTTCTTTTGAACGAAGAACTTCATCGATTTCATCAATAGATTGAAGCACCTTTATATTCAACTGGTTGGGATAGATTGCCTTTTTTACAGTATCAATCGTTTTTTGTGCAACAGGCGTAATGGTTGAAGGAAGGAGGAACTCTGTAGCATAAAGTGTAATTTCATTGCTAAAGACGGTACAAGACCAAAGCAACGCAAAATATGTCAGGAAAGTCCTCGGAATCATTTCTTCGAATTTGTGTCGTTTTTTCTTGAAATCATAACGCGCTAACTACGCGCGTAGGTCACTAACTAAACTTGTTTATGAAGGATTTGTTTTTCTTCCAAGGAGAAACCATGAAAAATCGATTAACCAAGATTTCGCTTATCGTCCTAACAGCCTTGTTTTCAGTCTCCGCTTCTGCACAATTGAAAGACGGTGACTACAACGCAGAAAGTAAAGGAGTATGGGGTTCACCAATTAAAGTCAATCTTTCTATTAAAAATGGCAAGATCGCTGATGTTAAATTTACCCACAATGAAACGCCGGCTGTCGGAGGATCTGCATTAGATAAAATTAAAGCCGATGTACTCAAGTCCCAGAACATTAATGTTGACGCTATTTCCGGTGCAACTGCCACCAGCAAAGCGGCCCTATCTGCTCTTCAAGCAGCCTTCTTAAAAGCAGGAGGCAACAAGGCTGTTTCGAAAAAGGCAAGTACTGAAAAAAACAAAATTTATGAAGATACAAAAACTGATGTAGTTGTCGTCGGCGGCGGTCCCGGCGGAATGATGGCAGCAATTGATCTGTGTAAGGCCGGAAAAAAGGTGATTCTCCTTGAGAAGCAGGGAGTTTTAGGCGGCAACGGGACGTTTGTATCGACCTACTACCAAGCCGGCGGGACAAGTATTCAAGACAAAAATAAAGATAAAGATGTTTCTGAAGAAGACTTTGCTAAGTATCTCTCAACTTACCCGCAAACTAATCCAGAAATGGCAAAAGCTGTAGCACCGGGAGCAAGAGAGGCTTTCGAGTTATTGGTTCAAAATGGGGCGGATCTTAAAAGAACCTTTAAGCCTTTTGCACATGCACCAAGTGACGGCCGCGCTCCTGGGTTAGAGATTACGCCGGCTTTTGTTAAAGCATTAAAGAAAGTAAATGCAGATGTGCGATTAAACAATAGAGCAACCGAACTCCTCCAGGAAAACGGGAAAATTGTTGGCGTGAAAGTCCAACCTAAGGATGGCAAACCTTATCTCATCAGGGCCAATGATGTGATTTTAGCGACGGGAGGCTATTCCGCCGGAAAAGAACTTTTAAAACAATACACACCAGAAGTTCTTAATCTCGGGACAACAAATAGTGCAGGTACGACCGGCGACGGACATATCATGGCACAGAAAGTAGGTGCCAACTTAACGAGAATGAAGGATTTAGTTCTAAATCCTGTTACGTACAATGCGAATGGAACTCACATTTCCTTTACGGCTGCAAGGTTCAACAGCGGCGGCGTTATGGTTAATCAAGAAGGTAAGAGATTTGTCGATACCACCAATAACGACAAAACCGGCGTGACTATGGCCATGCTAAAAGCCTCGAAAGGAACAGGCATTGCGTATCTCATTTTTGACCAAGAGCCAGTGTCTAGGTTAGCTATTCTTCAAGATTACGTTGCAAAAGGCTACGTTGTGAAGGATGACACTATTCCCGGCCTGGCAAAGAAGCTCGGCGTTGATCCTAAAGGCCTTGAAGAAACAGTTGTCAAATTCAGAAAATACGCAAAGGAAGGTAAAGATCCTGAATTTGGCCGCAAGACGTTTAAGTGCAAGTTGGATCAGCCTCCTTATTACGGCGTGGCAGTAGAGCCATCTGTTCATGCGACACTCGGAGGAATCGCCATTAATGCCAAATCTCAAGCCTTAGATAAGAATGGAAATGTGATCCCCGGTCTTTATGCTGTCGGTCAAGTGTCCAACTCCGAGCTTGGCAGACACGGCGTTAACATCTTCGTGCCTCCATCTTTTGCAAAGATCGCGGTAAAGGATATTTTGTCTAAATAGTGTGGTGATGATCGAGTTAACAACTTGACGCTATTAGTTTTAGGACGGGTTAATAGGCCCCGACCGGACTAAATTCAATTACACCCGAAAGATGTCGCAGCAAAAACCGTAAATACAATTAAAGCGACAAAACACCCAACCCCAACCTCTATTTAAAGGAGAGGTTGGGGTTTTTAACGATTCAATGCGTTATTGCTTGATATATTTAGCGGCTTGATTTGCAGCAATCCTTCCAAATACTAAGCTCTGTGAAAGGATACCGCCACCATGGTAGTCATGGTAATAAAGGTTCACCGTTTCACCAGCCGCGTAGAGGCCTTTAATAGGTGTTCCATCCGCTTCTGTTACTTGAGCATCTTTGTTAATCATTAGACCACCGTACACCATGGTGATCGACGGAGTTAACGGATAAAAAGCATACAGCTTGCCGTTGAGATTTATCTTTTCTGCCAAGTTAGACTTTGGTGGTTCGGCGGTTAATGCCTTTCCATCCTTTACGGAAGCGTTAAATTTTTCTAAGGTTTCCTTTAATGCAGCCGGCTGGACTCCTATTTCTTTAGCGAGCTGCTCATAGCCGTTTGCCTCAATCAGGCCTCCTTTTGCTCGTTTGAATAACTCAACGGACATTCCTATTCTCTTTTCTTTCTGAAGCATCGCCTCGTCGAAAATCAGTGCAACCTTTTGACCGGTTTGCTGCAGAGTGGCTTTACCGAAAGAAGCATAACCGAGGGATTCATCGACGAATCTTTTTCCTTCGGCATTGATACCTAAACAGTAAGGCAACGCTCTCGTAGGAGATCCTCTTCCTTGAGGACCATTAAAGACAACGGGAAGATGCAAAGACTCAACACCTGCCATGCCCATAGCTCCTGCACCAACTTCCTGAGCCAGACGAATTCCGTCGCCCGTGATAAATTTGTTTCCTCGAATAAGAATGTTGGCTCCGCCCGGATGGGCGGCTTCTAACATTTCTCTATTGGCAGAATATCCGCCTGTTCCCAAGATGACAGCTTTAGCGTTAATTTGAAGAAGACCTTTATCCGTTTGGCAAATAGCACCGTCCACAGCGCCTTTCTTATTAACTAAAAGCTGTTTTGCTTTTGTCTTAAATAAGACTTTGCCTCCCTTCTCTATGTATTTATCAAAGAGTGTCTTCAATAATTTCGGCATTCCTCTGTATTGGCCGGGAGAAGCGATTCTTACTCCAACGTTCCATGGTGCTTGCTGAAGCCAGGGTTCGAATGCGGCTCCATTAGATTCAGCCCACTTAACAGAATCCAAGATGTTGTCTGCCAATACCTCATATAGATCGGTTCTTCCGCCGCCAAGAGATTTCTTCTTTACATCCTCGATAAAAGCTTTCTTAGCCTCCGGAGAGTTATTTTCCGGCATCAAAAATGAACCAAGACAAACTCTTGAATTGCCGCCTCTTTGGTTTTCTGAGGCTTTATCGATCATTAAGACATTAGCTCCATCTTCTACGGCCTGGAGTGCTGCAACCGTTCCGGCGATACCGGAACCAATGACGAGAATGTCGCAAGAGATTTTTTCTTCAGGCTCGCCGGTTCTCCAAGCAAAAGCCGGAGCGGCAGAAAGGCCCATTGCTGACAGGGCTAGAGAGATCTTTAATGTGTCACGTCGCGAGATCATAGTTTTAATCCATATAAAAAAGGAGACTGCTCAAACATTTTTGGTTCCGGCAGTCTCCTTAAATAGTTAGAAGTTAATTAAGACCAAGGTTTTTCCGCTGCGGCGGCTCTGCCCGCTAATCTTCCGAAGACAATGCATTCTGCGTTGTTGCAAGCACCCTGGTAGATGTTGCCCCACATAGAACCCAATTCTCCTGCTGCGTACAGACGAGGAATCGGATTGTTGTTGACATCCATAACCTGACCATTCACGTTCTTCTTGGGGCCACCCTGTGTATTCAAAAGGGTCGGATAAAGTTTGATGGCATAGTAAGGTCCGGTTTCGTCCAGCGGTGCGGAGACAGCTGCACCGGCTTTCTGTTCGATGTGAACAACTTTCTTATGGGGATTTTGAATCGGACGATTAAACTGAGTATCTTTTCCAGCCTTGATGTCCGTATTCCATTTCTGGACTGCGGCAACCAAGTTTTCTGCAGAAACACCGATATTCTTAGCCAATTCTTCCAGACTTTCAGCTTTGGTAATGACTCCGTTTGCCAATTCCTGAGAATTGTCTCTAGACCACTTATAGCCTTCTCTATTGATTGAGTATCCGGAAGATCCGCCGACGACAGGTCCGCGTTTGAATGCCTTGTCGTCAAAAATGAGCCAGCAAGGAATAGACGGATAGCTATGAGAGATCGGATCAAAACGATTAACAACGTAGCAGCGAGTATGACCGTCCGGAGAGAATTCGTCCGCAAACCGTTTGCCGTTCTTGTCCACCCAGATAAATGACGGAGCCATCATGGCAACCTGCAGTGCTGCTTTGCAACCCGGAAGTTCGGTTCCCAGCGGACAAGAGTAAGCTGTCATATGCCACAATCTTGCGCCCATGGACTGAGCCATTCTCAGACCGTCACCGGTGTTACCGGGGTTGCCTAAAGCGTGATAGTTTTCGCCTTGGGCATAGGTTCTCAAAGATTCCGGATCGAACTCATATCCGCCTGTTGTCAGAATCACGGCCTTGTTGGCTTTGATATTGATGTTCTTGCCGTTATTCTTGGCAACTGCACCGACAACCTGTCCGTCTTTCTGAATTAATTGAACGGCAGGCGTTTCGAGCATTACAGGAATGTTTCTCTTTTCTTCTACTGCGTAACGATAAAGATCGAATAAGCAGTCGCCGGAGCGTTTCTTACCGCGGACTCTGTATTTATCAATAACTTCCCAGCCAGGAAGATTCTGGAAGCCGGCATGACCGTAAACCCAAAGTTCTGTTCCTTCTTTGAGGCCGGTCATCCAGTCTTTGACTCCCATGATTTCCTTGCAGAAGGTGTTCAGCAGTTCATCATCTTTTTCAGAGTTCGCCAGATCGTAAGTGGCTGTCAGATACTTTAAGGCTGTGGGACCGTCCTGAGGAACCATGAACCCGCCAGAGGAAATAGCGGTATTGCCGCCGGGCTGGGCCATTTTTTCAATGATTAGAACTTTGGAGCCCTTATCATGAGCTTCAATTGCAGCGCAAGCACCTGCTCCGCCGTAGCCGATTACGAGCACATCGGTCTCTTTATCCCATTTTGTATCGGCGCCTGCTTGTTTAGCATGAGCAGCGGACATAAACGGAACAGCCGCAGAAGCAGTCAAACCGGAAAGAAGCGTACGTCTTTTTAACTGCATAACATTCTCCTTGAGAAATTAAGAATGAATATTTTTAAGGTACTTTTGCTTTGAACTCATGGCACTGATCGCAAACCAATCGAGAGGGTTTGTGACCTTGATGACATTCAATGCAATTTATTTGACCCAAATGCGTATCGTGATAGTTGATATCTCCACCATCAGTCTGGGCTGCCAGTTTCTCATATGTGCCGCCGTGACACTTGAGGCAGTTATCCATTTGGATTTGACCGTTTGGCGTACCTTTACCATGACAAGCTTCACAGGGAATTTGTTTAGCGGCATGCCTATCGGCTAAATATTTAGGAGAATCAGCAGCGAAGGTAAGACAGGAGATCCCGGATAAAACAACCAAAATCGAAATAGCCTTCAGAATTTTCATATTTCAACCTTGAGTAGGTTTGAGAATTATTAGAGCTTTGTTCTATTTCTTAAGCTCACCTTAAGAGAAGTGTAATCCCCAATATTAGATATGTAAATAGCTAAGTAATCGACAAGATAGTTACAGTGCGTTGAGCAGACAGCTTCTGCGTTAGGTAAGCCTATTGGGTTAATAGCAGTTCCTTTTTAAGGAAGATTTTAGGAGTTAAAGACTCTTTTAGTTGAGGGGGTGTCTCCTTCTATTCCCTTTATTCTCTAACCAAAGGGAGAAAGCAGACAGATGCTCGTTACCTCTCAGAAGGACAAGGCGACCTAATTCAAAAGTCCAGAAGAGAATTATGGAAAGAAAGCATCACGAAGAGACAAGAAAACAGCGGAATTTCCAGCTTTTCATTCAGCTGAAATTCAGAACAATAGCTAAATAATCGAGTCCAGAATAATTAAAAAGGTAGCAAGGATAAAATTTACCTTTTTAACTCCCTCCTCCATACACTGTAAGCCTTACTCTGTGACGCAAAAATTATGCTTGAAAGAGATTCAACAAAGCTCCGGTCAGAACCTTCCTCCTTTCTTAATTGACAAGTCATAAGGAGAGACTATTAAATGGTAATTATCAAGTACCGGTAATTTTTTCAATAACTCTATTCCAAAGCTGTTCTTTGCAACCTCTGGCTTCACGTTGGGATCATATATATCGACTTTTACCCCGTTTTGTTCCAACATACTTTTTAAAGAAGGAACCTGAGTATTTCTTATATCCGGCACGTCCGGTTTGAAAGATAATCCATTGATAAGAACATAGCTTGAAGCGTAAGGGCGCTTTAATTTATTTAAGATCTTCCTGTAAAAATTGGCAACCGCCTCTTCATTTGTTTTTCTTGCCTGAGCAATTAACGGAAGATTAGCCGAAAACTTTTTAGCTTCATCGATTAAATAATAAGGATCCACCGGCACACAGTGCCCACCTACTAGACCCGGATGATAATTATTGAAGTTCCATTTTGTAGAAGCAGATTTCAAAACGGAATCCATTGGGATACCCATCTCATCGAAACAAACTTGAAGTTCATTAAGAAGAGCGATATTGACATCTCTTTGGATGTTTTCGAGCAGCTTCGAAGCTTCCGCAACCTCCAGCGATTCAGCTTCATGAATAGACGGAACGATCTTTTCGTACAAACGAGATACAAATTTAAGGCTTTTGTCATCCAAACCGGCAACAACCTTGGCAACTTTACTTAGGGCATGACTTTGGTCTCCGGGGTTGATTCTCTCAGGAGAGTAAGCCAACAAAAAATCCTTACCAGCCTTTAATCCCGATCCTTTTTCCAAAATTGGCAAACAAACATTGCGAGTACAACCAGGAGACACCGTAGATTCAAAAATCACACAATTGCCCGAAGATAATGATGAGGATACCGTTTGGGCAGCGTCGATTAAACAAGACAAATCTGGCCGATCATTCAGTACCGGAGTCGGGACGGCCACAATGAACACGTCGAATCCCTTCAGTTTTTGTTTGTCAAAACTGAACACTGCCTCGGCCGCTCTCACTTCCTTCGCCGAATAATCGCCATTTCTATCAATGAAACTCCTCAATTCTTTGATTCGGGATTGGTCGATATCAAAACCCAGGACGGAAAAATGCTTAGACAATTCGATAATTAAGGGAAGTCCGACGTAGCCGCAGCCTAGTACTGCAATTTTTAATTTTGTCAATTTACTCATACTACTTCACTGACTTTTCTTTAGAACTTATGTACTCTTTTACTTCGCCGTCTGAAAGAAAATAACGATTCCCGGTCTTTTTACATTCTGCCCAGCCATCTGAATCAAACTGCAGTTTCTCTCCATACCGACCTACCCAACCAAAATGAACTGCAGGATTTCCGGCAACCAACTCAAAATCTTTGATCGATTTAGTAACGACAGAACCTGCTCCTACCATTGCATATCTCCCAATTTCATTTCCGCAGAGAATGACCGCATTTGCCCCGATAGAAGCTCCTTTTTTAACCGTAGTTTTTAAAAACTGGTCCTTTCTGTTGACTTCGCTTCTAGGTGTCAAGATATTCGTAAAGACACAAGACGGTCCTAAAAAGACGTCATCTTCAACAATTACGCCGGTAAAAAGGGACACGTTGTTTTGGATTTTTACGCGCTGCCCAATATTAACTTTCGGCGCAACATAAACGTTTTGTCCTAAAGTACATCCTTTACCAATACTTGAGCCTCCGGAAATATGACAAAAATGCCATATTGTGCAGCCCTCTCCAATCAAAGCGCCTTCATCAATAACCGCCGTAGGATGAGCTTGATATTTATTCATGATTTCTGAAAAATTCACTTAATGCGAGAATTACACGATCTTGCTCGGCTTTCTCCATAGAAGGAAAGAGAGGCAAGGACAAAACACAATGAGTTAGTTTCTCTGCATTGGTAAGAGAGGAGCCGCTGCGTATGCGAGATTGATAAGCTTTTTGCCAGTGCATCGCCAAAGGGTAATAAATTTGCGTGGAAATTCCTTTCTCCCACAAAAAGCTCTTTAACTGTTGCCTGAGCTTCGGCTTGACCTTAATCGTAAAAACGTTGGGAATGTTAAGAGGATTATGAGGAAAAGGCGGCAATTCAATCCCGGAAATCGCTCTTAACTCCTCTTGATAACGTCTGGCGATTTCCACGCGCTTTTCATTCGCATCTCTCAAATACTTCAAAGCATGCCGCAACACGACGGCCTGCAAGGTGTCCAAGCGCGAATTCAAACCAAGAATTTCATGCAGGTATTTATCGCGCTGTCCGTGATTCAAAATCATCCGGATCTTTTGTGTAAGTTGTTCATCATCCGAATTAACGAAAACCGCACCGCCGTCTCCCCAGCAGCCCAAATTTTTTGAGGGGAAAAATGAAGTACAGCCCAGCCTCCCAACCGTTCCTGCCTTTCTGCGTGTTCCTTCGATTTCCACTTCCGCTCCTAAACATTGGGCTGCATCTTCAATAACAGGAAGCCCGTGTTGTTCAGCAAAGTGAAGGATGTCGTCCATCGGTGCCGGCAGTCCAAACAAATGAATGGGCAGAATTGCTTTCGTCTTGGAAGAAACGGCGTCTTTCAGCAAACCAGCCTCTATATTAAATGTCTGCCAGTTAACATCCACAAGAACGGGCTTCAAACCCAGCAAACACATCATTTCCACAGCAGCGGGATATCCGTACGCCGGCGTTATCACCTCATCGCCTTCGCGAAGACCCAGTGTCATCAAGCACGCCAGAAGAGCGTCGGTCCCGTTCCCGGTCGTTATCACGGAATGCGTCTGAAGTTCTAAACAAAGCTCTTTTTCAAAGGCTGCCACTTCACAGCCTTTAATGAACCTACCCTCTGCAATGACTTGAGAAAGAGCGGATTGAAGTTCGGGCGACACACCCCCTTTCACAACCTCAGGGCGAAATATAGGCACGACATTACACATTTCTTAGTGCCTTATTTCGTTCTTCGGATGCTCTCGCAAAGCGAGACGGCCGGCAATGCTTCCTGAAGTCCAAATCCTCTGCCAGCCAGAATTTCCTCATAACTTTTTGTATGGAGATCTGTAAAGCCATTTGTGAAATCAAACGGCTCTCCGTCAATCATCATTTGTCTCCAGGATCTTTGATCGGAATTTCTTACTTCCTTCGGTAAATCTTCCTGTCTAATGCTTAAACAAAATTCAATCTGCGCCAGAGGGCAATCCAAGGTTCCTTTAAGACACTCCGGATCATTTTCTTTGATTGAAAAAAATGTCGGATAACCAAACAAACGAATCAGCATATCGAAAAAATGGATTCCGATATTGCTTGCAATTCCTCCGCTTTTGCTTTCGTCAAACTTCCAACTCTTTTTGTACCAAGGCCCTCGTGACGTCACATAATTCAAAGAGACTTGAAGCTTTGATCTCTGCTTATCACCCGCAAATAAGTCTTCCACTCTTGTTTTCAATTTTTGGATCTGAGGATGAAGACGAAGCTGAAGGATACAAAAGACTTTTTTACCATATTGCTTTTCAAGTTCCTGCAGTCGAAATAACTCATTAGAAGTCAGAACCAAAGGCTTCTCACAAATCACGTTCATCCCGTGACTAAGCCCAAATGCAATATGAGAAAAATGGAGATAGTTAGGGGTGCAAACCGAAAGGAAATCAATATCCGGAGCTTTTGATTTCTTTCTCTCGTCAACATAGCTTTCCAATTCGTTCTCAGAAAGAAAAAATTGGCAATCAGGAAATCGACGATCCAGCAAGCCAACGCTATCCGACTTATCGCAAGCGCAGCAGAGTTCGCCGCCAACACTGTGAATCGCCTCTATATGACGAGGCGCAACAAAACCAGCAGCTCCCAATAATGCAAAGATAGGATTTTCCATGACTTAGTGACAAGGACAAGATTGATACCGGTAAGTTAAAACTTCAAACAAATAACATTATGCCAAGAGTGGGCATCGTGATTCTGCCCCTTCCGACTTGTTTTATCGAAAACCCCAAGCCTCCCTTGATCCAAAACAGAGTACGAGGCAACATAAAATCCTCGAAGAGAATAATAAGATCATGAAAACACCCCTCGGAGGCCTCGCAACCAATAGAAAATGGCTTTTTCATTATTTCCGTGGGATCTTTATAAATTTCCGTGAGTTCCTGTCAAGATCATCTAGGAACTCGGAGATTTGCAATTAATCCCAATTACGAATGCAATAAAGAACAGCGTTGCCGTACGTATAGCATGAGGTGTGTTTCCCGAAAAATAAGCGTGGGAATCCACAACATTCTTACCTACGAAAAACTTATATTATTGAGGCTGTGGCAACTCTACCTATAGTTTTATAGAAAAAAGGAGCCTCGACTTGCTCAAGTATTTCATGCTGTTGCGTTATAGAGAAACATGTATTGATGTTTTTGTTGAATCGAAGGACATCAATCCCTTGATTCCAGAATAATATCCAGTTAGTTCTGATTTAATGTCGGTTCAACCGATAAAACTTAGAAATAAATTCAAGACTAGTCAAAGAAATAACTAGATTTTCGAAAGTTAATAAAGCGGCGGCTTCAGCACGCAATTTTGGGATAGAAGATACTAAAAACGACTAGCCCTCCTTAAATAATAGTGGTATTTTTTGACTGTTACACCTTCGATAAAATCGAAGAGATTGAAATTGTTTTTTAAGCAAAGCATAGGCTCCGTCTCTCTCTGAATCTCCTTTGGTTAGCCTAAGGAATACTGTTCTAAGAGTTAACATCTTATTTCGTTTTAGATTAAAACGACGTTTAATTTAAGCTTAGCAGTAAGTGGCCAACACTCGAAGGAGGAAGAAAAAAACTTCTTATCCTCTGATTCAAGATTAGATAGAACAATCACTAATTTTCATTTACTGCTATTATTTTCATTCAGAAAATCGCATCTCATCCTTGAATAACCATGAAAAAAATAGAGAATAAAACTATATGTGTTGGTTTAGATAACTTTATGGATAAAATTGGGTATCAATCGGATGTTTATAAAAAGAACGGAGAACAAATAAGATATCTTGTTATCGACACAACTGGAACCTCCCATTTTTTTCTACTAAGTACAAGGCCGATGTGGTTATTTTAAGAAAAATCACAATTATAAGATTTTTCCAGACAATTAAGGAAATTATAATTTACAGACCAAATGCAATAGAAATTTATTTGTCGGCTTTGCCAAAATTTTGGGACCATATCTTAGCACCATTATGTAAGTTACTTCGAATTCGTTTGATACTCTTCTTAAGAGGAACTGAGTTTGTTTCTTCTTACAGAATTCACAGACTTAAGGTACTATATCCCTACATGGATCTCATAATTTCGAAGGAATTGCATTTAACAACGAAAGCTATTCAACTAGGTTTTTTATCAAAGTTAGAATGCCTACACAATGGTGTACCAATTAAAAAATGTCGAATTCTAGATTATTCCGAGCGGAAGATCGATATCTTATTTCTCAACTCTCCAAGGAAAGAAAGGAATATTTTATTTTTAATTGAAGTTTTTCATGAATTATTAAAGAAGACTAATATTAAACTCAATATCGTTATGGCCGGTTTTGGTATTCTTGACAACAAGAATTACAAAGTTGAACCCCGTTATCAAAAAAAAATTATAAATAAAATCCGTGAGTTAGGCTTAGAAAATGATATTAAGATATTAGGCTTTGTCGATAATGCAGAAGAACTTTTAAAGCAATCCAAAATTTTTATTTTCCCTGCAAATGTCGTTTTCTGTAATTATGCATTATTAGAGGCAATGTCACTTGGGTGTGTACCTATAGTGGCAAACGGTGAAGGAGCTTACTGGATAATAAATGACTTAAATGGATTCGTTTCGAAACTTGAGGTTAATTGTTTTATCGATGCAATCAATGAGGCATTAAATATAAAAACCTGGCGCAAGAAATCTGAACAATCCATATTGACAGTAGAAAAATATTTTTCCATCGATGATTGGTATACTGGAATTAAAAAGATAAAAGCGAAACATTTTATTTAACAAAAAGATTCGTAATTAACGGACTAAAAGCGATTTCAAAAATTAGGCAACTAGCAAAGCTGAGAAAAAGTGGATGACTTTAGGATTTCCTTATGTTATTTTCAATGTGAACAATATTCTTATAATTGGGTGACCTTTTCAGGTCAGGAGCCTCAACTCTTTAAACTTTGACTATTGTGCAGGTAATCATCTCCAAAATTGTCATACCCTTCCCCTTTCTCATCCTACAGCTTTTACTACCGAGTTAGCTCAAAACAATCCATACAGAGGTAATGTCATAGGGGAATCTGTTGGCTAGACAAGTTGAACAGACACTGATATTGTCGCTCTCCTAGTTGCTACCTCTGTTGTTTAGCCTGTACTGCATCTTTCTAAGGAAAGAACACTACTCAAAAGTAATTCAACAACAGCAGTAGTAATTGATTAACAGTAAAGGAGCAAAAAACAGGCGGAAACTGTCTGAATGTAACGACAGCCTATTACTTGTTTTTTTTGGAATAAATAGAAGTGAAAAGTGAAACTTTTTCCTGGCTTAAACAGAAACTTGCCCCATACAGACGACACATTGTTCCTTTATTAGGTTGTTACGTTTCTTTGAACTTTAAATGGTATCAATTTCGGACAATTGTTGCATATTATTTCTTTAAACAGAATAATGCATACGTTTCTTATTCTGTGGTTTCGGCTTGTTTTAACGTTGGTGATTATCTTGATTTTTTCCTAGGATCCTTAATCCATCAGACCTTGGATTTTAAAAAACATATTAAAGTTATTTTGGTCGATGACGGTTCTACAGACAACACGTGGGAAAAAATACTGAAATGGCAGCAACGCTACCCTTTAAATATTATTGCGCTCCATCAGGAAAATGCCGGACAAGCTAGTGCGAGGAATTATGGACTATCTTATGTTAAATCCCCCTGGGTTACATTCGCAGATCCAGACGATTTCTATGACCCATTCTCGTTTGAAAAGGTTGATAAACTAATTGAGAAGGAACGAAATTCAAACCTAGCTTTCATAAGCTTGAACTATATCTCTTTTTATGAAGATAAAAAGGGCTTTATCGAAGATCATCCGCTCAGATACAGATTTAAAGACAATACGACAGTAAGAAAGGTTGAATGCCTTGGTAATTTTATTCAGATGTCGGTCAATTCGCTTTTTATCAGAAGTGATATTGTTGTAGGACATTTATTCTCGAATTTGATCAAACCAACATTCGAGGATTCTTTCTTCGTTAACTGCCTCTTTTTGGAAAATATGGAAAAGTGCATCTGTTTTTCAAAAGAAGCACGATATTTCTATAGAAAAAGAAAAAATTTTTCCAGCACTCTTGACATTTGTTGGTATCGACGAGAACAATTTATCGATGTCCAAAAATTTGGATTATTGAGGCTTTTGAAAAAAAGTGCCGAAAAATTTAATAGAGTACCGGTTTTTGTTCAAAATGTTGCTATTTATCATATTCAATGGTACTTCCGCAAACTAAGGAACCGAGAAGACAGGATTGAGTTTTTGTCAGAACAAGAGCGAGATGAGTTTATTAACCTCCTAAAAGTTTGTTTTGCTTATATTGAACCCGAAATTTTTCAAAAATACTCTTGTATCGGCTTAAGTCAAGATGATAAAGCCGAATTGTCTTTTTTTCTTAGAGCAAATCAAGTCGAACCACATAACGAGGTCATACCTTTTGCCCATATCTCCTCAATGTTATCTAACAAAGAGTTGAGAATCCAATTATTAAGTCCAAAAATACAGGGGGGGGGTAATTTTAATATTAAATTTTACATAAACAATAAGCTGATCAGACCAGCCTCTATAAGCTATGCCAGGAATAATTTTTGTGGAAGGACTTTGTCCTATTGGCTTTTTGGGTGGGTTTTTCCTAAACATTTTTACCCAAGAGATAAACTTTCCTTAACAGTTAATGGTCGAGTACACCCAATTTCAATAAACAACAAAATATTTATTAAAGATGTAGCTATCAGTGAGATAGCCTCTATTCTATTGTCTAGTCGAAATAATGAGTTACAGAGAAACTCTAAATATGCTAGATGTTGGTTAGTTTCAGACAGAGATTGCCAGGCCGATGACAACGGAGAACACTTTTATCGATATTTGAAAGAAAACAAGCCCGAGATCAATGCGTGGTTCTTATTGAAAAAAAAATCTCATGATTGGAAAAGGCTTCAAGACGAAGGTTTCAAGTTAATCGAGTACGGCTCTGAAGAACATAAGAGAGCATTGAGATCATGCTGGTGTTTGATTTCATCTCATGCGGATGACTATGTAGTTAACTCATTCGGAGACAGAACGAACACAAAAGTCCCTTTTATTTTTCTGCAACACGGAGTCATTAAGGATGATCTATCTGGGTGGCTAAATTCAAAAAAAATAAGATTGATGCTAACCTCTACAGTTGATGAGAGGAACTCAATTATAAATAACCAGAGTAAATATCAATTGGGTGAAAGAGAAGTCATTCTTTCCGGACTTCCTCGGCATGACTTACTGTTGAAAAAGAACAATCCTCAAAGACTAATTCTTGTTATGCCTACTTGGAGGAATTCTCTTGTTGGAACGTTAGTAGGAGAAACTGAACGAAGTTTTAATCCAAAATTCAAGGATTCAGAATTTTTTCAAATGTGGTGTCATTTTCTGACAAATCCTTTTTTATTTGAGTTATTGAAAAAATATGATTTTCATCTGAAGTTTTTCCTCCATTTTAATTTTCAACCGTATCTTAACTGTTTCTCTGCACCTTCTTATGTGGAGATTTGTTCCCACGCTACCCATAGCTTCCAAGACATTGTGGGGCATGCTTCGTTGATGATTACTGATTATTCAAGTGCGGCTTTTGACATGGCTTATTTGAAAAAAGATGTTATTTATTATCAATTCGACAGAAGTAAAATATTTAAAAACGATTACCACACGTATCAAAAGGGATACTTCGATTATGACCTTAATGGTTTTGGCCCAATCGTTGAGAGAGAAGAAGAATTGTTCAAGTGCCTTGAGTCGTCTCTAAGGAGTAACTGTACACCTAAAAATCAGTATTTGCAAAGAATGCAAATGACTTTTCCCTTTAGAGACGGTAAGTGCTGTGAAAGAGTATTTAACTCGATAAGTGAACTTGAACACATTTTTATAAACTAGAATTTTGGTCAAATGTTTTAATATGGATAATTTAATATTCTTTGTAAGAAAAAAAATACTCAGCAAGCTTGACAATTATTTCTCACGCTCTTTTGGTGCTAAAAAATTAAGAGATAGAACCGTTTCTTTTTTTAATAGAAAAAACCAAGGAAATTCAAGTTATTCTATTATTTCAGCATGCTACAACGTTGAGAAATATATTGATGATTTCGTTGAGTCTCTGGTTTACCAAACACTTGACTTTAAAAAAAATATTCAATTAATACTTGTTGATGATGGTTCAACCGATAATACTCTAGAAAAAATTAAAAAATGGGAAAAAAGATATCCCAATAATATTATTGGTGTTACGAAATTACATGAAGGTGTAGCTGCAGCACGGAATTTTGGAATAAAATTTGCTAAGAATGACTGGGTTACTTTTGCTGATTCAGACGATTTTTTCGATTGTTATGCTGTCGAGAAAGTAGATGAAATCTCAGCTTATTCTAAACAGCAAAATATAGGCTTCATCTCTCTTAATGTTATCTTTTTTTATGAGAATAAAAACAGATTTTCAAATGCTCACCCCTTAAGATATAAATATTTTTTTCCTCTAACAGTTAGAAAGATAAAACATTTGGATGATTATATACAAATACTTTGCAATTCGGTTTTTATCAGAAAAGAGCTACTGAAGGATTTTCGCTTCTCAAATTTGATTAAACCTTCTTTTGAAGATGGTTTTTTTATAAACACTTTATTCCTAGAAAACGAGGAAAAAAGTATTTGTTTTCTAAAAGAAGCAAAATATTTTCATAGAAAAAGACAAAATTTGTCAAGTTTGACTGATAAGTACTGGGAGGTAGAGGAACGCTACAAAGACTGTCTTCTATTTGGATCATTAAGGCTGTTAGATTTATCCACAAATGATAATAAAAGGGTTCCCCCCTTGTATATCCAACATTCAATTCTTTATGAAACTTACTGGTTCTTTACAAAATTAAAGAATAATGATGAGTTAGTCGCAAAGTTTGGAGAAAAGACTCAAAAAGAATTTTTAAACTTGTTGTTTTCAATCTATCAAAGGATAGAACCTTCTCTTTTCAAGCAGTTTCCTTGCAGATATAGGAATGAGGAGTTAAACACTGCAATTGCTTTCTTTACAAGGAGAGTTGCCGACGTAGAAAGAGTCGTCAACATAACAAAATACGATAACTCTTTGTGCGCGATAAGGTGCCAATTTCTTATCAAGGATAGGAAGGAAGAATATCACTTCTATATAGACAACGCAGAAGTCCTTCCGATTGATACCAAGACAGTTTCAAATAGTTTTTGCGGACAAGACTTCTCCCTGATTAAACTTTGTTGGATTTCGTTACCCTCTTGTCAAAGCGGAAATATCAGAGCAGTTGTTGGGGGGAAAGAAGCATCGTTGGCTATTAAAAACAAAAAGAAAACTGTCGTAAGGGTATCTGACATATTCAACAATTTTATTTTATTAAAACGTTATTTATTACCCCCTTCTCATTTTAATAATTGTTGGTTAATCTTTGATCGTGTCAACCATGCAGACGATAATGGTGAACATTTCTATAGATTTTTGAGACATCGAGCCCCGTATATCAATGCTTGGTTCATCTTAAGTAAAGGATGTAGTGATTGGATTCGATTGGAAAAAGAAGGATTTAAGCTGATTGAGTATGGTTCAACAGAACATAAAACAGCTTTACAATACTGCTCAAAGATAATTTCCTCTCATCTAGATCAAGAACAATTAAAACCTTTTGATGACAGAGTTGATAAAAAAATTCCCTTTATCTTTCTGCAACATGGGGTAATAAAAGACGATTTATCAGACTACTTTAATCGGGCTGAGATAGCTTTCTTAATAACTTCAACACAAGAGGAGAGGAATTCTATTGTCTGCGAGAAGAGCAGATACCAACTTACATCAAAAGAAGTACTTCTTACTGGCTTACCTCGTTATGATAGCTTATTGACAAATACTACCCCACGGAAAAAAGTTATTTTAATTTCTCCCACATGGAGGAGTTCGATTGTACACAGCCGAGGAGGCTCTTCTGAAAAGAACAATATTCAGAATTTTTTCCAAAGCCAGTATGCTCAAGCTTGGAACTCTCTTTTGAATAACCCTTATATGTTGGAGCTTCTTGAGGCCTATGGATATATTATTAAGTTCTTCCCTCACCCAAAAATCCAACCTTTTTTAAAAGGTTTTTATTTTCAGGAAAGGGTGGAGCCTTGCACCTACGATTCTTGTAGAGTTCAGGATATGCTTTTGGAAGCTAGCCTACTAATTACCGATTATTCAAGTATTGCATTTGACTTTGCTTATTTGGAGAAGGGGGTCATATACTACCAATTTGATGAAGGAAAAATTTTTCAAACTGGATCGCACACCTATAAAAAAGGTTACTATGACTACTCTAAAGATGGGTTCGGACCTGTTGTTCTTAATGAGAAAGATCTTATTAAAGAGCTAACAAGTATTTTATCTAAACATTGTCAAGTCGACCCTATCTATCTGGACAGAATGAAGAAAACATTTCCTATTAAAGATGGCAAAAATTGCGAAAGACTCTTCAAATCGATCTACTCCAAAGATTAGATCGATTTCTAAAGAGCGTTAGCCGAAAAAAAATGACGCTATATGAACATGTCTCTTATGTTCTAAAATGTCAGATATAACTCTTCAGACACAACTTATAGCCTCCGGTTCTCTTGAAGAGCTCCGGAGTATTTAGATAAGTTTCGTATTAGAGGTCAAACTAACGAAAGAGTTATTTTTCACCTTCTTTCTTCCCGAAATAATAATCACAACCTGTCTTAACATCAGTATCCATCACAATGTTACCGGCTTCCAAAACAATGACTCTATTACAAAGCCTCTCGATAAGTCTTCGAGAATGGCTAGCAATCACCAGTATTTTTGCCTCTTTTATTAACATCAATAGTCTTTCTTCAGCCTTTTTCTTAAAATATTTATCTCCAACTGATAACCATTCATCCAATAACATTAGATTACTTACTGATTGCGTCGAAGCTGCAAACGCGATCCGCATTTTCATCCCACTCGAATATGTTTTCATCGGATAATTAAGAAAATGACCTAAAGCTGTGAGCTCCGCCAGTTTTGGAAGATTTTCCTCAATTGTTTTTCTATTTATCCCAAATAAGAGGCTTCTCAAATAAAGATTGTCCCAGCCTGTGGCTTCTCCGTCAGTTCCTAAAGAAATATTTAACATTGAACCGATCGATCCTTCGACTTTAATTTCTCCTTCACTCGGGTAATAAATTCCTGCGATTAAACGCAGCAAAGTCGATTTCCCTGCACCATTTGCCCCTATTAGTCCGACTCTTTCTCCTTCTTGAATCTTCAATGTTATATTTCTCAGTGCAATATTTTCTCGCTGGGTCTTTGAACCAGAACCCACCATTCCAAACGTCACCAAGCTTAACAAACGGCGCTTTAAAGATCTATGTTCTAGTGCATACAATGGAAACGTTAATGTCACACGATTGATATTGACAGAAACCATTTTTATAACCAATAAGAAAGGGATCTACGATATTTTCCGAATACGCAAAGTGCAAATACCATCCCCAGACAGCCCATTACCGAACTTATCAACCAACTCGCAAGCGAAGGATACATTCCTAACAGAGGAGATCTGACGATGCTAATTAAATGGTAAGCAGGATTAGGAGCCAAAATGAATACAGAACTTTTGGGCGATAAGGCAGTAGGCATCCAAATTACGGGAGAAACATAAAAGAGGATGAGCACAAAAGCATCTACTATTTGCTTGCAATCCCTATACCTTGCACACAAGAAAGATATAACAATTGAAAGCCAAAAAAGATTAACACAAAGGATGATAAATCCGGGAATTACAAGCAGGGAGGAAATTTCGATTGGGCAGGAAACTACCACACAGACTAAAGGAAAAATCAGTAAATTATGAAAAAATATAACAAGGTTTCTCCAAAACAGCCTCAACAAATAGAAAAAAGGCGAAAGAGAGAGTTGTTTAATAATGCCTTCGGAAGCGACAAATACACTGCAACTTTCCTTAAGGACAGAAGCGATAAACCCCCAAATAATATATCCTAAGGTAAGAAAAGGCAGATATTCTCTAAGCGGAAGATGAAGAACCTGTCCAAAAATTACTCCTAGCGTGGCAATCACAATTCCCATATAAAGCGTGATCCAAAATGGACCGAGCACTGAACGATTATATTTTTTTTTAATATCCAACCAGCCAAATGCAAGGATCAAAGGGTAATCACGAAGGGCCTTACACAATTCCTTCGATGATGCAGCAAAGGCTTCAAAATAAGTAATCGGTCCGCTCTTGTAATGAAATCCCATTCTTCTCTCAACTTTTTTTGAGTATTCTGTACCCTGCACGCATTGCTTTGATGGATAGAGCCCTTCTCCGGCTCTGCGGAGGAAAAATCTTATTTAGAAAGTTTATAAATCGGAGAAAACGTATGTACTCTACAGAATAGTCTTTGGCCCCAAACAGTTTTTCTATTCTCCCACTTAAAATTCTCTGAAACAGCTCATTATTTTCTACTTGAATTTGATTGGTTTTTAAAATTCTAGCTGTTAACGTACAGACGAAAGGTTTTTCATAATCCGGAACATATTGAAACGCCAACCAGAAATAATGTTCCAATAACCTCATCAGAGAGCTGTCTTTGCAGAGCTTCTTGCATCGTGAAAAATTATACAGTTCCGCTATCACACGCAAATGATCAGATGCCTGCACCAATTTTTTCTCATAGGTGCAAGACATTATGCTGTTTTCTCTTCGAAAATAGTGATAAACAGGCTGATTCAAGAAAAAAACTTTTCGGCAGCACCAAAAGTAAGCCCAGTGCCAATAAGCATCCTCGTATAGCAGCGAAGGAGGAAATCTTAACTTTTCACGCTCTATGATCGATCTCCGATACAAGATCCCCCAACAAGTAAAAGGAAAATCATAGATAACGCTGTCATTAACTTCAACTTCTCCCGAATAATGTAATGCAAAATAGTATCCGTCTTGGACTTCTAACTCTTTGTGTACATCGTACGAAACAGCTGCTTCGCCAATAACTGCGTCAACAGAGTCAAACATTCTCTCAATCAACAACTGCAGAGTATCCGGAAGAATTTCATCATCTGCATCTAGGAAGAAAATGAATTCTCCCCGTGCCACGGCAAGCCCCGCATTTCTGGCGGAGGACACTCCTTCATGTTTTCTTTGTAAAACTTGTATCCGCGCGTCCCTTTTTCTAAAATCCTGAAGTATCTCCAAACTCCGGTCTGTTGAACCATCATTGATGCAGATAACCTCGAAACTTTGAAATGTTTGGGCAAGAACACTTGAAAGACAAGCGACCAAGTAGTTACTAGCGTTATAAACAGGAATAATCACGGACACGCAGGGATCCGCAATGCTTTTCTTAGTCATTTGCTCAGGTTCTCGGGCTCTTATCGTTGCTTTTAATACTCTGTCCAAAAGTCAGAGACTATTTGGAGCAGTATAACAAGAATGGGCTATTAATTCGTTTCTGTCATAGATGCGTTACTCGCGGAATCAGAACCTATCTCTGAGTTCAACCTTATAAGCAAGAAATCTTTATATAAAAATGGGGTATTTAATATAATTAGTGCAGCATCGAAAAGTGTCTCAATTAAGATTAAAGCTCCCTCATTCGCTGATTTATTCGCAGCAACTTCTCTGGAGCTAGAGTTGGTAAGAAGAATAAAGTTCCTTGAAACTTAATTCCTTTGCATAATTTGAAAGCGGTATCGAACTTTACTAAAGCAAAAGGCAAACGCAGCGTTCAATCTTATCTATGGGAACTCATGATCCGCATTTTTTCAGTTTGTCTATAACTTGTCAGACCCTACGTGTAGGGAGGCGCATCACGACTCCTTCTCCTGCCGTAGCTTTGTTGGTTTGACGATGGACTCACAATATCCGGATGAAACTACGATCCTGCGTTTTCGTCATCTGCTAGAGGAAAAACGGTTGTGACAAAAAGATATTTTTATCATTCAAGCAACCACTTACCAATAAAGGGCTTCTCCTCAACAAGAACACGATTGTTGACGGTTCTTTTATTGAAGCGCCGAGTTCTACCAAAAATGCTGACAAAAAGCCAGCTCCTGAAATGTAGTCGACGAAGAAAGGAAACAAGCGGCATTTCGCACATTGGTGTGGATAGAGCCGTCGGAATCATACACGCAGTGGCAACGACTCCAGCTAATGTTTACGAAGTTACACAGATAGAAGAATTACGCAACCCCGATAACAGTGAGGTAATCGGGGATTCCGGGCATCTCGGAATAGAAAACCGCGAAAGTGCAGTTCTAGAACGCGTAACTTATACGGCAGCGAATGGTTACAACTAAAAGAAAAACTCTCGGCTGTGAGAGTTGCTGATGAAAAGATACTCTGCTCGGTTCAATGCAAGATCAAACAGCCTTCCAACGAATTAAGGTTCAGTCCGGATATAGGAAAGTCAGATATCAAGAGCTTGTCAAAAATACGGAATGCTTAATAATGCTGGCATCTATCGCCAACATATTCTTCGGAAATTATTTTTGAAAATCGGATTAAGATTAGCTCCGGATGGAATAACTATATCTTTAGAAAAGAAATTGGTTATAATTCACCCCTCCAAAAACAGGATTACAACAGATCTCTCTAAAATTAAGTTTCCAAAGAGCCCCAGTGTTTTTCTTAAAATCTAGAAGTTGCCATGGAATAAGGGTTTATAAAGCAACACAAAGACTCCGTCGTCTTTGTAGAATCGACATTCATAGTTCAAAAAAGTTGAAGATCTTTTATTCAACAGATATTCCAATTTTTGACCAAACCTGGTAGGAGAGAAAATTGACATTGCTTTTCGTAGGCGCTGGTATTTCAAACTTAGCTCTGGGAAGATTTTTCGCGGAGCTTGGACATTCAGTTTCTATTATCGATAGAAGAAACAACATAGGCGGAAACTGTTTCGACTATTTTGACGAAAACTCCATTGATATCCACGCCTATGGCGCACACATCTTCCACACCAATGATGCCGAAGTATGGAGATTCCTTTCTCAATTCACACAGTGGTACCCATATCAACATGAAGTCAAAGCATTAGTTGACGGTAAGCTAGTCCCAATCCCTTTTAACTTCAATTCCATCGAGCAGCTGTTTCCAAAGCAATTGGCTGAGCGGATGATTACGGCCCTTTTATCCGAATTTGAATTCAATAAAAATGTCCCAATCCTTAAACTTCGAGATAGCAAAAATCAGGATCTCCAGTTCCTCGCTGAGTACGTTTACGAAAAGATTTTCCTCCACTACACCGAAAAACAATGGGGTGTACGACCGGAAGATTTAGATCCACTGGTAACCAGCAGGGTCCCAGTATTTGTTGGCCGCGATAATCGATATTTCCAGACAAAATACCAAGGTATTCCTTTGGAAGGATATACTCGTATGTTTGAGAGGATGGTAGATCATCCCAATATTAAAATGCGTTTAAATACGGACTTCGATAAAAGCATGCTGAATGGATGTGACCACTGTTTCTTTTCAGGTGCTATCGATGAGTTCTTCGACTACAAATTTGGAGAACTACCCTATCGCAGCTTGCGATTTGATTTTTTTACTTTTAATAGACCTTATTTCCAGTCCAACCCTGTAGTTAATTATCCCAATAATTATGACTTCACAAGAATCGGAGAATACAAATATTTTTTGGATACACATTCACAGAATACTGTTGTGTCGTATGAATACCATGAGCCTTTCATTTTAGGGAAGAACGAAAGGTACTACCCGATCATCAATGAAGAAAATAAACGTCTCTATGGAAAATACTTAAAAGAAGCAGAAGGCATTAAAAACGTCACTTTCTTAGGGAGATTAGGCGACTATAAGTACTATGATATGGATCAAGCTGTAGCTAGGGCTATGTCGATAGCAAAATCTTTTACAAAAACGATATGTTAAGCTTCTTAAGCGCAAAAGAAGCGCCAATTTTATCTAACTTGCATACATTTTGATTGGTAATCTCAGAAATTAAACAAAACCACAATTTTGCTCGCCTGAAAACTCCAGCTTCCAACCTAAAGAAGTTAGGCGGAGGATGAGCCAGTGCGAAAGGCCTTGATCGAAAGAAATTTCTTCATTTACTGAATCTGTGAACTTATCTTGGACTTTTGCCCACTAACGAGGAACCGTTATTGAGAAATACGATGGCCGTGGGCAGATAATTATCGAGCGTGGGCAATTTTTTAGTACTAACTTACACGGCGCTGTCCACAATTGGCCACATTTTAAAATTATGAAGCGTGGGCCCCTGACTTCGTAAAGTGGTGCCCATTTCTTCTTAATTAACTCCTGTCCTTATTGAGAAGCCTAGCATCTCGGTTCTGGTGACTCTGACAAAGAACCTATCCATAATTACATCAGAGAAGGTCGGATCGTCTATATAACCGGCCCATTCTTTAATACGTAAGCTAGAAATGAGTTTTAATTTCTTGGCGAGATTAAAAAAATAGAGTAAGTCAACAAATGCGAGCTTTAGTCTATAAGACGGTTAAGGCGGCCTTTGCCTTAACCGTCTTATTTACAAGCGTACTTTTATTAGAGGGTGTCAAGAACGTTCGCGACATAAGGTCGTAACCTCGCTTTGCTCCGTTACGGCTTATTCCACGATTTCTTGACCCATTCAAGGGTATGAGGAGTTCGAGATTTGAGTTTTGAATGCTGCCCACGCTTAATCAGAACACAGAAAAGAAGAAAAATTATTTTTCTTTACCCTCTGCCCACGATTGATAAGAATACTGCCCACTGATTCAATATTTCTCACGTTATGACTGAAGATAACTAGATGAGGTAAAAAATAACAAATGCTGAATTATTATTTAAGTTCAACGAGAAGAAAAAACACTGACCAAAATCAAAAGACTGGTCTCCTTTGTAACACCATCACCTTTCAAAACTTTTACAAAGGGGAAGGAATGAGTCCTTTTTTACACTCGATGTTCTGAGATTCGGTAGCCATCTTACCGAGGAACAGAGTTTTCTTCAACGAATGAGATTTATCAAGAAAATTTTTGTCCGGGATTTTTGATTTTCAATTCTTATTGCAAAACAACAATGAAACTTTAAGCTCTAAGTTAATTTTCATCCTTTTTGATAATTATCAAATTTAGTACTAAATGCCTTTGACAGAATTGGCTTGAAACAACATTCAACACCAAGGAGAAACGACGCACTTTTCCAAGAAGATTCTCTCTGCGGCATTGGCAGCAGCATTCTTATCTTCAGCCGCATTCGCCGCATCTTTCAATCCAGGAAGCTATTCTGCTTCAGCGGTCGGAATGAAAGGCCCGGTCACAGTCAATGTAACCTTTACTGCTGATAAGATCGAAAAGATCTCTATAGATCCTCAAAGCAAAGAAACAGTAGGCATCGGTTCTGTTGCAATCGAAAAACTGCCTGCACAAATCATCTCTTCTCAGTCTACAAACATACAAGGTGTATCAGGCGCATCCATGACGAGCTGTGCAATATTTCAGGCAGTGTCAGAATGTATTAAACAAGCCGGAGTTGACCCATCTACACTGAAAGCTAAAAAAGTCGACCAACACGCTGCGAAAGATACTCTTTCAGCTGACATAGTGATCATAGGAGGGGGAGTAGCCGGCATGTCTGCCGCTGTGAACGCTGCTGACCATGGCGCAAAAGTCATCATCATTGAAAAGATGCCGTTCACGGGAGGCGCTTCTGCAATTTGCGGCGGACAATATGCTATTCAAGGAACGAAGCTGCAGAAACAAAAAGGCGTTGAAAATGATCCACCACAGGCACTTGTCTACGATTTAATCGGCAACGGACACAACTACAACAACCTTTCCTCTTTGAAAACTTTAGCCGAGCAATCTCCTCGAGCTGCGGATTGGGCTATAGACCGCTTTAAGCTGCATTTTATTAATCAAAAACTTCAATATCGTGCCGAGTTCCAATTTGACCGCTCTCTATATTTAAAGAATGGCTGCGGCCCGATGGCAGAATCATTAAGACAGGCTGTTAAGGCCGATGGAATCGAGGTTCTGACGAATACAAGGGCCAACAAACTGATTGTTAAGGACGGAAGAGTTATCGGAGTCCAAGCGCAAGGCAAAAACGGAACTAGCTACACAATCAACGGAAATGCAGTTTTACTCGCTACCGGAGGATACGGTGCTAATAAAGACATGCTGGTTGAACCCCCTTAAATCCGCTCTTTATTACGGCCCTGTTTCATCAACCGGTGACGCCATAAGATGGCAGAAGAAATCGGCGTCCCTCTTGAATTAATGCAGTTCGGCAAGAGATATCCGAACGGGGTCGAAGCTGCTCCGGGAAGAGCTGCTTCTGTCATCCAAGGAAATTATCGAGCTTGGCTGAAGTCCGGAATTCTTGTTAACGTGAACGGTAAACGAGTTGTTAACGAGAAGGCATCTAATAACAACATTATGCGAGTGCTAGAAAAACAGCCTAGAGGAATGCTGTTCTTAGTTATGGACGAACCTACCTTTACTACTTTTAAAGCAGGTGTTCATACATTGGGAATCACGGATGAACAGATTTCCAAGTGGTTGAAAGCAAACGGCTCTACTCCCCCGATTTTTGCTCACGGTAAAACGCTTAAAGAAGCTGCAGATCACGCCAAGATCAATGCTGAAGAACTCGCTAAAACCATTGATCAATACAACGAGTACGTTAAAGCCGGCATAGATGCTGAATTCGGTCGTCCCGCTGCATTCATGAAAGAGACTATTAAGAAAGAAGGACCTTATTACATCGTTGAACAACAGCCTCGCTTTGCCACTACCATGGGAAGCGTCAAGGTCAATGAAGCATTAGAGGTTTTAGGCAAAAACGGCAAACCTGTTCCCGGCCTCTATGCGGCAGGCGAAATTGCTAACGCAGTGCATGGCGACGACTCTTCTCCCGGAATGAACATTTCTTGGGGATTCACCTCTGGTAAAGTTTCCAGTGAGAACATGCTTAAGGCGATCGGAAAGTTAAAATAACAGAGCCCGTTAATAAGTAACTTTTGTCCCCGCAGTTCCGCGGGGACAGTCATTTTATGAATTTCAGAAAATTCATTTGCTTATTTTTACTCGTGTTGCCGGCGTTTAGCGCTGTTCAGTCTCAAGAGACAACAAAGCCTGTGGTTCGTTTAGGCATTATGGCTTTTACAAGCCCTGACAGTTATACGACCTACAACAAGTCTGATGATTACATGCTCAGAGAACTTCCAAGAATCATTCAGGCCAACCTTCCTCGTTACAGGGTAGAAACGAAGATTCTTAGAACGCACGAGCTGGTTAAAGAAGCCCGGGAAGGAAAATTAGATTTAATTTTTGGCTCCAGCGGCTGGTTTGTCTCCCTCCCTCCCCCCGGTTGTGGACTG
>OGOT01000625.1_pt1 | contig 30741 bp, 28 predicted proteins | sample 1552791 | NCBI WGS metagenome assembly OGOT01 (sample SAMEA2580160, study PRJEB22360) | human gut metagenome | biome: human gut; feature: human-associated habitat; material: faeces | place: Denmark | collected 2008/2010
CACGGACAAACTCGGCTCGGTCATGCTTGGCATACTCGGCAATAGCTTTGAGCATTTCGGAAACAAGGGACAGTACCACATCTTCATTGATACGGTGCTGTGTCGTGCAGAGCTTTCCAACTGGGACTTTGCTGTATTGGGAACAGGTATATTGAGAAATACGCTTGCCGTTGTTGGTACGGTGGACATACATCTTGCCGCCGCAATCGGCACAATAAAGCAAGCCTGTGAGGGGAGCTGCTTCGCCCCAGCCGTCCGGGTAGCGTCTGACATTCCCACGGATTTTCTGCACAAGGTCAAAGGTCTGCTGGTCAATGATAGCTTCATGGGTATTCTCGAAAATCGTCCATTCGTCCTCCGGGACATAATGGCTTTTCTTGTCCTTGAAGTGCTTTCGGGTCTTGAAATTGATGGTGTGTCCCAGATATTCACGCTTTTCAAGAATGTTGCAGATGGTGGAAGAACCCCAGCCGTACACATCTTTGAAAGTCTTATTCTTGTTCACGCCCTCGCCGTGCTGGGCAAGGTAAGCGGACGGAATGAGGATTTTTTCTTCTTTCAGCTTGCTGGCGATCTGATACGGACCGTAGCCCTCAATCGTCATGGCAAAGATGCGCTTGACCACATCAGCGGCTTCGGGGTCAACCAACCATTGGTCTCTGGCTTCGTTCCAGAGATAGCCGTAAATGACCGTGCCTGTGAGGTGCTTGCCGGACTTGCCTTTGGACTGGAAAGTGGAACGGATTTTACGGCTGGTGTCTCTGGCGTAATACTCGTTCATAATGTTGCGGAAAGGGGTAAAATCATCGTCCCCTCTGGCACTGTCCACGCCGTCATTGATGGCGATAAGGCGAACGCCACGCTGACGCAGGATTTCCATAATCTGACCGACTTTCAGATAGTCACGACCCATGCGGCTCATGTCCTTGATACACAGATACTCCACATTCCCGGCTTCCACTTCTTTCATCATTGCCAAAAATCCGGGACGGTCAAAGCAGGTGCCGCTAATGCCATCGTCCGTGAAATGGACAATGTTTGTAAAGCCCTGCCGTGCGGCGAACTCCTCCAACATAGCCTTTTGATTGGAAATGGAATTGCTCTCACGCTGTTGGTCATCATCTTTGCCAAAGTCATCACGGCTCAGTCGTTCGTACAGAGCTGTGATTTTCTCGTTTTTTCTCATAACTTGCGCTCCTTTCTTCGGTTTTAGGTTGTGTGTTCTAAGAGACTTCCCAACCGCTTGATTAAGAAGTCTTTTAGAGCATACAACACCCGCCGCAAGTTTGTATTTTTTGTACTGCTTGACTGCAAAATGCTCCGGGTCTTTTTCTTCCAGACGTTCAAACATGAGGTCAACCGGGTTCTGGAAATCCTCGTCGTCCTCGCGGGCTTCCGACGCATTTATCATCTCAAGCAGCGTCGTGAAGTTCTTCTCGTCCTCCGGGGCTTCATACCAGATATAGCCGATTAGCGCGGTGTAGTAGAGCTTTTCCGCTTTCACCCAGAAATCCTCGCCGGATTTTTCCCCGTCGCCTTTGGTGTTGGCGATAATGGTATTGACTAACTTCAAAATGTCCTTTTCGCTCCGCAGATAGGCAAAGGGATTGTATTTCATGGATTTTTTGAAGTTAATCGTATTTAGCACTTTGATACGGTATTTGTACCGCTGCAACATTTTCCCGGTTTCCAAAATCAGTGTTCCTTTCGGGTCAGTGACGATATACGACGTTGGAAAATCCTTTGACGTACATTGCATGAGCGACGGTTTCACAAAGAACCGGGTCTTGCCGCTGCCGGAACCGCCGATTACAAGGATATTTTTGTTTCTTGCGTATTTCGGCTGCTTCGGGCGGCTGTTCATGGTAAGCCGTTCCGTCTGCGTTAAGGGGATATTATTCTCAAATACCGGGTCTGTGTACGGCTTTATGTCGTCAGCCCCGCCCCAACGCGCCGAACCGTATTCTGTCCCGCGGCGGTATTTCTTCGCGTTCTTGCCTTTGGTATAGATAATCAGCCGGACAATGACCGCCCCCGCAATGCCTAAAGCTAAGTCTGCCGGGTGGAAGCTCGGCGCGATACTGGAAAAGGCGGCGGTAAAACCGTCCCCAAGATGTAGCAGCTTTGCGCTTGCGTCCGCACCGGGGGAGAGCCGGACAGCCGCGCCCGCTTTATCAAAGAGCCAGACAAAGAGCAGATACGGGAGATTTAAGATAAGCAGCTTCTTGATTTCCGGCTTCATAGCGATACCTCCCTGTCTTTGTTCTTGACCTTTGCCCGTTCCGCGTTCTTGCCCTGTGCAGCTTCTTTGAGGGTAGAGAGCAGCTTTCGGATTGAGGGCTTTTTCTCCTGTGTCAGCTTTTTTGCGGAAAATTCCTTAAAGGCTGCGGTCAGCACGTCCGCGTCCCGCCCCTTGAAGAAAACCAGATAGCGGGGCGGGCTTTCCGTCGCGTCCTTTTTCAGCGCAAAGTCGATACCGTACTTTTTCGCCGTACTCTCAAAGGCTTTGATATTGCCCTCGGTAATCTCAATGTTGGAAACGCCCGCGTTCTGCTTCATAAGCTGCTTTAAGCTCTGCTTGCCCTGTGGCGGTTTTGCAAGCTGCTTTTTGCCCTTTGACAGAATGGCTTTCATTGCCTTTTGGAGCGTCTGCGCGGTCAGCTTCCCGGTCTTGATGTAAAGGGCTATGGTCTTTTCGTTTACTTCGTCCTGCAATTTGTCGCGTCCTCCTTTCGCGTTTCTTTATGGGGCGGCGGTCAGATACGCACCCGCAGCCCGTTCAAGTCCTCGGCTCTGATACCCACAAGATACCAGTTGTCGCCGTACTCAATCCGGGTCGGCTTCCACTTGCCCCGCACGAATACGTCAAAACATTCTCCACAATGCAGCCCGCCATAGTAGCTGTTTAAGTCAAAGCGGATGTCGTAACGGTCGGTGCGCTCGTCAAATACCAATGCTCCTGTCATTTTCTGTGCCATAATAAAATCCTCCTTTTGTGGTTGTGGGTGGTTACAGGCTTTCGCCCTCGTTGCATGAATAATAGTCCGGGTCGCCGTACTGCGGCTTTTTCGGTGACAGTGCGCCGCTTGCCATGTCATGGGCGACAAGGGAAGTGTAATAATTGCCGATAGTGGACGGGGCATTGAAAAGGGCGGCTTTCAGATATTGCTTGATGTTGCGGATTTTGGTTGTGTTCTCCCGCATACAGTCAAGCACAAAGCGGATATGCTCGCCGTCCAGTTTCATAAACTTTGACTTCACAAGCTCTGCCGGGTAGTCGTCCCCCGCAATCCGCACCCGCTTTCTGGCGGTGCATACGGTTTCAAGCATGAGGTCTACAATCTCGTCAAGCCTGTCACTGTCAAACTTCATGTCCTGTTTGAGAATGTGGTAGTCGATATTGTCCTTGATGATTTCCCGGTATATATCAACTGCGCTCTGTGCTGCCGCTTCCGTTCCTTTCCGTTCCGGCGGCGTAGCCGCTTCTCTGCAAGGAGAGGGGTTAGGGGAAAGGATAGGAATGGAATGGGTACTTTGTTCATCAGTAATTATTTTTTCTTTTTTTGGTAAATCAGTTCTTTGTATATCTTTATTTAATTGCGTTGGATTTTCCAACGTAGGTTTTTCCAACGTAGGTTTTTCCAATGTTGGTTTTTCCTGCGTTGGATTATCCAATGTTGGATTTTCCAATGTAGGTAAATCCGGCGTAGGCGGCTGCGGCTGCTCGAATATCACATAGTCCGCGCCCCGCAAGCGTCCTTTCTCGTCGCGCTCCCTTGACCGGACGATATACCCGGCGCGTTCAAGCTCCTTAATGGCTTCGCGGATAGCGTCTATCTTCTCCCGGTTGATAAGGGATAAGCCTTTCAAGGTGTAGTCCCAATCTTCGGGGAGTGACAGCATTTGCGACAACAGCCCTTTTGCTTTTAGGGATAGCTCCTTGTTGCGTAGGTGGTGGTTGCTCATTACGGTGTAGCCCTTGTTCCGTTCCACTCTGAAAACTGCCATAGTTCATAGCTCCTTTGCTTTGGATTTGTTACGCAGTAGAAGCGCGGTTTCGGGGGATAAGGTATAAATCCCTTTCCGCGCCAGATACGCGCCCGGAAAACCGCTTGTAGCAAGGCTTTTTCTGCCCCTACTGCGTAACAAAGGGCATGAAAAAAGCGGCGTTCCTGTTCTCCCATGTAGAGAGTAAGAAACGCCGCTTCTGCGTCGTATTCAGTTTTTAGTACAATACCCTGCTTGTCCGTCGCTCGAAAAACCTTGATTTTCCAGTGTTTTCAAAAGTATCGTTATCTAACGTCAGCTTTTCCTGTGCCAGTTCTTCCGCAACATCCGGCTGGTGCGTCAGTGACATCAGGTACTGATACACCATGCGAAAATGCTGACGGTAGACTGCGTCCATATCCTGCATGTGCGACCTCCTTTTTTCTGGAATTTATATGGGTTACATTTATTGATGTAAAAATATGGTGTTTCGTTACAGCATTTTTTATTTTTTTCATATATTTATATAATGTAACATAAATGCAGCATATTTTACATGAAAATGAGCTATGGAAACGATGGCTCTTTCTGCTAAAATAATATAATTTTCAGAATAATTTAGAAAATTCACAAAATCTTCACAAAAATTGTTAGCAGTCCCACTTGACGAGTGCTAAAAACGGTGGTATAACATATCATGAACAAAGGGAAAAGAGGTTGAGAGAAATGAACAATCTCTTGAAACTTTGATAATAAAATAGATGATTAAGATTTGGAAGGAGAGATGACTTATGTTAATGCCTAGTATTTTTGGTAACGATTTTATGAATGATTTCTTTGGTGGTTTCCCATACAAATCAAACGGAACAATGCAGACAGATGTGTCTGAGACAGATAAAGGATACAAAGTAACAATGAATCTTCCGGGATACCAGAAGGAAGATATCAAAGGTGAGGTAAAGGATGGTTATTTAACCGTAACCGCAACCACCAGTAAGAATAACGATGAGAAGGATAAGGATGGCAAGTACATCCGCAAGGAACGCTACAGCGGAAGCTGCAGCCGAAGCTTTTATGTCGGCGATGCAGTAACGCAGGATGACGTGAAAGCAAAATTTGAAAACGGTGTTCTGACACTGGAAGTTCCAAAGAAAGAGGAAGCACCGAAGGTAGAAGAAAAGAAGTATATTTCTATTGAAGGCTAATTATTCAGAAGGGGGACAGTCGAGAGGCTGTCCCCTTTTTCTTATAATATATCGCAGGCGATTGCAAAGCATGCGCATGTGCCGCACGTGTTTTGCAATGTCTGTGAAAAAGGGAGGATGAAAGTTTGAAAAACCGAAACATGATCTTTGATTTTACACAATGTTATCCAAAGCGAAAAGAACCGGGACTGGAGTGGCATGACTGCAGTGCGATCGGAGGCAGCCGTCTGTATTGCAGCAGAGATGCGGAAGAAAAAATAAAAGCGCTGATTGCGCCGGCCGGAGTATCCGGAATTCATTTTATAGATTCGGGGGATTATCATTATATTTCCAAAATTATGACGGATTTTATCAAGGAGCCGTTTACGCTGGTGTTAATTGACCATCACACGGATATGCAGGATGCAAGTCTGGGCGGAGATATCTTAAGTTGCGGAAACTGGGCGAAAAAGGTATTGCAGGAAAACCCGTATCTGCAAAAGCTGGTTTTGATCGGGCAGGAGAAGAAAATGCTTGATAAGTTACAGTCCGGAGCCAGGCAGCAGGAGACAGATGGAAAGCTTGTTGAAATCAGTTACGAGGAATTAAAAAACGGAAAAGCACATGAAAAAATAAAAGAATTGCCGGATGAAGTTCCTGTTTATATTTCCATCGACAAGGATGTGCTGGACGAAAAATATGCAGTGACAAACTGGGACCAGGGAAAAATGTCAATGGGAATGCTGGAACAGATATTAAAAACGCTGGTTACGGAATATGATGTGATCGGAGTGGATATTTGTGGGATGTATCCGGAGGAAAACAGTCTGCCGGAGTATCTGCGGGCAGAACGGGTAAATATACGGAGCGATGAGGAACTGTATCGGTTTTTGCAAAAAAATCTCTTTTGCTGGGCTTCACATAAATAGGTGGGTCATATTTTTTGTAAAGATTAAAAGTGTTTTTTCTATATGATTGGGACAACAGTATAAATATATAGATCAAAGTATGTAGGATGATTGATAATATATAGAGAGTGTGTATAATAAGATGAGAAAGAGTGAATAAGTGTGGTTATCAAAGCCGGGTTTTCAAGAATATGAGGGGTGTGGGACATATATAGGAAAAGTGGCGCGAAAAGTCCCTCGAGGTAGCAAGAGCAGGACATATGCAGAAAAAGTGTTGCAAAAAGTCCCATGATACAGTGCGAGAGGGACATATGCAAGAAAAGTGGCGCGAAAAGTCCCATGAGGCAGTGTGGGTGGGACATAGTAGGCTAGAAAAAAGCTATATGTCCTATCGACCAGACTATGTGGGACATAGGAAGTCAGTAAAAAGCTATATGTCCCACCGATCAGACTATGCGGGGCATAGGGAACTAGCAAAAGGCTATATGTCCCACCAGCCAGTAAAAGCAGGACATAATCAACCAGCAAAAAACATATTTGCCATTTGCCAGCACAAACATCGTGAATTTTATAATTACAGGAAACTTATAATAGCCCAAAAGATATAGCGATAGAAAAGGTACTGTTTTTTGAAAAAATATACAGCTACTAAAAAGGCACAATAACCGGAAACACAACAGCAAAAAAGAAAGGAAATCAACAATCATGGCATACGAGAATGATATTATTATGCGGCAGGTACGTGACATGACCCGCATGCTTGCAAAAATTTTATTTGGGAAAAACACCGCGACCTATGAATATAAGGAAGAGGATCGTCATACAGCAACGGACAGTTTATATGCCCGGCTGATTGCACTGGTCGATGCAGGAAAAATCAATGAAGCGGAAAATCGCTTGTATGAAGAATTAGAAAGAGATGAAGAGGGCACATTTGAAGTAGCACTCGGATTTTACGATTATCTGAATGAACTTCCGGAGGAATTTCTTGAAGAGCACGATTATTCGAAGGAGGAAGTCAAAGAAGGCGCACAGAGTCTTGCGGATCGCAAGGGGCTGGGACTTCTTGGGGAAGGACTTGATTAGGAATAACTGTTCGAAGGAGAAATGATGAACCGTAGTAGATTAAGTGAAAAAGATATATAAGACAGAGAATAACCCTTGACAATACAACATATATGCTGTATTTTGTAATTACAAAACAAAAGTGGAGACAGCATATGATATTACACAATTATCTTTCGAATTCGGGAAGAGATTTAATATATGAATACATTAATAGTCTTCCGGAAGCTGAAAAAATTGATGGTTATACCGTACTGCAGCATATGGAAAAAGGAGAATTTGATAAAATTCTTTTTAAAAGATGGGAAAAGAAAGTGTATGAGGTATATTTTCAGAAAAATAACCGTGTATTCTATATTACAGTAGATAAGGAAAATATATATCTGCTCCATTCCTGTCGAAAACAGAAAAATAAAACAGAAAAAAAGGATGCAAATATAGTACGGAAGCGGGCAAAAGAATTAGGAAATATGTTAGGCAGGAAGTTTATTTAGAGGGAGTGGTCAATATGCCTTTTTTGCAAGTAAATGTAGAGCAGGAAATTCAAAAGCAAAGAGAGAACGATCCGGAGTTTAAAAAAATATGGGATGAGTCCCGTGCAGAGTATAGATTGATTGGTGAAATGATTTCTTTACGTAAAAAGAAAAAAATTACACAAAAGGAATTAGCTTTGCTGACAGGGAATAAACAACAGGTTATATCAAGGATTGAAAGGAAAGAAAGTATCCCGACAATTCGGGCATTTAGTCGTATCTTAGATGCTCTCGGGTATGAATTACAGATTGTAAAAAAGAAGTCAGTGTAATATATAATTTAAATTGGTGTCCAAATAGCATTTAACAGAAATGTTAGATGCTATTTTTTTACAAAAACACATCTGCCCGTCACATCCCGCCAGAAACCGGTAGTATACAGATAAGAGATGCTCCAGTCCCAGCCACAGGCGGCTTTAAAAGGACTGGCATCCAACAGAAGGGAGGAATCATCATGGATGATACTGCAATCATCCACTTATTTCAGGAGCGGTCACAGCAGGCAATTGCTGAATTGTCGCAGAAATACGGAAAACTCTGTCAGAGCCTGTCCCGCCGGATCTTAAATAACGAAGAGGATGCAAAAGAATGTGTTAATGATACGTGGCTTGGTGTGTGGAACAGCATCCCACCGCAGACCCCGAATCCGCTGGTCTCCTATGTCTGCAGGATTACCCGCAATCTGTCCGTCAAAAGGCTGCGGCATAACATGGCGGCAAAGCGCAACAGCTATTACGATGTATCGCTTGCGGAACTGGAAGAATGTATTCCGGCAGCGCAGGAGCAGGAGCCATGGGAAGAACAGGAAGTGACGAAAGTCCTGGAACGCTTTTTACGGGAACTGGATACCGGCAGCCGCGTGATGTTCGTCAAACGGTACTGGTATGCGGAGTCTGTCGCACAGATTGCGGAAACGTTTGGGATGAAAGAAAACAGTGTGTCCGTAAAACTGATGCGTCTGCGCAAAAAGCTGAGAAAGAAACTGGAGAAGGAGGGTGTAGTGTTATGAGAAAATCCGAAAAATTATCCGATGCAATCGGTGAAATCAGTGATGACATTATAGAGGAAGCGTATACATATAAGCCAAAACATGACATGCACCAAAGAAAGGCTTCTTTTAAATGGAGAGCAGCTGCAGCAGTTCTTGCCATGTTTGTTCTGGCGGGAGTCGGTGTGTCCGTAGGGGGAGGAACTTCCTTTTTCCGGATTGGAACGATTGTTTCCAGATTTACGGGGAAGGCTGCAAAGGTGGTTTACCGTATCCAGGGAATTCCGGTAACACAGCAGGAAATCCAGGCAGGAGTGGCATTGCGTGTGGAAAACGGAGAAACGGTAAAAACCGCAAAAAAAGAGGTTATAAAAGATATTATTACAAAAAAGACGTTGTATGCACTTGCAAAAAAGAACGGATGTACTGTGTCGGATCAGGAATATGATGATTATGCAAAACTGCTGAAGACACAGATGAACAAAGCGGAGAACCGGAAAGAAATCCGCGATTTATATGCGGGATTCGGTGGCGAGAGTGCTTACTGGAAGAATATGGAGCCGGTTATTCGTCAGAATCTTGCGGTGCGCAAGTATATAGACAGCCAGACAGGAACGCAGACGGAGGAAGAAATCAAACAGGAGGCATATGAAAGCGGTGCAAAGCAGACGGATCTGGATGCATTTGAACAGGTGGTGGAAGATGTCTGTGAAGAGATTGGCGATTATCTGAAAACACTGCAGAAGTCGGATGCTTCGGTATATTATTTTGCGTCTTCCGACAAAGAGCGTGTGACAAAGAGTATCGACAAAGAGGAAATCTGTGCCATTGGAAATCATACGATTGTAACCCGGGAACAGGTACAGATGTATACGAAGTTTTATGAAATTACATATGATAAGACATTGTCGGAAAAGAAAGCAATTGCTTATGCCAAGGAACGCAACGCACTGTATGTTGCGGCAATGCAGAATGGATATCAGGTAACCGATGAACAGGTAAAAGCATATGTAGAGGAATTAAAACAGAATCTGGATGGTATCTGGACAAAGGAGCAAAAAGAAAAACTGCTCTCGGGTTTTGCTTCGGAGGACGATTACTGGGCGTTTGAACAAAAGGTTTACCGGATCGATCTGCCGATACAAAACTATGTCAGGGATAAAGAAAACGAATTTAACAGAAAAAATGAATCAGGGCAGACCTGGGATGAGGCATTTAAGACATTAAAACAGAATCTGGTGGATGAGCAGCAGTATAAAGACAGCAGTTCCTATTAACAATATTTAGCCGGATATATGGAGAAATTCCAGAAAATGTCCGATATATAAGATGATATTATGTAAAAATAAAGGGGGAATTATCATATGTCATTGACGATTCAGGCACCACATGCTAACATGAATGCATACGAAATCGGAGACGATGAAACGCGCAAAAATAAAGTATCCGACAAAGGAACCATATATGCCGGAGATCTGCAGTTTGCCCAGACCACAGGCAATGCTGCAAGCGACAAGAAACAGAGCGCCCGGAAACAGGCGATGAAGCTGATCCGGGATGCATGGGACAGTGATAACAAGGCGGTAAGCCAGCGGGATCAGATAGCACAGCAGAAAGAGGAAAAACTCAAAGAAGTCCGTGAGTGTAACGAGGAATTGAAACAGATTCGCGAGAGTAAAGAAATCGCGCGGCAGAGTTATGGGGTGGATTCGGATTCCCAGGAGCAGAAAGACTTAGAACTGCTGGAAAAATATCAGGATTATCAGAAAGGTGTGCAGACGGATGACTTTTCCAAGGAAGAGATAGACCGTTTGAAAGAACTGCAGAATACCCCTCTGACCGATTATCAGACCAGGGCATTACAGCTGAATGCACAAAGGGATGTCATTCTGAACAAGAAAGACAGGGCGCAGCGTAACGTGACTTCTCTGACTGAGGCAGCGGCAGATGCAAAGCTCGACCAGCTGAAATCACAGGATATGCAAAAAGCGCAGGATGCAGCGGATGAATTGCTGGATGCTTCCGATAAAGATGCTTTTGGCATGCTGATACAGGATGCGGTAGATCACATCGACGAGAAACAGGAAGAAGAGAAAGAGAAAGCAGAGGAAGCGCAGGAGAAGCGCGACGAGCAGCAGGAAAAGATTGACGAAAAGAAAGAGGAAAAACAGCAGCAGGAGAAGATGATTGAGGGTTCTGTCGAGGCAGACAGGCTGGAGGCAGATGTAACGGTGGATCAGACTGGTACGAGTAAGCTGGAGGAGGCGCAGCAGCACATCCAGACGATTCTTAAAAAGAACAATCTCGTAAACGAGGATCTGAAGGGGATTAAAATTGACTTGAATTTCTAATGCCAGGAGGATGAGGTGTAATGCAATCCGGTAACGGGATGACCATGCAGGAAGCAGAACAGGAAATCAAATATTATCAGAAGATTTTTCAGGTAGCACGTCTGTTAAAAGGAGAAGATGTTGAGCGGACATTTTACCAGCAAGGGAAAGGAACGTGCGAAAATGTGCAGGATGGATGTCCGTGCTACAGTTTCTGGAAGAAAAACGGTAAGTGTGAAAACTGCAGTTCCTATAAAGCGTTGCGGGAAAAGAAGCAGATGATTAAGCTGGAATTTCTGGAATCAGAAGTCTATCAGGTAATCTCCCGGTATATGGAAATTGATGGACAGCCATACGTCATGGAATTGATCAATCATCTGGAGGACGACACCTTAATCGACATATCCTGCAGAGAAAAGCTGATCAATAAACTGACCGGATATAATGAAAAATTATATAAGGATGTCCTGACCGGAGTTTATAATCGTCTGTATTTTGAGGAAGAGATAAAAATGTGGACGGGAAATGCCGGAATTGTTGTGATTGATGTGGATGATTTCAAGCTTTGCAATGATACATACGGACATCTGACCGGAGATATGGCACTTGCGGCGGTTGCTGGTGTGATCTGGCGTTGTATCCGCAGAGAGGATACGCTTGTGCGCTATGGTGGAGATGAATTTGTTCTTGTGCTGCCGGAGATAAAGGAAGCTGGTCTGGTAGAAAAACTGCAGGAGATTCAGGAAAAGATCCAGAATGCAGTGATTCCGGGGTATTCCAATATTCAGCTTTCTGTCAGTATGGGTGCCGTGATTTCGCAGAACGAATCTGTTGAGCATGCAATGCTTCGCGCAGATAAACTGATGTATCAGGCAAAAAATAAGAAAAACATGGCCATCACCGAGAATAACATGATTGATCATGAGGGAAAGATACACGCACAGAAGCAACCGGAAAAGATGATTCCGGAGATCCTTGTAGTGGATGATGAGGAGGTCAACCGGACGCTTCTGGATATGATTTTTTCCAAGGATTATCATGTCCTGCAGGCGGAGAGCGGAGAAAAATGCATAGAAATACTAGAACAGCAGGTCAATAGTATTTCTTTGGTTCTGCTGGATGTGGTATTGCCGAAGATGGATGGATTTGATGTCCTGACATATATGAATAAAAATCACTGGATTGAGGATATTCCGGTTATTATGATGTCCGGAGCCGATGCCCCGGAGGCTGTGAAGCGGGCATATGCACTTGGTGCAGTGGATTTTGTCAGCAAGCCATGCGATGCACAGATCGTTTATCAGCGTGTGACGAACACCATGAAATTATATGCGAAGCAACGTCGGCTGACTTCCCTGATTACCGCGCAGATCAACGAAAAAGAGAAAAACAGCGAGATGCTGATTCATATTCTCAGTCATATTGTGGAGTTTAGAAACGGAGAGAGCGGAAGCCATGTGCTTCACATTCACAAACTTACGGAGATGCTTCTGGAGAGACTGGCGCAGAAAACCGAAAAGTATCATCTGGATGGGGATACCAGAGCCATGATCGCACTTGCTTCTTCTTTGCATGATATCGGAAAAATCGGTGTGGATGAAAAAATCCTGAATAAACCGGGAAAACTGACAAAAGAAGAATTTGAGATTATGAAAACGCATACTGTCATCGGTGCAGAAATGCTGGAACAGCTTGGTATTTATCAGGACGAGCCACTGGTAAAGATCGCACACCAGATCTGCCGCTGGCATCATGAGCGCTACGATGGAAAAGGCTATCCGGATGGACTTGTGGGAGATGAAATCCCGATTTCCGCACAGGTAGTTTCTGTAGCGGATGTGTACGATGCGCTGGCGAGTGAGCGTGTTTATAAGAAAGCAGTACCGCATGAAAAGGTACTGGAAATGATCCTGCATGGGGAATGCGGACAGTTTAATCCGATCCTCATAGAATGTCTGCAGGAGATCAGTTCGCGGATCAGAAGCGAATGTTATGATGAGGAACAGGAGACCTGATATGTTAGACCAGAATACATTTACAGAAACCATACGTGCGGTACAGGATATTATCCGCACTTCGGCGGAGCCGATGACGAGAGAGGAGATCCTTTCCTATTTTAAGGATATGGATTTGAATGCACAGCAGGAAGAGATGGTGTTAGAGTTTCTGTCAACACCACATGATGATCCGCAGCCGGAAGAGAACGAACCGGAAACAAAGGAAGCGGAATATGAGGAGACCGCAGAGAAAGAAGAAACCAAAGAATCTTCTGCGAAAAAGGAATCCGCAAAAGATTCCGTCACAGACAACATTTCCACTTCTCCCATGTTTCAGATGTATTTGGAGGAACTGAAAGATATTCCGGAGTATACCAAGGAGCAGCAGATTGATATGTATAAGAAGCTGCTGGCAGGGGAAGAGAGCATGGTACACGCGCTCTCCAATGCATGGCTGCGCAACGTACTGGAAGTAGCAAAGAAACTGGCGGTTTCCACGGAAGGATTTGAGGATATTGTGCAGGAAGGAAATATGGCACTTTTCCTGCGCCTGAGCGAGCTGTGCGGCAGCCACGAAAAAGTGGATGTGGAAGAGGAACTTCTTATCGCGGTGGAAGAAGCGATGAAATCCTGCATCCGGGAACAGACCGGTGAGGATGAGAATGAAAATTCCGTGGTTGGAAAAGTAGCGCTGGTAAGTGAAGCGGTGAACTATCTGAAAAAACAGAACGGTGCACAGCCAACGCAGAAAGAACTTGCGGATTATGTCAAAATTCCGGAAGATGAGCTTGCAGATATTCTTTATATGATTGATAAGGCGAAAAAAGATTCCTGATCGAGGAACGAAACAGCCCTCCTATTTGACGGGAGGGCTTTTTTTATTTTCTTGCAACAAAAATACACCTCCGATACACTGTATAGATAGGAGGGCCTTCCATGGATGAACGTTTATTAGTAAAAAGGGCAAAGCGCGGGGACACCGCAGCGTTTGCCGAATTGTATGGGACAATTTATAAGAGGCTGTATCAGTTTGCGCTGTATACGCTTGGAAATACACAGGATGCGGAGGATGTGGTCAGTGCCGCTGTGATGGAAGCATTTGAAAATATCGGGAAATTGCGGAAGGAAGATGCTTTTTCCGCCTGGATGTATCGTATCGTGGCAAATATGTGTAAACAGAAAATGCGGGAATACTATCAACGGGGAGAAGAACTGACGGAAGAAAACGGTGGCTGGGACGGCTATGTATGGGGTGATACCCGTGAGGAATATATAGAAGTCCGGCGTGCATTTCTTACGATGGATGAGGAGGACCGCATGATTGTGGGAATGCATGTCTTCGGTGGATATAAGACGCGGGAGATTGCACAGATTCTTGCAATGAATGAGAATACTGTGCGGTCGAGAGAACATCGGGCGTTGCAGCGGATGGAAAAACAGCTGAAGGGATTGAGGTGAGAATATGCAGGAACAGAACCTGGAAGAATGGAAAGAGAAAATAGACAGATCCGCAGAGCAGATTACCGTGCCGGATACTCTGACACCCGGGGCTGTGCAGCAGATGCTGGAGGAGCGGAAAAACCGGACATCCGCAGGCAGGAAAGAACACAGACATTACCGGAGATTTGCCGGAATTGCTGCGGCAGTTGCGGTGCTGGTGATTGCGGTCGGAACCTATGGATGGAATAAGTATGGAACCGATGATGCGCAACCGAAAAAGGCTGCTCTTTCCGTAACAGAAACTGTCGACAGTACGCAGGATACAGAAAAGAAAGAACAAATCGGTGCATTTACTCTGGCAAAAAGTTACCAGGATGTATATGCAGCGGTACAGAAAAAATCCAATTCACAAAAGGAGTTGGAAGAAGGCACAGTGGATGATTCGTTTTTCGTGGAAGATACCGGTTCTGCCGAGGCGAAAAAAGAGTCATCCGGTACCCATTCCGACACCAATTTGCAGGTAAACGGTGTGGACGAGGGGGACATCGTCAAAAATGACGGAAATTATCTGTATGTGCTGAATGATGACCGGGTGACCATTGTGGATATTCGGGACAAAAATATGCGTAAGCTATCGGAAATACGGCCGGAACTGACGGAAAATGACATCCTTTTGCAGCTATACGTGGATAATGACCGGCTGTATGTTATCAAGCAGGGATGGGAAACACAACAGGAGGAGATTCAGTCCGACAGCACGGAGGCTGACAATGATTCCGGTTTTATCGGATGTTACAAAGTCGCTTATGAACCGGACGGAAATGTGAGTACAGTTCTTTTGACGTATGACATTTCCGAACGCGCAAATCCGGTATTAAGTGCAACCATGAAAATGGATGGAGCATACCAGAGTTCCCGTAAGGTTGGAAATTTTATTTATCTGTTTACTGACCGTTGGGTGTCCAGAGACGGAAAGAACTGGAAGGCTCAGGTCATTCCGGAGATTGCCGGGAAAAAAGCAGATGCCGGGTGTTTTTATGTGCAGAAGAATGGGACAACAGAAGTCATTATGGCATCTGTAAATCTTAAAGAGCCATCGAAGGCTGCAGACCATATGGTGCTTCTCGACAGCGGACGACAGGTTTATATGGGAACGGATGCAATCTATCTGTATCAGATGGAATATGAGCGTGGAGAAAAGACAAAGATCGCCAAGTTTTCTTATAAGAAAGGAATGTTTTCAGCAATTGCAGAAACAACCGTAAAGGGGGCGATCTGGGATACGTTTGCTATTTCGGAAAGTGGGGGAGAACTTCGTATTCTGACAACAGATTCCCAAAATTCTTTATCCGAAAACCGCCTGTATCTGCTGGATGCGGACCTGAAAAAAGAGGGATTGCTGGAAAATATTGCAAAGGGAGAAGAGATTTATGCGGCACGGTATCTGGGAAATATAGCATATTTCATTACTTATCATAATACCGACCCGTTGTTTGCAGTAGATATTTCCGATCCGGCACATCCGAAGCCGCTGGGAAATGTGAAGATGACAGGATATTCCGATTATCTGCACCCGTTTGGAGATGGACTGTTGCTTGGCATCGGCTATGAAACCGATGCTAAGACAAGCGAGAAGACAGGGGTAAAACTGACAATGTTTGATATCTCCGATCCGATAAACCTCAGGATTTTGGATTCTGTGACGATAAACGAAGATTTCTGTAGTGCCGCAGAGAATTACAAGTGTGCATTTGTAGATACCGGACGTGGACTGGTCGGATTTGCGACAGAGACCTGGACCAAAACCAATTATAACAGGTATATGCTGTTTCAGTGGGATGGAACGTCTTTTGTAAAGAAAATTTCCTTAAAGAGAACACAGCAGAAAATGGATACGTGGACCGGTGCAGAACAGATGAGGGGACTTTCTTCGGGTGACCGTTTTTATGTGCTTCATGTGGAACGGGATGATTTTTCACTTATTTCGTATGATATGAAAAATGATTTCCAGGAGATTGAGACCCAAAAATATTAAAAAAGCATAAAAAATGAGATAAAAATGAAACTTTTTTGCACATTTTTCTTGAAAAAGCCTCTGATTTTTGTTACTATATGTTATAGTTAAGTAACAAAGTTGTAACAAATTGGAGGATAGGCATTGAAGTTTAAGGTTACATGGGGTAAGAAGCTGATCGCAGGTATTTTGCTGGCGGCAGTTGTAGTAGGGGGTACTGCAGCACCGGCAGAAGCAGCATCGAAGAATCATACCGCGGTTGTGGCACAGGATAATTACCGGAAAACATTGTGTAAGGGATTTCTGGGAAAGAGTTATGGCAGTGTGGTTGATGGAATCCGCTGTGACTGCAGTGGTTACACACGCGCAGCTCTGAATCGTCTGGAGAGTAAGGGACGGAAAGGGACTGCACTGAAAAATGTCAGTGTTGGAGCACATTGTACCAGAGACTGGGTAAGTGGATCGAGTATTTCGTATACAACAGGGGTTGCAACAAAGGGTGCGATCCAGTGGAATTTCGGCACAAAGAAGTCTATTGGAAGAAAAAGCAGTGGGAAAAGCCTTTCCCAGTTGGAACTTGGAGATGTTGTTGTTTATGGAAAGGGTGGTTCTTCCTCCCATATAGCCATATATTTCGGAGAATTTTCTTCAATGGAAGCGGTAAAGGATTATCTGGAAGATATTGGGGTTTATGAGAAAGGAACGATTAAGAGATCTGCAGGAGATAAGTACAGTTACAGTGGCCGCACGATTGTGCATAAGTATGGAAACAGTAGGTACTGGCGGATTCATTCTACATGCAGCGGAATCATGATTGACAATGATATTGCAGGAACCAGCAGATACACATCTTCCTTTGGTCAGTGGAAATGGACCTTTGATACGGGAATTGAAGTAGAATAAAAGAACAGACAAAAAGCCCTGCGTTTTCGGAATTTCCGAAAGCGCAGGGCTTTTTTACATGGCAGATACTTAATCCACCAGTTTATCCAGTTCTTTGATGTATTCGGTTTCGCTTGAGAACTGATGGTTTGCTTTCTTGGCATACAGACCGACAGCTGTCTGGGATTTCTTGATTGCCTGCATGGTTCCGGCACCGGCGACACATCCGCCCGGACAGGCCATGCCTTCGAGCAGATAGCCCGGATATTTGCCTAATGTGGCAAGTTTTAAAAGCTGACGGCATTCCTTTAATCCCTCGGCATTTGCTACCTTGATCTCCTGTTCCGGATGATCCCGTTTGATGACATCTACGACAGCCTGAGCAACGCCACCGGCAACGGCAAAGTTTCTTCCGTCGGTGGAAGCGTCACTTACACCATCCGGATCTTCTTCCATGTTTTCCAGATCCACATGTTTCGCATCAAAAATACCGGCCATTTCTTCAAAGGTGAGCACGAAATCTACTTCACTGCGGACGCTGCGGCGCATTGCTTCGAGTTTTTTAGCCGCACATGGTCCAATAAAGACAACCTTCGCATTTGGGTTATGCTTTTTGATAAGACGTGCAGTTAATGTCATCGGAGTCAGTGCCATGGAAATACAGTTGGCGTGATCCGGGAATAATTTCTTTGCCATGACAGACCATGCCGGACAGCAGGAAGTTGCCATGAATGGAAGTTCATCCGGCACTTCTTTTAAGAAATCTTCTGCTTCCTGTTTTGCACACAGATCCGCACCGATTGCTACCTCAAAAACATCTGCAAACCCGAGTTCTTTCATGGCAGCACGCAGCTTGCCAGGGGTAACCTTTGGTCCGAACTGACCGACAAATGCAGGAGCGACAGCTGCATAAACCTTTTCACCGGACTGGATGGCACGGATTGTCTGGAAAATCTGGGATTTGTCAGCAATGGCACCGAACGGGCAGTTTACCAGACACTGACCGCAGGAAACACACTTGTCATAATCGATATTGGCTTTGCCGTTTTCATCTGAAGTAATGGCATCCATACCGCATGCTTTGGCACATGGTCGTTCCTGAATGATAATGGCGTTATAGGAGCAGACACTTGCACAGCGGCCGCACTTGATACATTTCTCCTGGTCAATGATAGATCTGCCGGTGGTACGGTCTAGGGAAACCGCTTCTTTTGGGCATACTTCCATACAGGGATGTGCCAGACATCCCTGACAGCCGTCTGTTACGTGCACACGTTTTGTGGGACAGGCATTGCAGGCAAATTTAATGACATTAATGAGAGGCGGAGTATAGTAAGTTTCTGCCTGGTCAGCAGCTTCAATGCCATCGGATACCGGGGCATGCTCTGCTGCACTGCGGTTTGGCAGGCCCATTGCCAGACGCAGGCGTTCGCCTACAATTGCACGCTCCAAAAATACATCGTTTCTGAAATTTCCGGTTTCTCCCGGAATAATCTTATATGGAAGTTCTTCCATACGTTCCTTTACAGGCCATTCGGTATGATAAGCCATACGGGCCACTTCTGTAAAAATTTTGTGACGGATTTCCTGAATTCGGGTTTCGACGCCTCTCATGATAATTCCTCCTTGTGTTTGTAATGGATCATTGTAAAATAAAATTTTCTGCATTTCTATAAGATAATACCAAGAAACTCACAGAAAAACCTGTTTTGTCATATTCCGGGGATATTGTAGCAAATAATACACATACTCTCAATAAGTATGCTGTTCTTTTTGTAGAACAAATTGTATTTTTGTGCTTACTACATGATAGTTTATACGATAATGAAACGATAGAAAGGACAGGGCATGGTTCAGACAGAGGCAATCCGGCGATTTCTCTTGCATTTTAGAGGCTGTTGGAATTTTTTCGATTTTCAGCAAGCCTCGTACATGGATGTACGAGGCAGGTGGTCACTGAGCCCGGAAGGCGAATGACCACCGGTTGCGTCCGCCTGATAATAATTGAAATAAAAATTCCTACAGCCTCTTAATTGCAAGGAGCATGAGCCGGATTGCCTCTGTCTGAACCATGCCCTGTCCTTTCGAGCCACTATATTAAATGACATTATGCACAAAATCCCAGTTCTGTTTTTGTGAATGATTTTGACGGAAAGTGATTGACGATGACAGAAAATGTAACTATAATAAGAACCATCGAAATGAACGTTTTTGAAAGATTGTGAACGAAAAAGAAAACAAAGGAGTGAGGCATATGCTTGCAGAAGAAAGATTTTCAAGAATACTGTCCATAATAGAAGCGGAGGGAAGTGCCACAATACAGGAGCTTATGACTGCACTTGACGCTTCAGAATCAACCGTCCGCCGGGACTTAATTACAATGGATGAGAATGGTCTTCTGACCAAGGTGCATGGCGGTGCAATCGCCAGACGGCCGAGTGTGAGTACACATGATGAGGATGTCAGAAACCGTAAGACGATGAATGCGGAACAAAAGAATGCAATTGCAAAGTATGCAGCATCCCTCATCCGCCCGGATGATTTTGTTTATCTGGATGCCGGAACATCCACCGAGGCGATGATCCCTTTTATTAAGGAGACACAGGCGGTGTTTGTGACAAATGCCATCAGCCATGCAAAGCTTCTGGCGGAAAAGGGCTGCCGTGTTTATCTGCTGGGAGGCGAATTCAAATCCCAGACAGAGGCGATCGTCGGGGAAGAAGCCATGGAGATGCTTTCCAAGTATAACTTTACCAAAGGATTCTGGGGAACGAACGGAATCAGCGTCAGCAAAGGATATTCCACCCCGGAGATCAAGGAAGCCATGGTAAAGAAATATTCCATGAAGAATTGCAAACGCTGCTATATTCTGGCAGATGCCAGCAAGTTTGACCAGCTTTCCAGTGTGAAATTTGCTGATTTTGAACAGGCAACCATCTTAACAACGGAGCTGTACAAGCCGGCACTTAAAAAATACAAAAATATTGTGGAGGTGAAAGAATGATCTATACCGTAACATTTAACCCATCCATTGATTACATTGTAAATGTGGACAACTTTATGACCGGTGTGGTCAACCGTACCAGCAAGGAAATTATTTTTCCGGGTGGGAAAGGAATCAATGTTTCAATGGTACTGAAAAATCTCGGGGAAGAAAGCACAGCACTTGGATTTATGGCAGGATTTACCGGAGATGCCATCACACGGCTTCTTCAGGAGAAAGGTGTTACCGCAGATTTTATTCACGTTACCGAAGGATTGTCCCGTATCAACGTAAAACTCCGGGCACAGACCGAGACGGAAATCAACGGACAGGGACCAAAGATTGCATCAGAAGATATCCGGAAGCTTTACGGAAAACTGGATGCATTGCAGGATGGCGATACACTGGTACTTGCCGGAAGCATCCCGGACACAATGCCGGAATCCATGTATATGGATATCATGGAACATCTGCAGAACAAGAAACTCAATATTGTAGTAGATGCGACCAGAGATCTGCTGGTGAACGTACTTGCTTATCATCCGTTTTTGATCAAACCAAACAATCATGAGCTGGGAGAGATTTTCCACACGGTAATCAATGATAAGGATGATGTTGTAACATATGCAAAACGCATGCAGGAAAAAGGTGCAAGAAATGTTCTTGTTTCCATGGCAGGTGATGGGGCCGTCCTTGTGACGGAAGACGGTCAGGAGTTCCGGGCTGAGGCACCGAAAGGAAAACTTGTGAATTCGGTAGGCGCCGGAGATTCCATGGTGGCTGGTTTTATATATGGATATTTAAATGGTGGCAGCTATGCAGATGCGTTCCGCTATGGTGTATATACCGGAAGTGCTAGTGCTTTTTCCGAAGAATTGGCAACAAAAAAGGAAGTACTTGCATTGATGGATGCAAATAAAAAATTATTTTAAGGAGGGTATACTATGAGAATCAGAGATTTGCTTGCAGCCGAGAGCATTGAACTGAACGGTTCTGCAGCCGGAAAACAGGATGTTTTAAACAAAATGGTTGATCTCATGGCAAAAAGCGGAAAAATCCGCGATGTGGAAACTTACCGCAAGGGGGTTTTTGCAAGAGAAGAAGAAGGAACAACCGGAATTGGAGAGGGAATTGCGATCCCACACTGCAAGTCAGATGCTGTGAAAGCACCGGGACTGGCAGCTATGGTAGTAAAGGATGGCGTAGAGTTTGACGCGTTAGATGGAGCACCTGTCAATTTACTGTTTCTGATTGCAGCTCCAAACACCGAGGATAATGTACATCTGGAGGTGCTCAGCAAACTTTCCGTACTTCTGATGGATGAGAATTTTACCAACGGACTGAAAAATGCAAAGACCGTAGACGAATTCTTAAAAGTCATCGATGATGCGGAAAGCGCAAAAGATGAGGATGAAAAAGAAGACGAAACTGGGGCAAAATACAAGGTACTTGCCGTAACCGGATGCCCGACCGGAATCGCACATACTTATATGGCAGCGGAAAGCTTAGAGAAGCATGCAGCTGAGATGGGAATCACGATTAAGGTAGAGACCAGAGGTTCCGGCGGAGCCAAGCATGTGCTTACCGATGAAGAGATCGCAGGAGCGACCGCAATCATCGTTGCAGCTGACACCAAAGTTCCGATGGACCGCTTCGATGGAAAGAAAGTCATTGGGTGCAAGGTTGCAGACGGCATCAACAAGGCAGAGCAGCTGTTAAACCGTGCCGTGGCCGGGGATGCACCTGTCTACCATGCGGCAGAGGGCAGCAGAAAAGAAGAAAAAGCAGAGGGTGGTTCTACCGCACACATGATTTACACACACCTGATGAGTGGGGTATCCCACATGCTTCCGTTCGTTATCGGCGGCGGCATCATGACAGCGATTGCATTTCTGATCGATACCCTGATGGGCTATGGTGCAACCGGTGGATCGGCATTCGGTTCCTGTACGCCGTTATCGGCATTCTTCAAGTATGCCGGAGGACTGGCAATGGGACTGATGGTTCCGGTGCTTGCAGGTTACATTGCATACTCGATCGCAGACCGGCCGGGACTTGCAGTTGGTTTTACGGGCGGTTTGTTAGCCTCGAGTGGTAACGCATTAGTCACCGGTTACAACTGGGCGGATTCCACAACCGGTTTCCAGAAATTTATCGCAGACTTTGCATTCCAGGGTGCTAACGGCGGTAACACCGTTTCCGGTTTCCTTGGCGGAATTTTAGCCGGATTCCTTGCCGGATTTATTGTACTGTTCCTGAAAAAAGCGTTTTCAAAACTGCCGGCTTCCTTAGACGGAATCAAGCCGACTCTGATTTATCCGTTGCTTGGAATTTTAATTATCAGTATTTTAATGTGCTTCATCTTTAACCCATTGATCGGACTGATCAATACCGGACTGAGCAACGGACTGACCGCAATCTCTGATGCGGGATACATCACCGTACTCGGACTGATCCTTGGAGCAATGATGGCGATCGACATGGGTGGTCCAATCAACAAAGCCGCTTATGTATTTGGTACCGGCGTACTGGCAACTGCAAGCCAGATGATTGAAAAAGGTGCACAGCCAGGCGACCCGGCTGTTCAGGCATGTTACATTGCCATGGCAGCGATCATGGTCGGTGGTATGGTTCCTCCGATCGGAATCGCGCTTGCCTGCCAGTTCTTCCCGAAGAAATTTACAAAGGAAGAACGTGGATCCAAGGTATCCAACTTTGTAATGGGTGCTTCCTTCATCAGCGAGGGTGCGATCCCGTTTGCAGCAGCAGATCCGCTTCACGTAATTCCATGTACCTTAATTGGTGCCGGAGTTGCAGGATTTTTATCCGCACTGTTTAAGTGCACACTGATGGCTCCTCACGGTGGAATCTTCGTATTTGCAACCGTAGGACATCCGCTTTTATACATCCTTGCATGGGCAGTCGGCTCTTTCATTACAGCCGTATTGCTCGGACTGATCAAAAAGGATGCTGAATAAACGGACAGAAAAATCTGTAAACAGTAACATTGATAAAGAAACAAAATTTGAAAAGGAGAATGATCATGAAAGAATTTACTTATACCATCAAAGACGAGCAGGGAATCCACGCAAGACCGGCAGGCGAGCTGGTAAAAGCAGCCGCTGCATATCCATGTAAAGTAACCATCAGCAAGGATGGCAAGGAAGTAGACGCAAAGAGAATCCTCGGAGTTATGGGTCTTGGTGTTAAATGCGGACAGGAAATTGTATTAAAGACGGATGGAGATCAGGAAGAGGAAGCAATCGCAGCACTTGGCAAATTCTTAGAGGAGAAACTGTAAGAAACCGTTCCGGCAACCGTTTACGGAGAATGAATCAGCAAAAGGATGAGGTGACGCTATGACAATTCAGGGTAAAAGCGTATACAGCGGGGTGGCCATCGGCCGCCTTGCCATATACCGCAAATCAGAAAATCAGGTAAAGCGGGAGAAAATCGCAGATACCGCAAAAGAGGTAAAACGGTTTGAAGATGCCAAAGATACCGCAAAACAGCAGCTTGCCGGGCTTTATGATAAGGCATTAAAAGAAGTCGGTGAAGTCAATGCAGCAATCTTTGAAGTACATCAGATGATGCTGAATGACCTTGATTATATCGAATCCATCACAAATATGATTGAAGGCCAGCAGGTGAATGCCGAATATGCCGTGGCAACGACCGGAGATACATTTTCCGAGATGTTTGCGGCAATGGATGATGATTATATGCGTGAGCGTGCAGCCGATGTCAGGGATGTGTCAAACCGCGTAGTTTCCATCCTGCAGGGCAACGGAGGAAATGACCTGAATGCCGATGAGCCGGTGATTTTACTTGCCGATGATCTGGCACCAAGTGAGACCGTACAGCTTGATAAATCGAAGGTGCTTTCCTTTGTCACCCGTCACGGTTCCACCAATTCCCATACCGCGATTCTGGCCCGTACCATGAATATCCCGGCACTGATCGGTGTCGATTTTCCGGAAGATGTCGATGGAAAAATGGGTATCGTCGATGGATACGAAGGCAGGATCATCATTGATCCACCGGTCTCCGTTATGGAAGCTTACCAGAAGAAGAAAGCAGAGGATGAAGAGAAAAAGCGTCTGCTGCAGGAACTCAAGGGCAAGGAGAATATCACAAAGGACGGAACAAAGATCAACCTGTATGCAAATATCGGAAGCGTTGGGGATGTGGCATCGGTACTGGCAAATGATGCCGGCGGCATCGGACTGTTCCGAAGCGAATTCCTTTATCTGGAGAGCAGGGATTATCCAACCGAGGAAGAACAGTTTGCAGCATACCGCAAGGTAGCCGAGGCAATGGCAGGAAAGAAAGTCATCATCCGTACACTCGATATCGGTGCGGACAAGCAGGTGGATTATTTCGGACTCGACAAAGAAGATAATCCGGCAATGGGTTACCGTGCGATCCGTATCTGCCTTGACCGCCGCGAGGTATTCAAGACACAGCTTCGTGCACTGTATCGGGCAAGCTATTACGGAACCATCGCCATCATGTTCCCGATGATCATTTCTGTCACAGAGGTACAGACCATAAAGAAGATCATCGAGGAAGTGAAAAAAGAACTGGATGAGGAAAAGATTCCGTACAAGGATGTCGAGCTTGGTATTATGATCGAGACTCCGGCAGCTGTCATGATGTCCGAAGAACTGGCACAGGAAGTGGATTTCTTCTCTGTCGGAACGAATGATCTGACACAGTATACACTGGCGATCGACCGGCAGAATCCAAAGCTTGACAACATTTATGATTCCCATCATCCGGCAATCCTTAAGATGCTTAAGATGATTGTGGACAACGGTCATAAGGGTGGCTGCTGGGTTGGTATCTGTGGCGAGCTTGGGGCAGACACGACACTGACCGAGACATTTCTTAGTATGGGATATGATGAGCTTTCTGTCAGCCCGTCCATGATTTTAAAGGTTCGGCAGGAGATCCGTTCACTGGATCTGAAAGCTTAAAAGAGTGGCTGACTTAACAGCCGATACAAGGGAGTATTTTATATAGTAAACGGAAAAACCGGTGCATCGTCTGGGATGCACCGGCTTTTTTCTGTCTGGAACACTATTGGAATTTCGCATGTTTTTCTGTATAATTGAGGAAGAAAGTACGCAAGATAATATGCAAGATAATTCATACACGGGTAATGTCTTTATGGAAAACAGTCACAACGAACCAAAACATGAACCGATCAAAAAAGTATATGTAGAAATGGTAAGGCAGATTGTAGAAAGCGAGGCGGAGAATGATGAAGACGCTGAATGATTATATGGCAATGTCCTATCGTATGGAAATTATAGAAGATAAGGATGAGGGTGGATTTGTGGTTTCTTATCCGGATCTGCCAGGGTGCATTACCTGTGGAGAAACTGTAGAAAGTGCGGTAGAAAATGCGTTAGATGCAAAAAAGGCATGGCTTGAAGCTGCATTAGAAGATGGTGTAGAGATTCATGAGCCAGATAGTCTGGAGGATTATTCCGGGCAATTCAAATTGAGAATTCCACGAAGTCTGCACAGATCGTTGGCAGAACATTCCCAGAGAGAAGGAATCAGCATGAATCAGTATTGTGTATATCTTCTTTCCAAAAATGATGCGGTGTTTTCAAAATAAGATGATGCAGCAAAAATGTAAATGAAATGGGATGCTTTTCAGTTGCGTGAATTGATGAATATAGATTGCAGATAAGAAACAGAAATCAGCAAATCAGCGGGTACAATATGCCCGCTGATTTTTTCGTTACATGAAAAGGGCGATTCGTTACATTTGATTGGAATAAAAAAAGAAAAAGGGCGATATAAACATTAGTAAAAATACGGTAAACAATATCGACACGGCAAGTATGTTCAACTGTGAACTCGGGGAAATGGTCAGGCAGCTGGTGAGCAGCCGGCTCCGGCAAAAACAAACGGAGCTGCTAAGAGTGCGGCCTATCAGGCGTTTATGTCTACCATTTCGCCGGATAACCAGAAGCTGTCGCAGCAGTATTCCGGGAACTGGAAAGATCTGCGTTTCAATCTGAGGCTATCCGGGTCTGACAGGAAAATGCTCAATAGCATATGGGATCATTATGCGAACCAGAAGAGAGTGTGGTTGCGCGGGCTGTAGGACGCAGATGGAGGATAAATTATGACAATGTTTCGTGGGAGGTGGAGTTGGTGGGACATATGGAAGAAACGTGGTGGGAAAAGTCCCACGAGGGAACGCCAGCGGGACATAGAGAAGAAAAGTGGCGGGAAAAGTCCTGTTATATAAATAAAAGGGGACATAAAGAGAAACTTTTAGCATATATGTCCTCGCAAATGAGACGGCTGGGACGTGGAGAAGATTTTTTTGTGTATATGTCCCCGAGAACGAAAACACAGGGACATAGAGAGAAACTTTTGGCATATATGTCCCCGAAAACGAAAACACAGGGACATAGAGAAGACTTTTTGTGTATATGTCCCCGCGGGCGAAACAGCAGGGACATAGAGAAGACTTTTTGTGTATATGTCCCCGCGAACAAAAAAGCCAGGACATACCAGGTAACTTTTGATGCATATACCTCTATATTCCTGAAAAACAGGGAAAAAGCAAAACAGAGTGAGACTTTTCTATAAATGAAAGCTATGAAAATATGCTATGAGAACAGGCTATGAGAACAAGCTATGAGAACAAAGCCCCAAAGGCATAGACTTCCTCTTTTGCATTTGCTATAATAGAAAATGCGAAAGAGAAAAATCATGAAATCAGGAAAACATACATTATTAAGGAAATTCAGCACATTTGCAGTGGTGGTCAGTCACTCACTCGGCTGGCACACTGGAAGCATCCGCACAGCCGACAGAAGCTGCAACAAACTATCAGGTAGGATTATAAATTGGGTGAAAGAACGACTTATTTTACAGTATACCGTAAACTGAGGAAGTTATAAAAATGGGGCAGGAAATATTTTCAATTTTATTAGTTGATGATGAAAAGAATGAGAGAAAAGGAATTGAAAAATTAATTCAGAAAAATGGATATCCACTCGAGATATTTCAGGCAGAAAATGGAATAGAAGCATTAAAAATATTTAAAAACAGGAAAATAGATATTTTATTAACGGATATTAAAATGCCTTTTATGGATGGAATAAAGTTAATGAAAGAAATACATAAGGAAGGGTGGAGTCCGGTCTGTATTATTTACAGTGCATATGGGGAATTCGAATATGCACAGAATGCAATTGTATTGGGAGTAATCCAGTATTTATTGAAACCTGTCAGACTGAATGAATTTAAAAGCCTGTTTGAAAAAGTATTGGTTATATGCAGAACAAAAAAAGAACAGGAAGAACAAAATCAGGCTTTTAAAATGCAGCTGGAGACTGTGGAAAACATCCAGTTGGGAAGAGAAATTTTAAGGGTGCTGGACACAAAGGATGAAACAATATCTGAATTACTGGAAAATGTATTTATCGGTGGAAAAGTGCCGGTAATTCTATCAAGTTATTCATATTTATTCACAAAATATTGGAAAAATTACAGGAAAGAGATAAAGCAAATTGTATCAGATGAGGCAATTATAATTAACAGAGATGATACGCAGACATTGATTCTGGTGTCTGCAGAAGTGATGGCTACACAATCAAAAGCAAAAAAAGTCTGTGAAGACATCATCAAAATGTCAAAAAACAAATATTCCTCGGAGCTTTTTATTGTAGCAGGAAATGTTTGCAACGATATAAAAGAATTAAGAAATCAGTATAATCAAATGAAAGATCAGCTGGATTACCAGTTTTTTGTATCCGGAAGTACATATTTTTTAAGTGATCAGACGGGGTTTGTACGCAGAGAGAGTGATATGCTTTCTATTTATTTTAAAAAAATTCTTACATGTGCAAAACTTCATGATTTTGAGGAAATGAAACAGGAATATGAAAAGGCATTTTCTTATGTGGAAAATAACGTAGGATTCAGTTCGATTTATGTAAAATATAATTTTTCAGAAGTGATCAAAGAGACCTGTGAGCTTTTAGGACACGGAAAAAGGATCATGCAGGTCATGGAAGATATTTATGGGGCAAATTCCATAGATCAGGTCAGAAATGCGGTACATTCACTGATTGATAAAATAGCCGTGCTGGAAATTCAGGATAAAGATGAAAACAGGATTGTACAGCTGACCAGACAGTATATACAGGAAAATTATCGGGAGATTACTTTAAGTGTATCTGTGATAGCAGATGAACTGAATATTTCTGCGGCATATCTGAGTACACTGTTCAAAAAAGAAACCGGTCAGACTCTGATTAAATATATTTCCTGGTACCGGATTGAAAAGGCGAAAGAATTGTTGAAAACAACAACTATGAAAGTGGGTGATATTGCTGAAAAAGTCGGATACGTCAATGCATCTTATTTTATATCATTGTTCAGAAATAATGTAGGATGCAGTCCGGCAAAATATCGGGAAAATGAGTATGAAGAATAAAAATGAAAAATGCAGTTCTTTTTTGAAACAGTTGAGGGTTGCATTTATTGTAATTATTTTAATCCCGGTTCTCGGACTGGGTGGAATTATTTTGTATTCGTCACATCAGTATATAAAGCAGCAAAGAAAAACAGAAGTAGAAAATACAATCATGCAGAATATAACTGCACTAAATGGATGGATAACGCAATGCGACAGTACATTAAGATATCTTGCGGGAAATTATGCTGTACAGAATTTTTTACAAATGGATGCAGATGATTATCTTGCAGTAAATCAGGAATTAAAAAGCATGAGTCCTGTTTTATACAATGCGCTTCTTACAAATCAGTATTGTAAAGATATTAAAATATATACAGATAAGCAGTATCATATATCCACAAACTGGGTGGAAAATTCCCAAAAATGTATCAGGAAAACATGGTATCAGAAAATAATGAGTCATGCAGACACTGTATGGTGGAATGAAGATGGCACTTTATTTATGGGGAAAAAAATAGTTTCCGCGTATCCGCAGGGAACATTGGGAATTATTGTGGTAGAGTTAAAGGAAGAGTCTTTGGAAAACAATTTCCTCATTTTTAAAAATATTCCTGTTTATATTGAAATCAGTGAGGATGACAGTTTTATTTATCAGTATGGAAATGAAAAAATCAGAAATAATATGGAAGCAGATAAAAAAATTGCTGTAAACAGCTGGCAGATTCAATATTTTACTGATCCGGATTATTACATTCAAAACGATGGGAAACAGCTTGGAATACCTATGATGGTTACAATCATTATACTTTTGGTTGCATGGGCAGGAATCCAGCTTGTATCAAAATTCCTTCTGAAAGATCTTGAAGTTTTAGTTGATCAGGTAAACGAAATCCAGGAGGGTAATTTTGATGTATCCGTTTCTGGTTCAAAGGTGGAAGAAATTAATACATTATCTGAAAGTATTAAAATTATGCTGGTAAAAATAAAACAGTTGATCGGACAGGTTTACGATAAAGAAATTGAAAAACAAAATTTGGAACTGGATGTTCTTCAGGCAAAAATAAACCCACATTTTTTATATAATAATTTGTCTGCAATCAACTGGCTGGCAATTGACAGTGGTGAGGAAAAAATATCAGAAATTACAACAGAACTGGCTGCATTTTACAGGACTGCACTGAACAAAGGGAAAACGATAGATAATATTTCTATTGAAATATCCAATATTCAGGCATACATCCATCTTCAACTGATTGCCCATGAAAATTCTTTTCAGGCAGAATATGATTTTGATGATGAGATTTATGCTTATACAATACCAACGTTTGTTTTACAGCCTCTTGTGGAGAATGCAATTGAACATGGAATTGATGAATTGCCGGAAAAGAAGGGGAAAATCGAAATAAGAATATACTGTACAAATGAAGAGCTGCTGATGGAAGTACATGATAATGGAAGAAAATTATATGAAAAAATAGGTAATGCCGCAATGTCGCCGGAAGAATATGGATATGGAACCAATAATGTGAACCGGCGTATTCAATTGATGTATGGAGAAAAATGCGGGTTACAGATATTTGCAGATGAGAAGGGCACAACATCACGTATCATGTTAAGCAGAAAAGAACTGGAAAAAAACATATTATTATAAGAAAAGACTGTATGAAGATGCTTTATTCATACAGTCTTTTTATATGTGTGCCTAGCGGCGCACGTTTCTAACGGGTTAAAGTCCCGAATCCGCCCGGTAGTGGGAAGGATATAGCCGAAAGCAAGGGTGTCCATCGTGAGATGGAATCTGAAGGAAGCTGGATGTGAGGAACATACTAACTCATGGGCAAATCTCTGGTCTGACGGACAGAAATCTCATATAAGGTTATGCATGAGGGTAAGGTTGCATATCAAATTGAAGCCCAATAGCTACACGGAATCATGCATGATAAATGAGGCAGATGGATGGAGAGGAAGAAACGTG
>OGOT01000629.1_pt1 | contig 30645 bp, 35 predicted proteins | sample 1552791 | NCBI WGS metagenome assembly OGOT01 (sample SAMEA2580160, study PRJEB22360) | human gut metagenome | biome: human gut; feature: human-associated habitat; material: faeces | place: Denmark | collected 2008/2010
AGCTTTACTGGCACATCTACTTCGATCGACAAATTGCTGAGAACGCCAGACAAGGGCTGTTCGAGAGAATCGATCGCGTCCGGGAAAAGTTAGCCAACGGAAAGGCGCTCGATGAAAACGAACAAACTTTATTAGAAGAAGTGTTTGAAAAACATGAGCAAGACGATGCCGTCAGCTACAGCATCGACAATAAAAAAGTGGATCAAAAGCTCCGCTACAAAGGCTACCGGGTGCTCGTGAGCGACGAAATATCCGATGCCGGAAAAGCTTGGTGCGCTTACCAGGAACGCTGGATCGTTGAAGATACATTTAAAACGCTCAAATCCCGATTGGGCTGCTCTCGAAATCGAGTCTCGGATAACGAGTCATTAACAGGTAAAACGTTTGTGCAGTTCTTAGCGACCTCTATTGCAATGATCGTCAGAACGAGACTGAGAAAATACAGTGAGGAGTGCAAAAAGAACACCGCCTTGCCGATGGTTTATGACGGAGACTGCAGAGTTCTGGACTCCTTGAACAATGTGATGCAGACCAAATTCTGCGGAGGCTATTACTTCGGAGAAATCGCAGGGAAAAGAAGGAAGTTATTTGAAGCTCTCGGGGTTCCTGTTCCTGACGCTGAGCCGGAAAAGGAACAGGATTACGATGACGAAGAAGAAACAGAATTCTAGGGAGGCCGCCTTAAGTTCAGAGGCCGGCCTCTGCTAGATACCCTAACTTCTGCAATATTTCAGTCGGATAGTTCTAGGGATTTTTGGGACAAAGAAAAACCCCGCAAATCTACGAGGTCTTAAGAATTAGGTCTGGTGCCCGGGACTAGCACCACATTTTCAATATTATTCAATTAGATAACTTTAACGGTTCCGTTATATTTCCGTCATATGGATGTAAAACGGAAATTTTTGAGGCTTTTAACGGAAATTTTCTGTTGTTGCGTAAAAGCCGAAAGGCACTATTTATTTGCGGCAAACACATTTGCGCTCGTCAAAATATTTCCGCTCGGCCACCTCGCCTTGTTTTCCGATATTAAAACTATCGACTGGGCGGTGGTAGCCCATCACTCTTGTCCAGACTTCACATTTAGTCCTTTCACTGTTCGGGATACCGAGTTTTTCTAATTCAGTCATTTTTTGCCTCCTCTATCTGAGTTGGATTGCACATCTTTCAATGATTCGTCTATCAGAGACTGCGTGCTCTGCACATCTTGCAAGAGTTGCTGAACACTTTTCAAGTGCTGGTCTAAATCGACCACACTCTCCAAGCTCCCTCTGTAGCTTTCGCTGTATCGCGGCGTCTCGCTCGCGCACCCGGAGAGCAGAATCGTTAAGGACACCAATAGACTTTTCCAACTGCGCAATTTCTTTATCCTTTCTATGTAACGTTTCAATTTGCTGAGCCAGTAGCCGCTCCCGCTCCTGCGTCCAGCGCAATTCTGTTTCCTGCTGGCCGAAGTGATAACCGAGCACTGAGGAAAACATGACGGCGGCAATAATCAAAATTACTCGGATCATTTTCTGAAAAAGAGTTCCAGTTCTGCGTTTCGGCGCCTTCTCAACCCGTCTTCAAACTTCGAGCCAGGATTCACATACTTCGGCCACCATTCTCGGATTCCGTCTTCATTCTCTGCGTTAATCATTTTGAAGAGTGTGTACCTGCGGCACTTCGTAATGCCGAAGTTGAAAACGAAAGACATCAGGGCAATAAACTGATTCTCAGTCACTGGCACATGGACGAGCGCTGCCAGCTCTTCCTGTTTCTGAATCAAGTCTTTATCCAAGAGGTCGTATGCCTCAGCTCGCGTAATGTGCTCTCCAGGATGTACATCTTTGGTGTGTCCGAACCCGATGGTCCAGACCCCAGCGGGACATTTGTAGGATTCAAGGGCCGGTCCGCCTTTGGGACCTTGCTCGAATTCAGATATAAAGTTAGTTGCCAGCTCTGGCGGGTAAAGCATGATGTTTTGCTTTCTCATTTAGGCTCCTTCTTGATACCGTGCAACCTCTGTACTTCAGACTTCAAGGTCTCCAGGTCTTGCTGAATTTTCGTAAGCTGTTTTATAGATTCGGTGTTTGAAGTCGCTCGGCGGTTGAGCTCGTTGATCTGGAGGCGCTGCAGGGCCGTTTCGTTCTCCAGGCTGTTAATCCTGTCTTGCTGAGACACGATTGTGTACTGATTCAACTGAGCGTTTGTCAGGTAGCCAGCTATATAAAAAGCAAAGAAAAGGATTAACTTTATTAGCCCTGCGAAAACTGATCTCATGCTAATTGCCATGATTCGCTCCATTGTTGTTATGAACGGTGAGTTTCAATTTGCCTGTAACGACACCGTACAAGGTGTTCATGATCTTCAGGCCGAAGTAAGAAGACACTCCGCTACAGGCCCCGATCCACTCCCAACTGAGTTTCGAGGTGCGGAGGATTAGATAAACAATGAACCCGGCAGCACATGAGGTAACAAACTCAATGAACCAGCGCGGAAAATTCCAGTCTCTTTCCGCTCTCACATACGGCATAGCAGAGCCCGATGCCGCGCATATCAATATGAGCGTGAACACTATTAGGTTTACCGTGCTGGCAAACTCGCTGAGGCTGAAATCTGTTTCCATGTTTATCTCTCTTTTTGGACATGTTATGAGCGCTTTTTCTTTCAATGCGCACACCTAACGAAAAGCCCCTCGAGGTGAGGGGCGGAGTAAGGTTAGCCACCAATAGATGGAATAAATCTGATTGCAGTTCCTTCGGTTTGGCCAGTCTTGGTATAGATGACTACTTGCCAACTATCTCCCTTTACACACGGGAGTATTAAATGAGGCCACTGTAAATAGTTTTTGTCAGATTCACCGTTTTCTAAACGAACGGAAATACCTGAGCGATTGTTTTTGAGCATTGCCGATTTAATGAAGTTTCCGCATGTCACGAAAACCCAGCCGTTACGAGGAGCCGTGTTAGCCACAACCATATCGCCAATATAATTGTTGTAATAATCAATCCTCTTGGCATAATCTCCCGCCATAGGCTGAGCGGCTATGAACTCCGTGTCCGAGCGTTTCACGAACTTGGAGAGGAGGAGCGCTAAAACTGATTTCAGCATGACGCACCTCCTACAGCAGAGTTAATTAAACGGAAGAAACATAGCCCATCTTTCCGATATAGAAGTTGTAACTGTGATCTTGACATTAACTCCTTTACGTACTCGATAAATGTTGCAGTACCAACCGGAAATGGTAAGCAAAACGCGAGGCATGACTGAGCTATTATTCGTTGCGTTAATATCAACTGCGAAGTTAGAAGTCCCCGTGTTCCTAGCGTACACCTGCAGCCATCCGTCGCTTGGAGGTGTATAAATAATATTGTCTTCTGTAGATGAAAACTGAATGGCAATACGATTTGCGATATTGGGGTACGTCCAGTCCTGAACACTCTCCTTCTTGCTAACCAAGAACTTCTCCGCAAAGAGCTGTACCAAACTTTTAAGCATAGGCCATCTCCTTGCAGAAGAGCGTCTTTAAGAGCTTGATTACCCCCCCCCGATAGCTTTGTTGAAAAACACCGTAATGTTTGAAGTTTGACCACAATAAACCGATATATTTCTACCCTTCGCGACAGGCATAACTGTCTGAGGCCATTGACCAGCAGAAGTCGCTGTTGTGGAAATACTCGGATTTTCCGTGTTCTGCCCCGCTATCAACTGGATAACTGAGCCATCTGCTGTGGCCAGTCCACGAACACTAATGTATCCATCGGTCGGAGCAGTGTAGGATGCGACGTTTGTCCAAGCGGTTACGGAAGTTGGAGAAGCCTGAACTACTACCGATAGGGGCGAAGGCATTGCCTGATGCCCGACAAGCTCGGATTCCTTCTTGCTGTAGAACTTGCTCAGCAGGAGGCTCAATACGTTTTTCAGCATAATGCGCCTCCTGTTCTGAGGTTAGTATTTACTCCCCACTGCTGGTGAGAACCAAAGCTCATTGAAGGAACCCGTAAAAGCAACCCTATAGCCCTTCTTAGCAGGTAAGACAGCTGAGAAAGCAAAGATATCTGAGGTAGCAGGGAATGCAAGAGTTGTTCTTGAGATGATTTGGCCCTCTGGTCCGAACGAATAAACGTCGATACTATTACCCGAGGTCTCTTTATTTTTGTAAACCCCCAAAAAACCGTCTGCGGGAGGGACGTATTCCGTGATAGTGCTTGAGAGTGTGATACGCCTTGATGGATATGCTTGGCGGCCGACCCACTCGGATTTGTTCTGAAGGAACTTCTCGGCGAAAAGAGAGATAAGCGACTTAAGCATAACTCACCTCTCTTACAAACAGCCGAGACAAAAGATCTAAGATACCCCCCCCCGATAAGATGATTGAACGATACAACAATGCTTTCGATGTTGGACCCGTAAATCTCTATGGTCTTACCTTTTTGAACCGGAAGAGTGCATGCCATCGCCTGATAATTATCTTGAGTTGCCGTAATCATTGTCGGATTGTCATCTAGGGGTAAGGAAGCTATCTGCGTGGCAGCGGATTCCATCGAACGACCATGAAACGTTACGTAACCATCTCCAGGAGCCGTGAAAGAAACGATCGTACCCCATGAGGTTATCGAGGTTTTTGAAGAAATATTTACAGGTTTGTCTGAAGGCATTGCCTGGCGCGCTACAAGACTTGATTCTTCCTTGCTATAAAACTTTGATAGGAGGAGGGATAACAAGTTTTTTAACATGCTGTACCTCCAGATGCGAAATTATTTTGACGATTCGTTAGGAACGAAGACAAGATTTCCTGTGCTTGAGTAAGTACCAAGATCAACGATGATGATGTCGCCTTTCTGGATTGGAATTGAAGCCCACTTCCAAGAAGAAGACGCGTTTGATAAGTAGCAAGTCTTTCTTGTGGAGTTTTCAAGCCTGAACCACTGATTGGAAGGTGCATTATTTCCGCCAATCTGAAACACGGCCCAACCACTAAATGGAGCAATGAGGTTTTGTTGACCACCTCCAGAGATTGATTGATTCTGAGCTGCCGTACTCGGTCCGCATTGATAGGCAATGTCGGGATACTTATTTTGCAGAAACTTCTCTGCAAATAATTGGATAAGGCTCTTAAGCATGGCAGAGCCCTCCAAACAATGCGGTTATACCCCCCCCCGATTGCCTTGAAGAATCGCACGGTGATGTCAGATAAACGGATACCGTTTACGGAAAACGAGGCACCTTTGCTGATAGGGAACAACATATTAAAACCTTGCCCAGACAATGGACTTACCTGAGAAATTTGGCCTTCCCCTATTTGCGCTTGGATCATAGAACCCACGTTCTCAGTTGTTATATTTGCAGACCCACTAATGTTCAAATATCCATCGTTGGGAGCCGTCCCCGTGAAAAGGCCATTGACCCAACTGTCTCCCACTGATGGTGTTCCACTAAACCAGTGCGGAGAGGTGTAGGTACTGGAAGCACTGTGTGCAGCACCTCCCGGTGTAGTCCGAGTATTCAATAATTGTTGAAGCAATTGTTTAAGCATTTAAGCTCCTTTCCCGGGGCTTAAATGCCCCGACTTAATTCGGTAAATTCAGCGGATAAACTAAAGCCGATACTCCAGATCCTGACCATGCGAAAGAGATTCCATCGCCTTTTTTCAGAAAGCAATAACAAGAAACGTTATATTGGTTTGATCGGACCAGCGTTACATAGTTACCGGCTATGTTTATTAGCGCATAGGTACTGCTGCTTACTGTCGGATAACCGTTGTTAACTTTCAAAACCACACAGCAGGCATACGGCGCTGTATAGGCTTGACTCCCTGCTTCTGAATCAGGCAAAGGAATAACGAGAGGATTATTCCAATTAGGCAGAGAGAATCTGTCAGCCTCATAACCGTATATTAACTTACCCCCCCCCGCTCACCGATCTACGAGGGACAAATAAGCTACACAGTAAACTAGCTAATTGTTTAAGCATTGAAAAAACCTCCTTGTCTCATAGAGTTGCGGGCATCAACTGCCTGTTCCAATTCGTAGGCCAAAGCATCCGGAAATTCCGGGTAATCGACAAAAGGGAATCCAGGCTGATCCGGAAGATCTTTGAGCGCTTGTCGATAATCCAATAATGCTTGTCGATCTGCTTCGGTTAATTGAGCTCTCTTCGCCTTGGCGGTTGACTGCACGGTAATGTCCGGGAGCTGAACATACTTATCAGTGTCAGAGATTCGAGCGTTGCGCTCTCCTCTAACTTCTTGTTCGTAACGCTCTTGGACAAATTTGTCATCAAGTTCCGGAAGTTCCGTTGTAAGGTAGTAATTACCGTCAGCACTATGGAAATATCCTTGAGGACTGGGCTCTAACTTCCAATATTTGATGACGACTCCATCATCTCGCTTAAATCTTTCGGATAGTTTGTAATGACTCTCTGCGTACGCCTCATCTTTAGGATCCGTGAACGCGTGTTGACTCGGAGCATTGGAGGAAACAGCTATTCTTCCTTCCGAGTCCTTCAATGAATATTTTGCAAGAGGTCGGCTCATAGCCTTGGCAAGCATTTCCTGCCTAACTTGTTCTAAGGTCTTCATTGTTTATCCTTCGGAATTGTTTAATTTGTCGATGGCGTTTCTGTCTCAGCAGAGTTTTTGGCGTCATCAATTTCTTGCTGGGTACCACCGTTTTCAAGGATCAGTTCTTCAAGAATTGGACAAACGTAATCATCAACACGGCCGTCAAAGCTACTGTCTGCCCATTCGTCTACCCCTGTTCCGAAAGAGATGTTGTCTCTTGCCGTCTTCTGCTGAGTTGTCGTTAATGACTGGTTCGCTTCATAAGAAACAGATGGCGTAAGGTCTGTATAGTCAGCAGAAAGAAGAGCTGTCCCAGCTTCTGAGTCAACAGACGCGATTGTGAACATGCGACCGTCTGTTCCGACGACAGTATCCCCTGCTTTGATATTCCCCTATGGCTTTAGGTCAGCAGTTTGGATCGTTCCCGAAATCGTTAAGACCTGGTTTATTACGCGAACTGCATAAGCATTTGATGCCGCCTCTAGAGCTTTCGACTCAGCATGTTGTGCCGCTGTCTGAGCTGTTAAAGCCGCAGTTTGCGCTGTTTCCGCATTACCCTCTGCCGTTTCTGCCGCTTGTTGGGCGGTTTGTGCGGTTTGCACTGCCTGTGCCGCATTGTTGGCCGCAGTTTGTGCACTCGCCGCAGAAGCCTGCGCAGCCGTTTGCGCCGATGCTGCTGATGCTTGGGCAGTGTTTGCCGTATTAACTGCAATCGTTGAGGCATCTACGGCAGATCTTGATTGTGCAATTGCTGCTTGGATGTCGGCATCCCAATCATCGACAGTCTGTTTTAGAGTCGCAACCTTCTCATTTGCTGCATTCGCCTCCGCCAACGCATTCGAAGATGTTGAATTAGCCGTCTGGGCTGTTTGCCGAGCCTCTTTAGCGATTGACAAGGCCTCTTCGGAGTTATCTGAAGCCTGATCTGCATATTGGCCAATGTTGTTAATTGCATCTTCCGTCTGCTGAAGAACGTCCGGACCACTAATTACTCCGGTGCCTGTCGGCGTGTAATGAAATTGAAATTTCTTGTTTGCCATGATCTTTTACTCCGGCAACCTGAGGAAGTATGCAAGGGTGTAAAACGGAGGTTCGTTTGAGACTCCCGTAATCGCGACATTCGCATTCAGTGTGTGAGTATGGGTTTGCCCACTTCCAGTGTCCGATATGTTTACAGGATGCGAGTGTTGTCCGCTAATTGAAGTTTCTCCAGTCCAGCTTCTAGAAGCGTCCATCCCGATTCCCCAATTGTCCTCATCGCTTCCTTCTGTACCTATCAAATTCCTTCGAGTTTTATAAAAGCACCCTGTAGCAACAACGGAGTCATAATGTTCAAGGCCGCCAAATTCTCCTGTTATGTTCATGTTTCCTCGAGTGTGGGTATGGTTCCCAGCTTGAGAAGTAGATCCAGCGTGAGAATGAGCAGGCAACTGTGCAACTGTGAGCGCAGTTCCTCCGATAGTTCCATTCACAGAAAGACTTGGAATTTCAATCGTTGCAGATCCTCCTGTAATGCCAGCATTCTTAGGAAGGGATCCCTTAACAAACTTTCCAACTAAATTTGGAGTAGTTCCTCCACTTCCGTCTGAGCCTCCGTCACAGAGAACCCAGCCTGCGTCGGCTTGCGTAGATCCCCAAAAGATAGGATTCCTGTTTTCCTTTCCTCCAAGAGTTACGTTGTAAAAAGGAACAACGGCGCCGGCTGGAACTGTGATGTCAATATTTTTCCAGACTGCTCTGTTAGTTCCTGGAGCCACCTGGGTACTAGAGGGCCCGTTGGGTTGGACGCACCGGTACTTAGTCCCGTTCTGCATGACCTCGTTGCCTACTTCGTAATCCAGCAACGCAGAGTAATTCATGATTCCACCCTGCTGAAACCACACCGCATATTGAGACAACAGGAATAGGACACCGTTAAAGTCTGCTTTATGCGGAGGGATACCGCCCTGCTCGATCGGCACAGCATTGACTGGCCCCCAGCCCTCCTGAACAGACAATCGTCCGGTTCCCGCTTCAGTCGGAGTCAAGGGAGGAATCGTGTATTCCCCGTTAGCGGCCACAACTCCGGGAATTTGAAATTTAGGATAGTTGCTCATATATCAATAACCTTTGAAGGATTGAATACGCCCTGATTGAAGGGAAGAAGTTTTGATCCGTAGAAACCAAAGACCAATGTGTTCGGAACAACGGCTTCGACATTGGCTAGAACACCCGCTGGCCTATTCAACAGTCCGTAGTTTTTGAGAATCGCGATTTGAACTGAGTTCGGCTCACCCACAATTCGGATGTTGATGGTCATGTCCTGATAGTCGTTTACGAACGCCGGAAGGCCTATCAACCGCGTAAGTAAAGAATTGATGGTTTCTGCCGTCGAGTTCGAAACATTTACAACAGCGCGATAAAAAATCAGGAAACGGAAAAACTCATCATCCAGCCGAGTGTCCTGACCGTCGACAACAAGGTTCCGATTCACGCCAACGCGTCTGCCCCACCAATCCAGCCAGACTCCTGATGCTGTATCAGGGTTCAATATGAAATTAAAAAACGCGTCCAACTGAGGGGACGCGTCTAATTCCGCATTGAAAAGTAACCCTAATTGTCTGTATCGCTCGGAGTGCGAATACTGCGACTGGAGCGCAATAGAAATCAACGATCGGACATTTGAGAGTTTTCGAAAATCCTCAACACTCAGAATGTTCCGCCATGTTGCAGAATCAGCCATCGTTAGCCTCCTGTTTGAAACACCAGAGACACATCCGATTCTTGAATCGTGGGCTCCACATTTGCAGGAATTTGAACACTGGATCCGAAAGTCCCAGTTCCTAGGGCTACCTGGATGGATGCAACCGGAACTTCTGTCGCGGATTGGATTGCGGCATAGAACCGAGAAGCGTAGACAGTCGAAGCCAAAGAAACGCGGTCATTCGAACCTTGACCAAGAACGTCATTGATCACAGCCTGAATGACGTTGTTTTTCTCGGTTGGATTCATTGAAGTGGCAAAGAATTCGATCTTTACCTTCAAGGCTTGATTCTGCGGCCTGACAATGTTGTAGACGTAGGTGGCGTTGTAGAACCTAGAGTCCGTGTATGAAACTTGATAGGTTCCGGTAGTCCCACAGCCTGCATCTTTACGCTGGTAGATCGTTTGAGCGATCTGCTCATCCTCTCCGCCAACGATGGCGACCAAGATGGAATGAGGATTGATGCTTACACCAAATTGAGTGATGGCAGCATTCGTCGGATTCTCTAAAACTCTGACATCGAGGACGCCTTCAAGCGCCGCTAGGTTTGCCTCAATCGCTTCAACGTACCCCGTGGCATTGACTGCATAACTTTCTACCATACGGTTTCTAAGTTCTGCGTCCGTCTCTTCATCTCGACCGACCACACCGGCGGTAGGATTGTTAATAGTGTCCCATCCGGCAATAGTTGTAACGATCCTATTCACTGCTCCCGCTGCTACTTCTAGCGGGCCATGTTCAATAGCGGTAAAGGTCGTTGTGACGCTTCCGGTGTCTCCGATTCGCGCACCTGCTGCGGCCGAATGTCTGTACTGATTGCCAAGGGAATCTTGCGCGATCGCACCATAGGGGATCACTGTTCCCTTTAATCCTGTGAGTACGCAGTTGACCACCGTAGGCTCGGAGATTTTACGATCCAAGCCGTAGAGGGCCGCCAGTGCATCCAAAAACTTTCCTGTTGCGAGATCCGGATTAACCATGTTCGACAGGAAAAGAATCTCAGAGTTTTTGGCCTCGATTTCGGCCACAATCAGATCAAGGACCTGTCCCATTGGTGAGCTGGGCTCGATGTTCAAAAGAGGATCCGTCGGCGATGTCTGAAACGCCTGCTGGATCCGGGAGCCGAGATCAGAACGAATCTCTTGCGTGCTCGGCAGTTCTACGCCGACCAGTGGATTAAAAATGATTTGAGCCATATTTTTTTAGAACACAAAAGAAACGGTTTCGTTCTGCTCTGTCGTGATCGTGATTTCCCCGTGCAGAGTTCTCGTTTTCTCATCGAACTCAGTAATGTCCACAGAATCAACAGATCTCACGCCATCGACTCTATTTCCAGCCTCATGAATCAATTGAGCAAGGACTGAGGAATCCAGCTTTTTCGCGAGCTGGGCTTCCTTCCATGCAATGCCGTTGGCCTGCTGGAAGTAAGCATCGTTAGTCCACAAACGAATCTCATTAGCCAAGTTCTGAGCTATTGCAAGAGCTCCGGACGTAAGAAGGATGTTTCCTTCCTTTGTCAGCTGCAGATCCCATGACTTAGGATTCAGAAGAGCAGTTTTTGCTGTATGCGGCATGATCTAACCTCATCGTTACTGCGGGGCGCCGGTGCTTGAATTCCCGCTTTCCACGCCAGAATGAACGTGCTCAGTCAAGCTGATACCCTTCGCTTTAACATCGCCACTGAATGTTGCATCAGCGCCGCCGGAACCACCGACGGAAATCGGACCGTTCAAATTGATCTGAGCAGAGTTGACTGTGAAACTGGTGCTCGCATTAACCTCACACTCGGGAGCCTCCATCGTGATCTTTGTCGGAGCTTTAATCTTGATAGTCCCTTCATCTTCCAAATGAATAAAGACTTCCGGAGCTTTTCCCCAGAATCCTCCGATATAGAACGAATCAGATGGATCGAACTCTCTAAATGTCGCCGGAACCTTAGGCGTGTTGTCCCCGTTCACATTTGAAATATCGTGTTTGGCAACAACAGCCAAGCCCACATCTCCAACTTTTGGATCACAGACGATAGCGGCGGTACCATGCTGCAGTCGAAAGTACGGCAATTTAGGAATCGTCGTCACTTCAATCCCTTGAGCCTGTACATTCATAGGCTTTAGCAACGGTTTGACCGTAACATACCCGGCGCCGGCTTCTGGGCCTGTCCTATGGACCTCTGTTACTGTGACCGGAAATGCCGTATAGACTGTCTTAGAGAGGATCGACTTTACAAAAAACTCTAGGGCATTTATTGGATTGGAGCCTGCAAAATCATCATAGTTTGCACTGAATTCTTGATTACTCATCGACCTCACCACCTCGGATAGATTGCTGTAATGCTCGTTTTCCACGCCTGAGCTCCGGGATCGTTTGCACTGAGCTCATGTCGAAGTCCCGTGATCTTCCAAGTTCCGGATGCTCTTGGGACTATCGTCTCTAATTTGAAATTTGCTCCGATTCGCAGATCTGGCCTAAAAAACGTTGTGACGTTGATACCGTTGTTGGAGAATGTCGGATACCCGATCATCCCATTCATTGCGTTAATCAAGGGAATAGATCCCTGAGTCTTCCGGATTCCGTGTTTTTCAACGAGCACCACCTTGTCATCGTCAAAAATCAGGTTAGCCCCCACTGCTCCGGCAATTCGTCTCATTTTCGTAACCGGATCGCCTTCAATGATGCAGTCCTTGATTGAAGCCGTGATGTCGTTATTCTCAAGCGTGTAGCCGATCTCTTTTGAGATCTGGTCAATTAAGCCTGCGACCGTTTGATTTCCGTTGACAGAAATTGGCGGCTGAGGAATCAGTGCGGGAAATAGTCCGCAATTAGCTTCGATCTTAAAAGTCGGAGAAGGAGCGGCATTGAAATCCGCCCAGGCGTTAATTATTTCGCCCTTGAAGATAACCGACAGAGTTTTTCCCTTCTCTCCGGCAGAAACATTGATTTTGTTTCGCTTCAACGAAAATGACTTAAAACCTAAATGTGTCAACCGCTCCATCGTGGTTAACGACAACCCTTTAAGTTCTACCTGAGCCTTAGGAAATGCAGGACATCCGGACTTGTCGACCGTACACTTAACGGCAAATCCCTGAAACGTAACCGCCTCTTGACCGTCCAGCGTGATAGTTACGGCGACCTCTTTTTGCGTGTACGTTGTGTTTTTATCAATTTCCGGCAGTAGTGACGGCATTTCCTGCCTCCTCGTAAATCAATATCCATCGAGAATTGAGCCCCTCGTATTGAGGGTCCGAGTTCCCTAAGGTATCGACAAAAAACAAACGCCCCGAAAATAGAGGCGTCGGATAACAATTGATGTCGGTGCCTACACAGCATCGGCGCCCAGCGAATATCTGGACACCCTCAACCATCAGGTCACAAAAGAGATATTCGGCAACTTGACGTAACGTGATCACACAGTTTTGACTGTCAAGAACACACGAAAACTCTTGAAACGGAAGAGCACTTATAACGATTTGGTTCATTTGCTAACTAAGTTGGTAATACTCTTTAAGAACCCTGGTTTCACTTGGGCTTGCCCGGTATTCACCTTATTGGCCGAAGTTGCACGCTTGGGCGAGTACGAGGTTTTTTGCTGGCTTAGGTTTACAGAGACAATTTCAACGAACGAGGCGTGGACGTTGAGCATTGAGGCGCCCGTCGTTTGAGTTCGGGAAAAATCATAGTGATCGAGCGCCATATTTCGCCAAATTTTGGCAGGACTAAATATCGTGCAGGTGTCGGTGCTGTTTAATCTCCTATCAAGCATGGCAAGGGCCAAAACCTGAATGGCGTAATTGCCGTTAAATAAAAACTCTACATTAACCCGCTCAGGTTCTCGAACAATGTTGAATGCTGCCAGCTGGCCGTTTTCAATGGGCTCTGTCGGAACCCTTGAAGATTTATCTGCATCAACCGCGCCAATAGAGGTGTACGGAACGAACGGCAGGAGGTTGTTACCGACTACCGCCCATCCTATCGACATCACAGAATTGATACTTGCCATTTAACCACCACCTTGACGATATCCACTGGCCGCATTCTGCAGCATATCCTCATAATCTCCCTGACCCTCCATTACCGCACGGTAGGCGGCGTCGTGTACGGCCTTAGGATCGGCGTTGCCCTGGATGGTAATGCTGACATCCGTTTTCATCGGCGCGTTGATAACTGAAGAAGACGCCCTAGGAACAATCGAAGCAGCGGCGCCGGCCTGAGCTCCCGGAGGTGCTTTTATCGGTGCCTTCTTATCGTCACCAAAGCCAAACCATCCACCTACAACATTTGCAGACTTGGATACCCAGTCCGGCATCTCCCAATCTGTGAATATTTTGAATTTTTCTTCAAACCAATTAAAAATCCCATCCCAGACGGCTTTAATTTCGTTTCCTGCCTTTACGAAATTTTCTTTCATCTTTGGAACGGTATTTATCAGGTTCGCAATGTTCTTTGCCAAATCCCCGATAAACCCAACGACTGCTGTGATCGCCGCCACCACCGCGTCCCCGAAAGTCTTCAGGAACATGTCTTTGAGCGGCGAAAGTTTGTCTAACAGCTCTGAGATTGAGTTCCAGGCATCCTGAAACGACTTTCGGATTCCTTTGATTTGATCATCTGTATAACCTACAGATTTCAAGAAATCTTCAAATACGCTCGGTCCGCCTTTAGTAAAGACAATCAAGTCATCTATAGCTGCGGCAAGCAGAAGAACACCAGCGATAAGAAGACCGATGGGACTAGTCAATGCACCCAAAAGCTTTCCGGACATCATCAAGGCTGATTTCGGTCCGAATGCTAAGACCGCGGCTATAGAAATGCCTTTAAGGGCTAATTGAATAAATTGACTATGCTCTCCAATAAAAACGGAGGCCTTTCCAAAAGTCGTGACGGCCTTCTCAATGTACGGAAGGAAAAATTTCGCTATTCCATTACCGATACTTTGAATCGCCATTCCGGTCACTTGCCACGAAATTTTGAAGCGTCTGGCATTCTCTGCGTCTTTAGGCGTTAAGGCGAGTTTTCGATATGTCTCAACCAGCTCTCCCATCTGCTTGTTGTTTTGCAGAAAAACTGCCGCGCTTTCACGTGTCAATCCGAGGTACTTCAGAGCGTAGTTCGCTTGGGCTCCAGTCATACCGTTGAGCTGTTTTCCCATACGAAGGAAAACCTCTCCGCTTGCTCCTGTGCGCTCAGTAAAGGCTTGCATAGCCTGAGTGAATGCTTCGGCGCTTCCTCCTGCTGCTACGTTCGCTTTTCGCCATGCATCAATCTCGGACACATTCATCCGGACTTTTTTAGAGATGTCGTCGAGCTTAGAGCCTTCATCTATGTAATTGCCAAACATGAATTTGGCACCAAACATCGCGGCCAGCGGAGCGGCGTAACTCTTAATGGCAGAAAAGACCTGTTTCGCCATTGAATCGAGCTGAGAAAGAGATTTCGAGGCATCCTTTGAGGCCTTAGAAACATCCTTCCCTGCTTTCTTTCCGCTAGTTCCGACATTCTCTAAATTTTTAGAGGTTTTCTTGGCGTTTTGAGCCGCGTCATTTAACGACCCTGAAACATCTTTGATGCCGTCAGAGCCTTCACCCAGAGCGTCAAGCTTTGCGCCTGCTTCTTGCGCAAATCCGAGCAACTGATTCAGCTTCTCAGACATTAGCTCGAAGAATTTAACTACGTCATTCGAGTTGACGGATACATCAATTACTAAAGAGTCGGTCTTTTGAGCCATGTTCTTAAGCGCTCTTTTGCGCCACCCACGAGTTGTAGTTCTTAATCAAAAGTGCCTCGTCTAATGCGTAGGCATCTTCCAGCGTTAGTTGTGTCTGAAGCTCGACCAAGGACGCCATGCCGCCGTTGATTAAACGGGAGATCAGAGGCGATAGCTGAGTTGTGACTGCTACGCCTCTAACCTTGGCACAATCGGCTAAGAATTCTGCACGGCGGGGGAGAACTGGCGTATCAAGTCGGGAAAAAAACCGAAGTTCGCCTTGAAACTTTCAATTCTGAGTTTGAGAATGGTCAACGGGCTGGAGATATAACCGTCTGCGTCATCGAAGGAGAATTTGATCTCGCTCTTTCCATCAACCTTGTAGACCTCGGAAAGCAACTCATCTAAAAGGGCCTTGGCTTCTGCATGAGGAACACTTACAAGCGCTTTGATCACGTCTCTGTATCCCATTTCGCTCTCAATATCGAGGTTTTTCCCCGTCATCAAAGCAATTCGGATCATCAGATCTTCAGCTTTAGTTGCAGGAAACGGATAAATCTTGAAGGTCAGCTGATTACCGCCGTCTTCCAATTTGATAACTTTCGGTTCCTTCATTTAGATGCGCTCCATGGATTCGAAGTGGAATACCCAGGTTGTCGGCGCCAGAACTTTATTCAGTGCCGGCATCGGATTTGCCGTCTGCAGCACACCATTTGAGAACTGGTAGGTCTTGCCGATAGACGGGATCTTGACTGTCAGATTGCAAACATAGAGCTGTTTGTTGGCGCTCATTGCTTCGTAAAGCGTAGTGAATGCTGTCGCAGTCGGAGAGTTTGCTTCAAGTGTGATCGTTACAGGGTAGATGTTCGGAGTAACGCCCGCAGCCATGAAGCCATCTACGCCCATACGGGTCTCGGCAACCTGCTGGGAATCGGCAACGATAGCCGCATCTGTGGAGAATCTTTCCAGCTTCACACCGTTCGGATACAGCTCTTCAATCGTCATCACTGCTGACGCATTGGCGGATGTGATATCTAATTTCGGTTTCATTTTTATTCATTCCTAAAAGAAAACCCGCCATTACGACGGGTCTTTGCGGTTGTGAAATTACGATTACATGACGGCTGTCAAAGGCATCTCAATTCGTTGGATGCTGCCGGCATAGGTGTACCAAAGTCCCAAACGAGGGCTTCCTCGCTGGGTTCTCACATTTGCCGACGGAGATTCAATGAGGTACCAATAACCCTTGGAGTAGAGATCCTGTTTGATCGTTGAGTTATTGGTTTCTGTCAGCAACTGCTGCACCTGTGAGTTGGACAGTGCCAGCCCTGTATCAATCACGCCATTGCGCTTGGCATCGTTGATGGGATCGAGCAACCATGCCTCGACATAAGCAAAACCAATGGCGTTGTAAGGAGCGCGATTGATAGCCGCGAACCCATCCATGATCTGACGCTGGATGCGGGCCTTGAACCAAATCATGCCGTATAGGGCATCAATCCATTGATAGATTCCGGAGAGCAAGCAACCACGGTTGATAAAGTCAAACTCTGCATTGCGTGTTGCAAATGCTCCGACATAGTTGACCTTGAGATCATCCAAGGCTTCGGCCACTTCGTCGCTGAGAACGGAAGCCTTAATTCCGGAAGCAGATTTTGCGAACCACGTCTTAATACCCTGAATTGCAGACCAATCGATTGAGGCACCAACTGCAAGGAAGGCCGCGGCATCCTGAGCGGTACCGTAAACCATCGCCAAACAGTTGTAGTTGTTCTCCGCTAATTGGGCGGCTTTCGTTGTGGACTGGGTAGATTGATCAAGCATCTTTGTGTCTACTGACCAATCAAAGTACACGTAGTCATCATCAATGTCGGCCCAAGCCGCTAAAGCGGAAGCCTCAGCCACCTCTGTTGCATAAAGAGTTGTGAATCCGACCCAGTTGCGAGAAACAGAAGTGACAAGGTTCATGTTCTGAGCAGGTGTCAGGGCATCGGAACCTTGAGAGAGAACGGCGCCGGAATCCTCCGTCAAACCGAGAAGTGCGGATACGTCTGTTCCTGTAGTCGCTTTTGTAGCGAAAGAAATTGAAGCGGTATCACCTGTTTCCGTAGTGGTCAGAATGATGGCATTTTGATCAGAGTTAAAGGCGCCGGAAACTGCACCGACTGCAGAAGCCAGCTCGGTTGCAACGTCACTGAACGACTTGGCCGTAGAGAAGTCGAGGTTCACGACTTCTTTTTCTGTGCCGTTGACCGAAATCGTCAGGGAACCGGTCTTAATGGCTGTCAGTTCAGAAAGTTGAGCTGTGATCGGAGCTGATTTAATCCACGCGGCGGCATCTGCATTGATTCTGCGTGCCACAAACAAACGATTGATCGCCTTCTGCTGATTGTTCACTCCGGAGAAGTACTGATTAGCAAAGTCAGCCTCAGGGGATTCAGCACCAAAATAATTCCCGACAGCGGCAGCGGTCACAAATTCAAGCGCCGGAGTCTCAGCAGGAATTAAAGCGTTCTGCGTTAACAAAAGGCCGTTTGTTTCAAGATCGGCGCTACCTGCGCTTATCACTCTCGGAGTGATAGAAACGAGTCGCGATGCATTGATTGACATGTTTTTCCTCAAATAAAAAAGCGCCCGAGGGCGCCGACGATAATTCTTATGGCGTGGCTATGACTCACGCCTAATACTCAACTTATTCAGAGCTTGTTAAGACCGCTAATAAAATCCTTATCCCGCACGAATGACGAGAAGAATTTGTCAAGGAACTCTCCGCCCTTTTGCTTCCAGTAATTAAGTGCTGCGGTGTTCAATTTTCCTTTTGATAAAGCAGCATCCTTAGACAGTGCATTCTTAATTATTTCATCTCGCGGGATGTCATCACCAAACATGGATGATTTGGCCAGTCTCGATTCTTCCATAAGGACGTCTGCCAACTTGTTAAGTTTTTCTGAAATTACCCTAGGCGAACGTGCATTATCCGCGAATAATTTAATGATCATATTCTCGGCCGAGTTCTCTGAACTCTTGTTAAACAAATCTTGAGAAACGGCCTCTGACATTAAGTTGATTCCCTCCCGTCTGGCATTCACTGCTCTCATAGCGGCTTTAGAAACGATATCCCTAATGTCATAGTTGGAACCGGCGTCCCTTAGTTCCTGCATTTTTGACGCGGCCCCTTCCAAGGCGTTAATAATATTTTTGCTATCGGGATCAAGTGCCTGAGCATACAAATTCGTTAGCCCTTCATTTTCATATGCTTTTTCAAATACTGCGGCATTGAAACGATGTAAGGCCTGCCGTGTCGGATTGCCCTCTTTGTCGATCAATCCTGCTTGTTCAGACTCAGGCATACGCTTTACAAATTCTGAAATAGTTTCCTTGGTCGGACTGCCATCTGAGTAAGTTTTAATGTTTTGAAAGTCAACTCTATTCGCGTCATTGCGCGCTTGTTCAACGGCAGTCATTTGAATGTTCCCGACAACGTTACTTTTGTCTCCGATGTCTTTAGTAACATCCTTCGGCTGCATGACTCTCACAAGGATAGGATTTTTCATCCGGTCAATCACATTTTGATCTACTCCGTGGGATGTATCGTCGTAAAGGTCATCATTGTATTTTTGTGCGTTTCCTTTTTGATAAGCACTTGTAAGACCCGTTACACGCCCGTTTCCGGCAATGGCTCTAATCTTTGAAGGGTCATCGGAGTAATACTCTTTGTTCGTAAGCCCGTGAACGTCATTCGAAGTTAATACTTTATCCGCCTCTACTACAGCATATTGAACGGCGTATTTAGTACCGTCCGGCATTGTGGCCCACTCTTTTTTGCCGAGTTGATTTTCAGGTATTGATCCGAATGCAACAACCGGGGCGCCAGAACCAAATTCTCGCGATCCGCTTAAACGATCGTAATCAGGATCTTGAGATATTCGATGAATCTGAGTTTGACTTGCTACGCTGGAGCGGTCTCTATTTTGCAAAATGGAATCTGCAGGTATCTTTTCAGGATTTTTAAAATCAAGCTTTTCCGGCAAAGACTGGCGCTGTTTCCTTCGCTCTGCTCTTTGCTTGTCTCGTTCTGAGCGAAGTTTCTTGTCACTCTTGGCCTCGGAAATATGTTTACCAGTAAATTTACCGCCCATGCCTCCGATAACGCGACCTGTTTCATCATCGATTAAAGCCGGACGACCTTTTGATTCAGCTCCGTTAGGTTTTACGGTAATCCATTTAGCAGCATCCTGAGCACATTTTTTGCCTTTTCCATACGCCGAACCTAAACGGAATGCCGCGCCTTGCGCAAAAGCAAGTTTTTCTTTCTTACTTTTTGTTTGCATTGTCATCTTCTACCGGTGGATACGAAACATCAACATTTTTAAGGTCAAGTTTAACGTTGTAAAAATAATCCACTGAGGTTCTAACCTGACTTTCGAAACTTAGATGAATCGTCAACGTTGAACGTCTTACATACGAATCCGAATCGCCTACGAACGTGGCATCCCTCGGATCGTCTGCATACAGCAATGAAATCCCGCGGTCGTTAAAAAACTGTACTCCTGTCGTTGACCGGGCTATTGTTTCGAGGGCCTGCGCTCTCAACATAGCGTTAATGCCGTCATTGCCGTTCGTTGTGACAGCGTAGCAATCAATCTGAACAATGACCTCTGTCGTATTGCTCAAATATAAGTAGTCGTTACCGTCCGTTTTCTCCCACCGCTCCGAGTTTGTGCCATGTCGGACACTCGATAGATACGAAAAAACTATGTAGTCATTGTTTTCCGGCAGAGCGATATTGTTCTGATTGCCGTAAAAAATGGCGGCTTTATCAATTACCGGAGCAGCGAACTGAGCAATAAACTCGAATAAAGCGGCTCGAAAATTAGGAGTGAGATTCACTGTCTCCGTCATCGTTTTCGCCCTCCTTAATATTTAACGTGATCGGCGTTTGCTCAAACGTACACCGCACGCATTCCCATCCGGCATCTGAAAAATCTTCTAAAACTGCAGTGATCAACCAATAGCCGCCCTTCGAATCTTCGATGTAATCGCCGGTCCTCGCGAGAGGTCTGTATTGAGCCCATGGGCGTGTTTTTCGGTCGTTTGAGGCATAGAGGTACAGCTTACGAATAATTGTGTTCTGACCCGCCAAATTTGCATGATCCAACGCAGCGTCACCTTCGCTCTGGAAATTACCGAGAATGTTTTCAGCCGGAGCGTAAAACGCGGTCATGATCCCGTTCTCGTTTTCCTGTCCATTCGAACGATAAATTTTTAGCTTTGCATCTGCATAGTTTTGATTTATCGCACGTCGAACAATGTCATGAAGATTCAGCATGTTAAGAATGGATTTTGTAAGTAATACTCTTTTCTAAAACATTGGTACGCATGAGCGCTTTATCAGTTGTCGTGTTGCTTACCGCTGCCTGTCCTTTTTGCTGGCGCTTAGCTTTCTCAGCTTCACCCATGGCGTCCAGCATAGCCATCGTCAACGGAGAACGTTTTGGAAAAGGATTAGACGCCGTTCCGTTGTTTCTAATCGTTGTGCTGATATCAAAAGCAGCCATGACGCACATGGCCTCTAACGCTGACTTTACATCATGTGTTTTCTTGAATTGAGATTCAAAAAGTTTCTTCCACTCTTTGTTCTTTTCGGCAAACGTAGCGCGCATGAATGGCCGTGGAGGCATGTACAACGTTTTGAAATTCGCTCCCCAGCGGCCTAATCGAGCACGCAGGAAATTATTTTGTTTGAAAGTTACCGCCTGAGCCCAGCCATACTCTAGATACATGCCGATCGTGGCGATATCGGGAATCATAATTCCAATTTCGGCATGGGTATTTTTGTTTAGAACCGCGTTCTTTTTCAGATCGTTAAAAATACCGTGATCGGTAATTTTGATACCCATAAGCTACCCCCAAGGATGGTAATTAGAGCCGCCATAAAACCGGCCTCCGACGCGATAACGAGCCGTCATGATCCAGTACTGCGCCCCGCATCGTGTCTGCGCCCACCAGTCCCCTACGTAAGAATTCGTTTTAAGCAAATCGAACGAAGTAGAAACGGAGCCTTGAGAGGCGCTGGAAATTCTGCCTACCGGCCCCGTCATGTTTTCGTCTAGCGTTAAGAGATGGCACATAACCAAGTCCAAGAGACGCTTTCGCAAATAGACGTGGTTCTCAGGATCGTATGGCGCAAAACTGGTGCTATCTGAGTTCCCCACGAACTCTGCCGCCATACCAAAATACTCAGTAAGAAGTTCGTTCGAATATTTAGTTTCATCCGAAAACGCTGGGTATAGCGTTCGAAAATTCTCTGGATCAAAGATAACAACAGCCATAACTCTCTCTATACGTTTTTAGTTTCTTGAACTCCGACTTTGGCCGGATCAACAGGATTCACACCATGATCAATCTCTTTTAGCTCATCAGTACGAGACTTAAATTCTTTTTCGTCTTTCATGGGAATAATGCAAGGCAATCCGCCATTTACGCCTGTAAATGCGGCTTCTTTTCCGTGCATTTTGAGAATATTTTCCCAGTCTGCTTTATCAATCTTGAAAGCTACTGCGTTACCTCTGCCAAGAAGAATTCCCTCCCTTTTAGATCGAAGAGCGTCATTAATCCCGGGGAATACAATCGTTTTTGTTCCACCGTCACTGCATGGAACATCATCGAATTTCAAGCCGTGAGGAAGGGAAACAGCCAAAACAACAGTTTCTGCCGTTTTTGCCGCTGATTTTGTTTTTTTCGTATCTTCAAAAGTTGAACCAACAACAGTGCCACCCTGAGCGAGTGTTGCAGCTTCGTTTTTCGCAGGTCTTGCCATATTCTTAAATCTCCGTGAATGAATAAAAAGGGGACCGAAAGGCCCCTGTTTGGTTTAAATGAAAGTTACACCCCCAGCATAGTTGCAACGAGGCTAGGTCTGCGAATGATGGAACCCCATGTGCCACCCACAACTTTCTGTTTAAAAGAAGAGAGTTCAGGAACGATACGGCCCAAGAAGAGTTTTTCAGAGTATGCGGTAATGCCAGTCTGAACACCCATCAACTCAGGAACCACCATATAGAGCATTTCTCCTGCAGTAGTGCTGAGTTCGGGCAACTGAACAATTTCAAGATTCGGGAATGACTGTTTGAGCATAGACATAGCCGTACGACCGAAATTGTTAGGTTGGGTCAAGTATGCGGCTCGTTTGTTGCTGATAGCTAAAACAATACGCATATTCTGATCGACCAGTCCCGCGTTCTTTCCTGAAATCTCGATCCAAAGCTTGTTGATATCATCGTAGACGAGATTAGCGGCGCCCTCAGGGTTGGCCGCCACCTTAGCAGGCCACGTAGAGTTGCTGTTTACAGATGTCGGGGCAATAGAAGCAGGAAGATTAGGATCATTTAACATCCCGTAAATCTTCTTGCCCGCTACCCCGTAAAGTGCGAACTTGTTATGTGCCATAGCAAGCACATAAGCTGCGGCCTGCTGCTTAGAGCCAACAAGATTTAATTTTGCCTTCGCCGCAACTCCCGCTTCTCTATCGCCGTATTTGATAACAGTTTCAAAGAGGAAGTTTTCACGGGTCGGGTATGCAAAGTTCACATCTGAAGATACATTTTCCGTGAAGTCGGAATAAGGGGTTACATTGCCTGCAAATTCTTCAACAGGGAACGTGAAGAAATTATAGGTCCAATCCCCTTTTCGCTCCTCTCCGAAAACCTTAGATGCGTTCTGAGCGCCAAATAGGATCGGGACCACGTTCGGGTCAATAAACGTAGTAAAGATAGCAGGAACGCCCACAGAGACCGGTGTCTGCAAGGCCGCGTCTCGAGCGATGGAACGCGCTGCGGCCTCGTAATCAACCTTGATTTTTCCGTCTTTTGTAGAGTTATACGGCATAAAACCTTTAACGCCTACGCCGCCGATGCCCTTTTCTTGTGCTAGCTTGAATTCATCCATGTTAATTTTCCTCGATTAGTTGCCACTAGCCGCGGCAGGCGTAATAGACAAGCCGTGGTTAGAGATAATGATCGTGTCATCCTTAGCGCCAGCCGTACGAACTACCCAGCCCGTATCATTTGCGGCGCCGGCGGCTCCGAATGTGATGTTTCCGGTTGTGGGATCACAAAGAACCGATTGACCGACCGTAGCAGCGGCCGGAGCAACAATGTAGTAATCACCGCGTTCGGCGATTGTGAGCTCAGCGCCCTCGGGATAAATATCAGTACCCTCGTCGTAGGACGGCAGAGAAGCCGTGAAAGTGCGTTCTACAAGACCTACTACCTTGTCCCCTGCAGCTCCTTTTGCAGAAGCGATAGGGAATTGAACGGCCGTTGTGGAGCTCGTTGCGGCCTTAGCAAAAGCGAAAGTACCGCAAGCCACGGTACCATCGCTTAGGTAGTTATGCGGCGTGTATACCGCCTGATTGAAAGCCACCTGCTGACCTGCGATACCTACAGCAGGGTAAAGATTTACTGTTTTTTGAAGCATCAAAAACTCCTATTAGTTAACTTTTTCAAGAATGGAAGTAAGCGCGGTGCGTTCCTCTTTCGGCGCCGAATCGTGTGCCGAGGACTTCGTAGAACCCTGACGGCCCGCAATATAAGCGCGATAAGCGATCCGAGCCTGAGAGGGACTGACGCCGCTAATGCCCAATTTCTTCAAAGCGGCCAAATAAACCTGACCTGCAGAGTCGTACGCACCTAAACGAATTGCACCGACAATCGGCTTGACTTCCTCAATTGCGGTCATTTCATCGATCAGTGCGGATTTAAGGGCTTTGAACGAATCAGCCGCTTTCACCGTTTCTTCTACCTTTTCTTCGACGCCTTTCACTTCTTCGTGGTCATCTTCGGCCTCTTTGGCCGTGAACTTGTAGCCTTCCTTGAAAGCATTCTTGACAGCGTCCGGAGCGTCATCAAGGCCGCAGGATTTCAAAGCGTCTTCAACACCCTGCAAGTAACGCTCTTCACCTTCGCGCTCATGATCTCGATCAATGCGTTTCGGATCAGCTTTTTCACGTTTTTCGCCGTAAAGGACGCCAGCCTCAAATCCAGCCTTGAAAGTCGGATCTTTCATTTTTTCGTCAAGTTCAATATCGTCATCCTTTGTTTCGTTTTCAGCGGGCTTGGGTGCTTCATCGCCAGTAGCCTTTGAGTAAGCCAAGTCAGACAACGTATCCTTCATTTTCTTGAGATCGTCATCGCTCATCCCCTTGCTTTTCAGCTCATCGAGAATTTTTGTAATGGCGGCCTCTTTGTCTTCATCAGAGGCGTCTACAACGTTGCCGTTTTCATCAACCTTGTGCAGGTCGATAATTTTCTGGGCGAGATCAACTTCTTTCTGCTCGGTGCCAGCGTCTTTGTTTTCAATATCTGCCATATTGATTTCCTTACCTGTATCGCTAACCTTCACGGTCGGGCCAGCTCGCCCTTTCTCAACTAGCGCCAAATGGTTAGCTCTAATTTGACGCTGTACAAAATCGTAGTGTTCCCCATCATCCGTATCCCCTGACTTAAACTCAGGAATATATGTGTACGCTAGGGACAGCTCCTTCATGCTTCCATCATTGATACGGTTAATCGCGTCCTGATCGAAAATATGAAGAGAGTTCATTAAAAACGGGGCCTCAAAAGCCCCGTCGGTTCCGGTAGTTCCTACCCGAGTTTGTTTGTCCTCAGGCTCGCCTGAATCATCGTGATGTTCTAGGTGAATCGGAATACCATTTATCGATTTGATTGTTTCTTCGCTTGCAAGTTCTTCCGGAGGTCTGTATGCGTGATAGATCTTTTCAGGATCCAGTCCTTGAGCTTGCCAGCCTGAGATTTCACGGCCTAAATAAGGTGCAACTTGCACGCGCGTTAACGGCGAACGTTCGACGTGTAGAAAGCCATTCGCGTCAACCGTTCTCATACTGGCCGAGTCGAACGCAATACAGCGATCATCTTTATTCATTACCTAAACCTCAAAATATGAGCTGCCCTGTCGTCAAAATCCAATGACAAAAAGGACTATCGATTTAAACAAATAAAAAGCTAAGTAGCCTGCAAAAGTCCACCGAATAACAAAGAACCACTTGGGGTAGGCTCTGACAAAATCCATGACGAATCTCCTCGTCTGTTTTGATAAAATTAACTTCATGGTCGATGTTTCCCTAAGCTAATCGACTACTAAAAACCCCGTGAGTTCGTACCTCACGGGGTTTTGTTTAAATTCTTGGTTTAGTCCTCAATGACAGGACGAAACGTACAGCGGCACCAATACAACTCACCCGGCATAACTTTTTTGTCTACCGCCTTGTCATAAAGTCCTTCCGCGAGATTGAACGTTTTCCCGTTCATCTCTATATGCGTCGGACGGCTTGAGTACTGACCGGGTACGTGAATCCAAACGCCTCGCTTAATCCCGATTCCTTCACAATTCTTTTGAAGAATTTTTTGACTAATTTTTGACGTCTGATCTATCGCTACTCGCCTAGCACGTTTCTCGGTAAAGCCTTTCGTAGCTTCCAAGGTTTCAACGATGTGGGAGTACGTGTTCTTGCCTTCGTATGCGTCTAAAAACGCCGCCCGAATGTTCCCTATATCGCTGGAATTTATGCGTGTTATAAGACTTACTGTGTCGGTTACAAGCTTCGGTAATTCATCTATAGCCTGAGGCGTTATGAAAAACGATTTACGACTATTACGCATGGCCTGCCTGAGAACGGCCGCAGGAATTCCCGCGGCTGTTAACGAGGCCTTTTGGGAAACCGAAATATCAGCCGACAGGTTACGTACATACCAGTCTGCGATCTTCTGCGTTTCTTTGTCCGCTTCTCGTAACCATGACATCATGTTGCGAGCGATAAACTCATCAATATTCCGCTTGAACCGTTCAGGATCACGGAGCACAAGGCGATTGATTTTGCGCTTAATCTGCCTAAGCCTTTCACGGTCTATCGGGTCATCAGGCCTAAACGTTAATGACACGTCTTCTGCTAAGAGATTTTCCTGATCGATGTACAGCAAAATCTCATTGATAACACGACGCCTAAACGAGTTAACGAACGTCAAAAGTTTCTTCTCGAACTTCCGACTCATCGCAGGACTGGCGGCAATGCTGCGGGCCGTTTTCAATGAATTTCTCCCGATTTGTCCACGTCATCCAAATGAGGCTTGTTCTCTGGCGCCGGAGTTTCCCTCTTTGATAAAAACTCCTGCATAGGACCGTTAGTGGCCGAAGGATCATCAGTCATCAAATCGCCCTCGATTTCCTCGGGCAATTCGTCACCAATGAAATCCAAACCTGTAGCCGGATCACGCTTAACCGATTCTCGAACTTCTTCAGCGCTGATAACGTTTCTATCCTGAAGTACAGCCAGCATATCCACTCGGGTTTTTGCCGTCATTGCAATAGCGGCAGCGTCATCCTCACCCAGCTCATTAAACATGAAGGAAATTGAGTCATCAATTTTCCCAAACTCAACAAGCTGAATAATTTTTAAACAGGTCTGAATCGCGTTCCGATTTAATTCCTGCTTTGATTTGATATGGTCGTAATAGTTCCTGATATCACTCTGACCTGTAGCGTTAAAGCCACTCGGCGAAATACCCAAGAGTTTTACCGCAGGAGTTCGGTTAATGCTGGCTATGAATTCCAGCGACTGGCGAATAATGTCAGTCACGCCTGCAATGGTGGCGGTAATGTTTTGAACATCTTCGGTTGAATCGCAGGCAAACACAGAATCATTATCTCGATATCTCTGCAGGAGCGACATTTTTCCGTCGAGCTGCTCGATACCGCCAGCATCTAATACCTGAGCAAAATCCGTCTTGAAAACCAAGAGATTCAGCTTGTCTAAGATGTTTACACCTGCTTCCCGAGCCTTGTTCCAATGCAGAACGTAATCCCACAAAATTTGCGCTTGTGGAATTCCGAAGAAATTGTATGCAGGCTTCAGTAACTGCGGGGGCTCGTTATCAACCAGCTTCAGAAGTCGAGAGGCGTGAACCTTGCGCCCTAAAACGTACCAATGTGTAGGACTCATGTAATCAGACTTCAACGGGTCGACAGAGTTGTACAAACCGGGTGATACGTTAATCGGGTCAATTAAAACAAATTTAACGTCGGAATCTTTCTTGATCTCAGCTGAAACGTCTGAAATATTCAACGGCAAATCCAGCTTCTCAGTTCCGGTATCGATAAAAATCAAGGCGCCGCCCATAAAGCCTACAAGCGACTGAGCACGATTGAATAGAGACCGTAGTCTGTACTTTGATTCCTGCAGGTCTTGTAGCTTGTCGATTGCTTCATTCTCAACGTCATCGCCGCCGGTAACCTGAATCCACTCGCGTGTCATGTCATCCACGACGGTTTGAACGCAAGTGCGAATCATGCCGTTTTGGGCGATATTCTGAAGGACGCCATAGCCTACGAAAGATGTCGTAGGAAACTGTCCCAGCGCCATAGCGTGACCCGTAAGCGTACTCTGTAACGTAGCTAGACTAGCCCCAAACGCCGAATCATGAGCCATTAAAACAGCCTTGGTATCTTCCTCGTCTAAACCTTGTAACCCAAGGGTAACAGGCAATGCGGAAAGCGCTTTCACATCTTCCGCCGTCAAGGTCTTCCTTCTCGGGAAATACGGAGCTCCAGCGGCTTCAGCGTAATTCACCGTCCCCGATCTCTTTTGCAAGCCCAGCGGGCGGTGATTTTCTTTTGATTTTTTCTTCATTGCGTTTATCGAAAAAAAAATGCCGCCCACGGGTTATGTAGGCGGCCAACTCATCCAAGGAGATAAAACTACTCAAAACCTCGGAGGCCGCTTCAAAGCTTTCAGGACATCCTTTGAGAGGATGTACGTTGAGTTATTTCTAAAGTAATTTAGACATTGACTTAGGGAGTCGACGCAATCATCGTGGGCGCCAGCTGGGAAATTGAGCAATTCAGCCTCAAATGCACCCATCCATGGCGTTTTCTTCGGATCCGGCAAGTAAACATTGCCAGCCTCAAAAAACGGCGTTATCGCGCTTGCTCGGGCCTCCTTAGATTCCTTCGGAGTAACCGGAACAATGCCGCTGACGGTTTTTTGAAGTTCAGAGATAATCGCTGAGCCGTTGGCTTTGTCCTCAACGAGCTTGCGTAACGCCTTGGGCCACTTTTGCGCAAGGATAAGAAACATCTCACGCGTTTTAACGAAGTCCCACTGACCTCTGACTTGATCGAGCAAATAAAAATCAGCGCCTTTCTTACCCCAAACTTGTCCTACCACATAGTCCGAGTTCTTCGAATCCTTAAACGTCATGTCCCACGACGTTACGATCTGATCAAACTCAGGAGGCAGGCTTGATTCTGTCCAATATTTGAACCATTCGGATTTGAATACATTGCCTCCGTCGGGTATCGGGTGCTGCTGATACAGCGCGGCCCAATCTCGCGATCCGACAGTTTTCTGAATCTTTTTAAGCTGATCTAACGAATAACGCTCAGGATGCAGCGCCTCGCCTTTCCGCCTATGAATTTCATCATGCTCAGCAATCGCAGGATAGTTGATGACCGTAAAAGTATCGCCCTGTCCGTTCTCCATGTTTTCAATGAGGCGCCCAATGAGATCATCTAAGTGCCACCTCGTAGCCATGACGATCACACCTCCGCCCGGAGACAAGCGTGTATACGCCGTAGATGTGTACCAATCCCAAATAGACTGTCGGACCGTGGCGCTATTCGCTTCCGCGCGATCTTTCACGGGGTCATCAATGAGTAGGCAGTCTGCGCCTTGGCCCGTAATACCGCCTCCGACGCCGCATGAGCGATAGGCGCCGGCATGACCGACAATCTCAAATAAATCAGATGTCCGAATGTACGACCCTCGCGAGTCCGGACGGACTCGCGAGCCATTTAGCGTCGTTTCGGGGAATACCTCTTGATATTTCTCATCATCGATAATCCGCTGAACGTCACGATTAAAACGCTGAGATAAGTCAGCGCTGTAGGATGTAGCGATAATCTGCAGATCGGGAAAACGTCCGAAAGCATATGCCGGAAAGCGGCGCGAAACCAACTCACTTTTGCCGGACCTCGGCGGCATTGTGATAATCAACCGAGGTGACCGCTTGGCTCTCACGTCATCCAAAAACTTATCCAATGCGTCACAGATTTCACGATGAACCCAGCCCATCAGGTAGTCAGGTTTAGTACGCTGGGTAAAGTAAGCAAGAGACTTACGAGCTTTCCAAATTCTCACTTCCTCCAGCGTCGGAAGATTTGTTAATGCCATTCAAAATAGCCTCCAACTTTTCTAAGTCCGAAACTGAAAGATTCGACAAATCGTACTGCTGCTTAGCCTCAACCTTCACAGCGCCACCATCGGCGCCGGTCAAGGCAACTCGTTTACGATCTCCATAGCGTGAGTCATCGCGCAAGCCAGCCTCCCTAGCGTCCTCCTGAATCGAAACCTTGATAGCCTCGACCACACCTTTAGGAATATCTAAGCCCATTTTCAGGTGCTTCTTCGCGATCTTGTACAACTCGTCAGCTTTCTTCTGTCGCTGATCGTTGTAAAACTCAGCGCTATCAGCTCTTGCGCGCGCGGATTGTTCTAAAAAATCAGAGTACTTCTGTTTCCAAACCCACAAAGTTTGAATAGCCGGCATTCCCTTCATTGCGCAAATTTGCCGCTCGGATTTCCCGCTTCTTATGAGTTCGCAAATTTTGGCTGCTAACTCAGGGGAATAGATTGACGGCCTCCCCATTTTTGCTCTAGTAGCCATGTAACACCTACAAAATTTTATCGCTTCATCATTTAATCAAACTGATAGAAAAGCAAAGAAGCAACAACACTAAAGACCACCGAAAGCAAAATGCCCACGCTGGATACTTAAGAAACAAATCCATAATCAGCTTCCTACAGTGCTTTGTTATAATTTCCATATCGACCTACTGGTTCTAGGTTGACACTAAAAAACCCCGTACAGCTCGCAACTGTCGGGGTTTTGCTTTGTTTGGCTCGGTGCTTAAGCCCACCGAGAGGCTGGCGGTTGTCGATAATCATTGAGGTCAATGAAACCGCTGAGAATATTGGCCGCCCGCCTGTTCTTTAATAATTCGATTTTGGAGTACGGGAGGACAATCGAAGATTGAGCGAACGGCCGAAAAACAAAAAGCCCCGAAATCGGAGCTCTCATATTCGCCTGGCTTGATGTTTGTATCCTCTTTTCTCTGGATACACCGGTTCCTCCGCAAGGAACCGTCATCTTTAAGCCTCTAGGCGGCCTGGCAAACAGGCTTGAAATTGTCTACTTGTGACTATACACCAAAAAGAAGCCCCTCGCACTGGAGGGGCTTGGGTTGAGTAAGGTTTGCTTATTGAGCGGTATGCGTCAACGCCCAATGCTTGTAACAGTCGAGGTCTTTGACTGAAAACCCGAGATCGTCGAGCGAACGTTCAAGCTTTACAAGATTTAAATCGTTCACCGCATCCCACAGCTTGCTTGCGTCCGGTACATCCAAAGCCAGCATGACCCGCATTGCCTGCATTAGAGGTTTTCTGAAAAGGTAGCGCTGGTAGTAACAGAACACTTGCAGGGTATTCAAGAAATCCGCGTAAACAACGTATCTTTGCGGCTTCTCGGTCTCTGGAGGAGTGGTAGTCGGAGCTTCAGGTACGCTCAAGTCAACCGTTTCAATAAAGCG
>OGOT01000645.1_pt1 | contig 30021 bp, 19 predicted proteins | sample 1552791 | NCBI WGS metagenome assembly OGOT01 (sample SAMEA2580160, study PRJEB22360) | human gut metagenome | biome: human gut; feature: human-associated habitat; material: faeces | place: Denmark | collected 2008/2010
TGGCGCGGTAACTTCTCTTTTTCTCCGGGTCCCATTTGTTCTTGTAGGTGTAAACGTAGAAAGCCGAAGGGCTCTTTTTAATGATGAGCGGAGGAAGCTGGGGCGTTTTCATAATTAAAATAGATTATCCAGTTAGGTAATCTAGTATAACATAAAAAATCCTTTTACTCCACTGAAATAAAAGGATTTTTTTTTGATTTTTAAACTTTTAGTGCTCTAGTTTCGCAATTTTTCAGCGGGTAAGAGCTTAATATTCATAGGATTTACTGATGACTAAAAAAGTGTTCACATTTCGTTACGACTGGTTTAAAATCAGTCTGTTATATATAACGAACTGACAAAACAAAAGGAGAAAAAATGACTGATTACACCAAGCAGCTTGTCGAACAAAGACGTGAGCTTCATCAGTGGCCGGAAGAAGGCTGGACAGAATTCTGGACCACGAATTACATCGTCACCAAGCTGCGCTCCTGGGGCTATGAAGTCCTGCTCGGCACCAAGATTATCAACCCCGAACAGGTTTTCGGCCGCAACGAAAAACTCGTTCAGGAAGGCATTAAGAACGCCCTGACCCGCGGAGTTTCTCAGTCTTTCATTGATGAAACCGAAGGCTATACAGGCTGTGTTGCTTTGCTTGACACCGGCAAAGAAGGTCCGACCACTGCTTTCCGTTTCGATATTGACTGCGTTTGCGTGAACGAAACCGACAATCCCGAACATAAGCCGAACAAAGAAGGTTTCAGAAGCCAGCACGCCGGCTTTATGCACGCCTGCGGTCATGACTCCCACATTTCTATCGGTCTGACTCTGGCTCATTGGATTGCCGAGCATAAAGATGAACTGAAGGGCAAGTTTAAGATCGTCTTCCAGCCTGCTGAAGAAGGTGTTCGCGGCGCCAGCGCCATTGCTGCTTCCGGAATTGTTGACGATGCTGACTACTTCCTCGGCAGCCATATTTCCTTCATGGCTGATACCGGTGAAATCGTTGCCGCTCCCTACGGTTTACTTTGCACCTCCAAATACGACGTAACTTTCAAGGGCAAACCCGCTCACGCCGGTAAAGAACCGAACGCCGGACGCAACGCTCTGGCAGCTGCCTGCAACGCAGTTGTACAGATGATGGGTATTCCTCGTCACGGCGGTGGTATGACTCGTATTAACGTCGGCACGCTGCGCGCCGGAGAAGGCCGCAACGTCATTCCGAGCTCTGCCCACATGGCTTTAGAAGTTCGCGGTGAAACCAGCTCCATCAATGATTACATGGCCGAAAACGTCAGAAACATTGTTGAAGGTATCGCCAAGGGCTTTGACGTCTCTTATGAAATTTCTCAGATGGGCGCTGCCGTTGACTTTACCAACGATAAAGAACTTTCTGAAATGTTGATCGAAGTTGCCAAGACTGTTCCCGGAATCAACAAGATCCGTCCGGATGGAAACTTCGGCGGTTCCGAAGACATTTCCGTTCTCGGTAAGCGTGTCCAGGCTCACGGCGGTAAAGCTGCATTCTTCATTTGCGGCGCTGACAGAGCTGCAGGCCATCACCAGGGATCTTTCGACATTGACGAAGGCGCATTCAAACAGGCCTTTGACATGTATGCCGGAATGGCTAAGAAGCTGAACGGTTAATCAGACTTAGACATAGAAATTATTTAGGTCCGGCCTCGTAAAGAGTCCGGGCCTAAATTTTGCCTGTAACCAGACCTAAATGCGCCGCGGAGATCGATGGTAAAACAACCAGTTCCCTGTAACCAAACAGGACGCAGGTTGAGAGTATCGGTCAATCCAGGGCTTGTGATTATGGTGAATTCTTAGCCCGTCACAGAAGGACGTAGAAAGGATTTTGAACAGACAAAAGAAAACGGGCGCTTAACGCGCCCGTCTGAATTATGTACTCAGAAGAATCTGATTAGTTCTTCTTGAGGTGGTCAGGCCACCAGCTCGGGTAAGGAGCAGTCTGAGGAGTCTGCAGCCAGCCCGGAACGTAGTGAGCTTCGGGATCAAGTTTGGCAGCTTCTTCACCGGCGTTGTAGAAGCCCATGATCGTGAAGGAACCCATGGCGATCATACCGACGATGAGGACATATGTAAGCTTGCGGAGGAAGCTGCGTGTGGCGTTCGACGGACCGCACCACTTCATGCACAGACGATACAGACCGATCATGCCGTGAAGTTCAGTAACGATGAGGAACAGGAAGACAACCCACAGCCAGGAGTGATAAACCTCGAGACCGCTGCCGTAAGGTCCGATGCTGCCCGGATCCATCAGCATGGGGAGCATGTGCGGGAAGACCAGAGCGGTGAGGATAACACCGGTGATGAACTGAACCCACCACATTGTTGTGTCGGTGTGACGGAGCAGTTTGTAGTGGCCGCGCATGATGCGGAAGGCTTTGTAGTTGTTCGGGAACTTGCGGAGAGCAAGAATCGCGTGAATAACAACCAGGACGAAGATCACGCCGACGAATACGGAGTGCATCCAGAGGTGATCGACACCGTCAATGAAGTAGCCGCCGGTCAAAGAAACCAGAGACCAGAAAGTGTCTTTGCCAAGAAGAATGGAGCTTGTGAAGCCCATATGGCAGAAAAGGAAGAGACCGAGGATCAAGCCGGTAACGGACTGGAGAACGTCGCACCAGGCATAAGCCTTGGATTTCTGTTTTGTTTCCACCAAGTCTTCGCCATCAATGATGGTCTTGGCAGAAGGTGTCACCTTGTAGAGGTGGGAGATGTCTTTGAAATCATCAGCCATGATAAACCTTAGAAATAGGATGAGTTAGCGTTTAACACTGAGCGTAATAATGCGCTTGAACGAACGACCTGTCTTCTAAAAATCAAGCTTTGACTGAAGAAGATAAAGCAAGACCCTCATTTTTAATAAAAATACGAGGGTTTACACCTAAATTTTATTCAAGAATGCACTTATTTGGTGCCGAAAACTCTATCTCCGGCATCGCCAAGACCAGGAAGGATGTAAGCGTTCTTGTCGAGCTTTTCGTCTAAAGAGGCGACGTAGAGTTCAATTTCGGGATGAGCTTTCTGGAATGTTTCAACACCTTCCGGAGCAGAAACCAGAGCGACAAAAGTAATGTCTTTTGGTTTTACGCCGCGCTTAAGCAATGTATCGACAGCTGCGACCGCAGAGTTACCGGTAGCCAGCATCGGGTCACACAGAATGACGCGACGGCCTTCGAGTTTGGAGGGCAGCTTAACAAGGTATTCAACCGGTTTATGATCAGGGCCGCGGTATAAGCCGATATGACCCACACGGGCGGACGGCATCAAGTCCAGTAGTCCTTCTGACATACCTAAGCCAGCTCTCAGGATCGGAATGATTACCAGCTTTTTACCTTTGATGAAATTACCTTTGCATTTGCAAAGCGGAGTATCAATCGTACGAGTTTCGAGCGGCAGATCGCGTGTCACTTCATATCCGATCAGGTAAGTAAGTTCGCGAAGCAGTTGACGGAAAGAATTAGACGGGGTCTTCTTTTCACGCATGGTGCTGAGCTTGTGTTGCACGAGCGGATGGTCAACGATATGAAGTTTTGGGAAACGCGGATCAGTTTTCATTCATTCTCTCCTAAATATTCCCATCATTATGCGCCTATTGGAGTACCTCCATGAGTGCTCGGATGTTCGGTACGAGCAAATTCTTTCTCCAAATGAGCTGTGTTTTCACTTCTCCGATCACTGGAGGAACTCCATGAATCCTAAGGAGATTTTTGGAAGAGAAGTTCTGATGTTCCCGTGTGTCAACAGGTAAGGGTATGTACTTATTTAAATAAAAGCTCCACTTTCTAATTCGACTTTTAAAACCCATTCGAAGAATTATGGATCGAGATTCTTTTAAAGGCTCTGGCGTAAGATAATCCTTATCCAACAAAGAGTTGCAAACCTGCCTTGGGCGTTACGATTTCTTTAATTTAAATAACTTGTCATCCTTACTGACAAAATCTTCAAGTACAAAAACTCCTCCGGGACCGGCTGTCCTATCTTAAATGGTGAGTCTGACAAGCCCAATTTCGCGTCAGGTACATTAAAAAATCAAAGTGATTATGATTTCTCATTGGGTTTCTATCCTGCGCAGGAGGTTCCATCAGCAGCAGCCATGATGAGTAACCAACCTCCGAACCTATTTTATTGCTCAACATCTTTAGCGAAAATCGCAGTTGAAGGAAACGAGAAGATCTGAGAGGTTGCACGTAACAGCTTCTGTGCATATGCGCGCATATCTATTAAACTGACATAATCCTCTCTAAAAATTTATAAGGTCCCTTTATGCGCTATATCGTCCTCTTATTGGTCTTATTAGTCGGAGCCGGTTTTGTCTTTATTAATTGGCCGGCTGTAAACGCCCCCGCAGAAGTCAATCTTTTGATTACTACAGCTAAGGCGCCGATTACGCTGATGCTTCTTTTCTGGTTCAGCTTGCTTTTCGTGATCGTGATTTACATCTTGTTTGTCCAGCAAACCGGATCGTTTGCCACAATGCGCCGCCTGACAAAAGAACTCCAGGAACAGCGCAAGCTTGCAACGGATCAGGAAGCTTCCCGACTGACCGATGTTAAGGCTGACTTTGAAAAGAAATGGCAAGTCTGGATGGAAGAACAAAAACAGATTCTTAGTCAGACCGAACAGCGCTTAACCGAACGCCAGAACAAGATCCTTGAAGCTTTCAAGGGTGCGGAAGATCAGATTGCTGCCGCCAATAAAGAATTGAATACTTCTATTTCCGGTACGCTGGATACGATGGACGACAAAATTACAAAGATTTTGATTGCTAATAAAAATCCTGATCAGCAATAGTCGCTGACAATAACAAGAAAGCGGGCTTCTGCCCGCTTTCTGTTTCTGAAGAGAACGTATTACTCGTGATAAGAAGTGACACGTTCCACTTCTTCGGCACTCCCTAAGAATACGGCCACTCTCTGATGCAGCTTCTCGGGCTGCAGGTCAAGAATATTCTGATATCCGTTTGTGGCTTTGCCGCCGGCCTGTTCGATAAGGAAAGACATCGGGTTGGCTTCATACATCAAACGGAGTTTGCCGGGTTTAGACGGATCGCGGTTGTCGCGCGGATACATGAATATGCCGCCGCGGCAGAGAACTCGATGAACTTCAGCAACCATGGCAGCCACCCAGCGCATGTTGAAATTCTTGCCCAAAGGACCGGTATCGCCGGCTAAAAGTTCCTGAACGTACTTCTGAACAGGAGCTTCCCAATGTCTCATGTTCGACATATTGATCGCAAATTCCTGTGTCTGAACAGGAATACGGATATTTTCCTTCGTGAGGATGTATTCGCCCGTGCCGAGGTTTAGCGTGAACATGAAAACGCCGTTTCCGACCGTTAAGGTTAGGATGGTTTGCGGCGAGTACATCACATAGCCGGCGGCAATCTGCTTGCGGCCCGGCGTGAGGAAGCTCTCATCGGCGATCTTTCCTTCGGGAGCCTTAGTAATGGAGAAGATCGTTCCAATCGGCGCGTTGATATCGATATTGCTCGAACCGTCTAAGGGGTCGAACATGATGAGATATTTGCCGCGTTTGTAAGCTGCCGGAGTAGGCAGGCAGTGGTCCATTTCTTCACTGGCCATGCCGGCTAAGGCACCGGTCCACTCGACGCCTTCCACAAAGATTTCATTTGTGATGACGTCAAGTTTTTTCTGGTGTTCGCCTTGAACGTTGTCTGTTCCGGCAAAGCCGAGAACGCCGGCAAGAGCTCCGTGGGTCACCTTATCGTTGATTTCTTTACTCAAGTCTGCAACCGCGTTGAGAAGATCGCAAAGCTGCTGATCGATGACGCCGTCGCTTAACTGTTTCGCTAAAAACTGCTGAAGGTTGATGGCCACTTTATAAATCTCCTTTTGAAAGATCGTTTGTGTTCTGCATTCTAAAAAAATTCTAGACGGGTTCTGTCAGGGCATGCTCAATAATTTCTCGAACATTCGGAGAAAGATTCTTCTCTTCACTGACATATTTGAGCGCTTTGTACATGAGGTTGGACAAAGTCGGCTCGTAACGGCGCCAGTTTTCTAAAGCTCGAGCAAGGCGGGCTGCGACTTGCGGGTTGAATTTGTCGACGAACAGAACGCTGTCAACCCAAAGCTGATAACCCATTCCGTCAGGACGATGGAATTCCGGACCGCCTGTACGGAAGAATGTGCCGAGCAGGGCGTAAATGCTGTTCGGGTTGTGATCCTGATACTTCGGATGCTGAGTCAGGGCACGAATTAAATCCACGGTCGGACGCTTGCCGCGCTGAGTGCGGAGCTGAGTGCGGAGCTGAGTGCTGAGCGCCAGCCACTTGTTGTTCAGAAGCGGTTCAGACTCCCATTCAACGTCTGCCTTACTCAAGAGTTCTTCTCCGATCGGCAGGGAAGCCTGCACGGCAATATTGACGGCACCTAATCGGTCGGTCAGGTTGTTTGCATTTTTATAGAGATTGCGAACCTGTTGCATAGCCTTGGCATCCTGAGCATAAGCCAGGTAGCTCAGGGACAGCAGCTTAAGCGCACGGCGACCTGCGTCCGCGGCATCCGGTCGATAAAGACCCGGTGTCTGGTTGTTTTTAATCTTGTCTTCAAAAGAGCCTCTTAGGCGCTGACCGATTCTGCGCTTGATCAAGTCGCAGGCTTCGCGAATGAGCGCCGGTTCGATCAGAACACGGTTCTCGGCGATGTAATTCTCGCTCGGCATTTCTAGAACTTTGGCGCGGTAAGCCGGAGACAGAGAGTCGTCGTTCAGGATGTCCTCAAAGGCGAAAAGATAGGACTCGGACGGCATTGCGTTCTGAGCTCCGCGTCTGCTCAGGTCCGTGATGAACTGATCGACCATCTGGAGCGTGAGCTTTTCAAACGCATCGGCACGGTTGAAAAGATCGGAATCGTGGCGGGCTAAGAAAGCTAACTGTTCGCGGGTGTATTCGGTATTGAAGATGACCGGAGCGGAGAAGCCTCTTCCGATGGAGAGCAGTGGTTTTGTCGAGACATTGCGGAAAGTCCAGCTCTGGACTGCCTCGTCCAAAATCAGCAGACGAGACGTGCCGTCCGGGGAATCTTCACCTTCAAGCTGCAGAGGAATATCGTTTCCAGCGTCGTCCAGAATGCCGATCTTCACGGGAATCATGAGCGGCTTCGGCGCCGGTTTGCCCGGGAAGGTTCGGTTGTTCTGACGCAGTGTCAAAGTAAAGGTTTTGGCGATTTCGTCCCATTTGGTTTCGACAGAGATGCGCGGAGTACCGGCCTGTGAATACCAGAGTTCGAACTGAGACAAGTCTTCATAATTCGATTCCGCCATGGCATTTAAGAAATCGTCGCAAGTTGCTGCGGTGCCGTCATAGCGATTGATGTATTCAAGCAAGCCGCGGCGGAAGCCGTCCTTGCCGAACAGTGTCTGATACATACGGACGACTTCAGCGCCTTTTTCATACACCGTAGTGGTGTAGAAATTGTTGATCGAGCGGTAAGACTCCGGACGAATCGGATGAGCCATAGGGCCGGCGTCTTCCGGGAACTGAGAATTTCTCAGTACGCGTACGTCATCGATACGTTTTACCGCGCGGGAAGATTCGTCGCCCAACATATCGGCAGAGAATTCCTGCTCTCTGAAGACGGTAAGGCCTTCTTTCAGAGACAGCTGGAACCAATCTCGGCAGGTGACGCGATCGCCGGTCCAGTTATGGAAATATTCGTGTCCGATGACGGCTTCAATATTGGCGAAGTCCTGATCGGTTGCGACGTTCTCATCAGCCAGAACATATTTGGAGTTAAAGATGTTCAGGCCTTTGTTTTCCATGGCGCCGAAGTTGAAGTCGTCGGTTGCCACAATCATGAAGCGGTCTAAGTCCAGGTCCAAACCGAAACGCTCTTCGTCCCACTTAATGGCTTTGACCAGACTTTGCATGGCAAACTCTGTTTTACCTTTGTTGGCCGGTTCCGTCCAAATTTGGAGCAAGGCTTCGCGGCCGTCGGACAAGGTGACTTTCTGCTCCTGAGCGACGAAATTGCCGGCAACCAAGGCAAAGAGGTAAGAGGGTTTCGGGAACGGATCTTCCCAGATGGCATAGTTGCGTCCGTCGAGCAGTTCTCCCTGTTCGACAAGATTGCCATTGGAAAGAAGGTCTTTGTAGTCTTTCGGCGCACGAATGACCACTCTGTACTTGGCAAGAATGTCGGGACGATCGGGGAAGTAGGTAATGCGGCGGAAGCCTTCGGACTCGCACTGAGTAATGTAGTTGTTCTTACTCATGTAAAGTCCGGAGAGCTCAAGGTTGTTGCGCGGATTGATTCTCGTGACGATTTCAATTTCCGTGCGTTCCTTAATGTTGTGAATAATGAGCTTTCCGGGACGCATGTCGTATTGCCCGGGGAAGGAATCTTCGCCCGCGATCTTGATGGAGACTAGTGTCAGGTCGTCTCCGTCCAAAATCAGATCGTCACTTTTTCTGTCTTCCTGCGGGACAGCAATAATTTTGGAAGTGACTTCTGTGCAGGTAGGGATTAAATCGAAAGAAAGGTCGATCGACTCGATCTGATGATCGGGAGCCGTGTAGTCTTTTCTAAAAACAATATTTGATGCGTTTTGTGATGCCATCTTTATGTTCGCTTTTTTGAATTCGACCATTTTAGCGCGGTACCTATTTTTACAAGGAAAAAGGCGCTGATGTTTGACGCATTGTCTTAATTCTTCACATATTTTTGCGCTCGGCAAAAACTGTTTTTAAGCCTCTCTGAGCGATAGCAATTAGAATGGGTTCACTTTTTAACCAAGGAGTTGCATATGTGCACTACTTTTATCGTCGGCGACAAAGCTACGGTTGACGGTTCTTTCTTAGTTGCAAGAAGTGCCGATAGCTCTGCGCTCAAGGCTCAGTTGTTCATCATTCATCCTGCTTGCTACTATCCTGAAGGCGCGATGTATCGCACCAAGGATCACAACGGCGCAACCGATTTCAGCTATCCGCAGCCTGTGCACGCTATGCGTTACACCTCGGTTCCCAACTGGCAGACAAAACTTCACGGCGCCGTCGGCTTTAACGAAGCCGGCCTCGGCGTGACCGGCACGGAGTCCATTTTCGCCCGTGACGACGCATTGGCCATCGATCCGTACAACAAAGAAACCGGTATCACTGAAGACGACATCATCGATATCATTCTTCCTCGCTGCCATACCGCGGCAGAAGGTGTTGAGCTCTTAGGCAAGATAATTGAAACACACGGCGCAGGCGAAGGTTTCGGCGTTGCATTTGTTGACGACAACGAAATCTGGTATCTGGAAACCGGAACCGGTCATCAGTGGATGGCTCAGAGAATTCCGGAAGACGTTTACTTCGGTTCCGGCAATCAGGGCCGTCTGCGTCTTTACGATCCGAACGCTTCCGAGTTCAAAGGCAGCCCCGACCTGATCGACTTTGCCATCAGACACGGCTTCTATGATCCGCAGAAAGGTCCGTTCGATTTCGCCGCTGCTTACACACGCAACGACGACCGTGACCGTGTTTACAACGATCCGCGCGTTTGGCAGATCCAGAAGCTCTTCAATCCGTCTGTGATTCAGCCCGTCGAAGACGGCCGCGAATTCGGCGTATTTATGAAGCCCGAACGCAAACTCTCCCTCGAAGACGCCAAGCGCGTGATGCGTGACCACTTCGACGCCAGCGAGCACGATCCGTACTCTCACGGCCTTAACGGCAATGAACCCTGGCGTCCCGTCAGTGTCTTCCGTACTTACGAAGCACACGTTATGCAGGTTCGTCCCTGGCTGCCGAGAGCTATCGGTGATGTGATCTACATCGCTTTCGGTATGGCTGATCTTTCCTGCTTCATGCCTTTCTATCAGGGCCTCGAACAGGTTCCGGGCCACTACGGTATCGGTACTTGCCAGGCTGACAGTGCCTCTGTTTACTGGAAGTTCCGTAAACTTCAGACGCTCGTCATGACCGACTATCCGACTTATGCTCCGATCGTGAAGAAAGCCTTCGGCGATCAGGAACGCGCCATGACGGCTAAGCAGGAACAGATGGAAAAGCAGTACGTCGAACTCATCAAGTCCGACAAGAAAGCTGCCACTGCTCTCCTGCAGAAGACCAACCTTGAGCTTCTGGCCGAATGCGAAGCCCTGGCTGAAGACCTGACCAACCAGATCTTCACGCTGGCTACTGAAAACATTCAGAAGGCTAACTTCTTTGCCAATCGTTCAAAGAAAGACTAAGTCTTTTGGTAGCTAAAACAAAACGCCGCGATTCTCGGCGTTTTTTATGGGCACAAAAAACGGAGCTCACTTTCGAGCTCCGTTTGTTCTAAGAATTATTTCTTAGCAGCGGCGTCAGCCTGTTCCCTGTCTTTGACACCTAAATCACTGGGTCCCTAAGGCGACTCCGTCTTTAATTTAGTTTTTTAACAGTAAAACTCCCCTCCGGATTTTTATTTTGTCGTTCGCTAGATTTGGTAAACAGCGCCCAGAGCTTCCTTGTCGGTATCGAAGCGCGTCTTCAGGCAGTGTGCAAGCTCATTCTTGTCTGCTACGGGCGGCAGAGGAGTTAAATCTACGCAGTTCATGATCCGGCTTAGGTCTGTCTCTTCGTACAGGTGTATTGGTGCATGCGGATCATCGTCCTGCGGCCGACGCAGAATTTGTCTCAACGGCCTGTAAAGAGCGGGCTGTTCTTTATCCAGCTGAACCGACAGTTTGGCAGTGTTGAGCGCTGCCAGTATTTGTTCTGTCGTCATTGGGTGGCCTGCAAGCTTGAGCTTCTTGCTTAATATTCGAAGCAGGATGAGGGCCAGAACGCAGATCAAGACCTGTGCCTCAATGTGTTCATCCGTGTAGACGTACATCGGTCTTAAATTGAAGTTTGTCTTCATAATCCGGAAGCATTGTTCAATCTGCGCCTGCTTTTTGTATTGTTCGATAATCGCCCAGCCGGACAGTTCTTTCTTTTCTTTCGGCGGAAGTTCTACCCATTCCTTGTCGAACTCTCGGGAGTCTTTAAACAAATAGGCGTAATAGCCGGCGAGTTTCTTATCTTTAGCGAGCTTCTTCTCGTTGATTTTCTGAGCTTTATTTTTTCCGGTCTCAATGTACTTTTTCCAACCGAATGCGGCCAATGGGAGCTTGGCATGATGAGCAACAGCCTCTCTGGCCCCTTGTTCATGCATTTCAATTTTGAACATGTCTTCCCGATACCGTTTCTCACTCCAGCCAATGACCATCCGGTAATCGGTTTGAACGACTCCGTCTTCATCGACGAGACTTGAAGGAATGATTTTTATCTTTCGTTCTTTTTCCTTATCCCACTCCCAACCTGTGTCTTTAAGCCACTCATCAACAGAACTTTGCTTGGCTTTGGATAAACTGTGCGCCAGCAGGAAGCCCTGATTTTCTTTGACCAGTCGGCTCAGGTTTGCATTCGTGTTCAGTCCGTTGTCTGCAACAACAACGGCGTTTGTAATCTTGTAAGTTTTAGCGAGTTCATCGATCGAGCACTTCATCGTCGTCTTTTCCGAGCTGTTGCCCGGATAAACTCTGAAGTCGATGGGAATTCCGTCTCTGTCAACAACCATCGCGATAGAGACAATCGGATCCTTTCTGCATTCTTTCGACGGGCCTCTCATGCGCAAAGAGCTTGTTCTGTTTCTTTCAAGCTTCTCAATGAGCTGTCTTTTTTCCTCCAGAGCGGCTTCTGAAGGAAGCGCACTGAGCTGCTTTTCCACTTCCATTGCCCACTGATGCTCATCGTCCCAGACCGTTTCGAACCAAGTATTCGTAACGTCGTAAAAGACCACGGATAAATCACGAGGCATGGCTTGATTCAAAGCTTTATTAAGACCTCGCAGGATAGGTTTTCTGATTCGGGCGGCAAAGGAGAGCATCCTGTAAAGGCTTTTTAAATTAGTCTCTGCCAATGAGTTTCCAAGCCAATTCGTTTGAGAACGGTAGTGTTTCAGATGCGAACTCGGGGAGACGATTCTGTTGACAATTGTCTGCCAGAGCAGAGCCTCTGCATCAAATTCAATATCGGTCTTGGACTGCTGATAACGGATCAACGCTTTGAGTTTGAGTGTTTCATTCCAGATTGGTTTGAGGATGTAGTTTGCGTAACAAAGCACCGGCTCTCCGGCATACGGAAGACAGGGACGTTTCTTCGGAATTTCTTCCAGGAGCTGCTTTGTTCTCTCGGTGGCCTGATTGGGTGCGGACTTCTTCTTTAGTTCAGCGCGGAGCTTCTCTAAAGCCAGAGGATCTTTAGCAAGCAACTCTGACTTACTTCCCAAGGCTTTTCCGATGCAGCCTTTTGTGGACTTTTTCCCGGACTTAGTCGTATAGACGATTGAATAGCCTTCGTAGAGCCGGTCTCCTCGGATTACTAAATACATAACGATCCTCGCTGTTGTACACACCTAATTATACCATAATTCGCTATAAGTTCGCTATCATAAAATAATATTAAAGGTGGGCTAAAAAATTCCGGAGCTCTCTTAATGAGATACTCCGAAAATTTTCAAGGTCTATTTAGCTGTCAAACGCAGGACTCAAGCTGACCTGAATATTGAAGCAAAACGGGGTTCGGTTGTTTTTGAAGAGGAAACAGCTGTTGGTGTCCTCAGTCCTTCTGAAGATGAGGAAATCAATCGTTTGACGGTTTCTGCAGGAAAAGACTTTACGATAAAAGACACCGTAATGTTGTTTGCTTCCGAAGAGGCTCAATTGAAAGCAGGGGGAAACTTCGAGCTCGGTCAAGGATCCGTCTTGGCTGGGGACGGTCTTATGAAAGTAGAGGCCGGGAAAGATGTGTCCTTGAAACATGGCTCCGGAATTGAAGGATTCTCTTCTGACGGGGTGGAAAACCTCGAGATTCACGCGGAAAGAAACGTCCATCAAGACGCTTCTGCCGACGGCATTGCGTCCGATCGTCTGGAAGTTTCTGCAGGCGGATCGGTTGAGTTACTAGCTCAGAAATCAGCCAAGGATAAAGAGCTGGGAAATCGAGTTGATGAATTGATTGTATCTGCCGGTTCGGACATTAATTTGGTCTTGAACGGTCAGAAGCAGGAAATTCAGATTAATGAAGAAAAAGGCAATATCATCAACGGAAATCTGACTATAGAAAATTACAACGGTCCGCTTTCAGTTGGATATGAACTGACTGTTAACGGCCACGCTGAAATGAAAGCCGACAGTGTTTTACTTAAAGACCTTCAAGCATCTCAGGATATTTATCTCGAAGCCAACGGCGAAATTCGAGCCAATGAGCTAGCGTCCGGAGCGGATGTCACGATTGTCCAGCGCTCCGCAGATCCGTCTGCTGCCGTCGTGGTCAAAAATGTCGATGCCGGAGATCAGATCTTTGTCTTGAATGCTGGCGGTCCGATATCCTTAGAAAAATCTGTTTCCTGTAATTCAACAATGATATTTGTCTCTCAGGATGGGTATAAGCCGGATAGGAACGTTATTTCTTCAAGATCCAACAGAGTAGGGATTTTCGCGGCTGCACCGCAAATGCTGTCGGTGTTCGATCGCTTTGGTCGCGAAATCTCTTATCTCAGTAAGGATTCTTTGCAAGCTGACCAGCGCCATCATCATTATGCGTTATATCGTTATGGAGAAGACACGCATATGCCTGCTTCGCGTTTATTTTTTAACGGGTACAGAGCTGAAAGCGTAAGTCCTTCGAATGGTCTGATAAAAGAAGCTCTACTTTTTGTAACCAACCGGTGGCAGGTTAACATGGGAGAAGAGGGGGCCGAAGAGGAAACCGAAGACTGATGAAATGAGACCGAAAAGTCCGGTCTCCGCGGAGCTGACCTCCTCCTCTTCGTGTAGAGGAAGAGGAAAGAGGTCAGGAAGCCGCTGTAATCCGGGCTTCTTCCGATAATTCCGTTTTTTGGTCAGACGGCTTGGCTGAAGCTTTCCTTTTTTTGTATTGTGAGCGAATGATGGAATAAAGAATTAAACCGATTAGAATCATGCAGATTGGGCTTGAGAATATTCCCAAAAGCAATTGACCGACATCTCCTTGTACCAAGGCCAGGGCACGCGCTAATTCACTTTCAGCCATTGTGCCGAGTACCAAACCTAAAACCAAAGGTTCTCTGGGAAGGTTGAAGTGCTTCATTGCACATCCCAATGCTCCGAAACCTATCATGACCCAAACTTCAACAATTGAGCCGTTGACGGCGTACGAGCCGATCACTGCTAACGCAAGCACTAATGAGGCAAGGATGGGTTTAGGCATTGCCAGCAATTTGACGCAGTATTTGGCACAAAGGATTCCGATGGGAATGAAAGCGACATTAGCGATGAGTAAACTGAAGATAAAGCTGTAAACAGTCTCAGCATTCTCTTGGAAAAGCGTTGGCCCGGGCTGGAGTCCATGAATCATCAGCCCGGAGATCAATACAGCAGATACGGCGTTGCCCGGGATGCCTAACGTAAAGGCAGGAACGAGCGAACCGCCAACTACGGCATTGTTGGAAACTTCTGAAGCCAAAACGCCTTCAGGGCAGCCGGTGCCGAAATGACTCGGATCTTTGGCGGATTTCTTTGCGTCATCGTAGGCAATAAATGAAGCGATGGACTGGCCGGCTCCCGGGACGATGCCGATTATGATGCCAATGATTGAGGCTCTGAGAGTCAGCATTTTGTATTTCAGGATTTCTCTCATCGCGCGGATAATTCCAGAGCAGGAAACCGAACTTTCGACTTTAACGGCATCTTTTTCGTCTCTTAACATTGAGACAACTTCCGGAAGAGAATAGAGGCCAATTAATGCAGTCACTAGAGATAAACCGTTGAAAAGTTCCGGCAGATCAAAGGTAAAGCGCGCTTCCCCGGTAATCGGATGCATTCCTACAATCGAAAGTAAGAGACCAAAAATACCGGTGATCATTCCTTTAACAATATTCTTTTCTGAAAGCGCAGCGATGATGGCGACTCCGAAAAGCGCCATGATGAAATATTCCTGAGAGCCGAATTCCAAAGCCAAACGCGCTAAAGGAGGAGCAAGAAATAAAAGGGCAAAGACAGAGAGAATTCCGCCGACTGCCGAACCGATCGTAGATAACGCTAAGGCGCGAGAAGCCTGCCCTTTCTGAGTCATCGGATAACCGTCAAGTAGCGTGCAGCAGTTCGAGGGAGTTCCGGGAATATTTAACAGAATTGCACTGATGGAGCCGGCGTAACTTGAAGAGGCATAAATGGCACCGAGAAGAGCTAATCCCATCGCTGGGCTCATGCTGAAAGTGAAAGGTACCAGAAGGGCAACGCCCATAGTGCTCGTAAGTCCTGGCAGAGAGCCCACGACAATGCCCAGAATTGTCCCTAGGAGAACCATCCCCAGCATTCCGGGTTCCAATGCTTGGAAAAAAGCAGGAAAAAGTGCTGAAAGATCCATAGCTGCCCTCCTAAAAAGCCCATATCTCGCCGACAGGCAATCGTGTGCCGAGCAAGAGCGTAAAGAAGAAATAAACGCCGGTAAGGAATAGAAGCGTTACTCCTAGATAAACCAATAGGCTCCTTTTACGGATGCATCCAAATCCGGCCATCACCAGTATTAAGAATAGGAATGTAGAGAGATAGTAGCCGAGCAGCGGGACTGCGACTGCGTAAGTTCCAATTAACAGCAGAATTGTCAAGGAGAGAGGGAAACCCGGTCTGTGAAACTCAAAGGAAAGAGATAGCTTTTCTGCTTTGAATTTTTTAAAGAGGGTGATTGCATTGAGTATCGAGAAAGACACGAAAAGCCAGCCCAAGAAGACCGGGAACTGTCGGGAGTCCGGTTCATATGAATAGCCTTTCCATAAGATCAGAGTTCCTGCGAGCAAAAGAAGAGTCGCTAGAAACGTTTCTTTTCGGATGTTCTCTTGTTTCATGATTGACTCCCGACAAAATGTTAGAAGAGGTTCTTGTTTTCTGAGACTAGTTTGGAGGTCTGAGAGACAATTCTTTGAGTTTCTTGGGCGTTTTTAAAGCCGATATCCAGCTTGAGTTTCTTGGTTTCAGCGATGAAATCCGGATCTTCGCAAATCCCTTTGATGCCGTTTTCTAATTTAGTTAATACTTCGGGACTTAAGCCTTTGGGCGCGCAAATGCCGCGGATGGCTGCGCCTGCAGGCGCAATATCTTTTCCGAAAGCTTCTTTGGCAGTGGGAGCGGAGGCTGCGGACTGGTCAGCGAATACCACGAGAATTTTAAGTCCGTTGCCGAGCTGCTTTTGTGCGGCAGAGAGAGTTGAAGCACAGAGGTCAACTTTTTTACCCATCAATGCTGTAAGTGCCTTACCTGAGCCGTTGAAGGGAACGAAATTTGTCTTAATACCAAGATCTTTTTCAGCGATCAGATGCTGGAGCTGAACATTAGACTGCGGACCGTCTCCGGCGACATTCAAAGTTTTGGTTTTAGCTGCTTTGATGAAATCAGCTGCTGTTGTATAAGGACTGTCCTCGTTGACAACCCAGACAATTGGGTCAGATTGAACAGCTGCTATGAAGGTGAAATCATCCATAGAGAAAGGCACATTCTTACGCAGTTCCTTGATCATGATCATTGAAGGTAAAGAAGCTGCACCGATTGTGTAACCATCCGGTTTGGCTTTACTCAGAAGGGTCCAGCCGATTTGGCCGCCGGCTCCTGGTTTATTGTCAATGGTAAGAGTTTGACCGAGATGTTTTTCCGCGTATTTACCCATGATGCGAAGAAGGATGTCATTGCCGCCTCCTGCGCTAAAAGGAACGATTGTCAAGAGCGGCTTAGAAGGATAAATATCTGCTGCATAGGCTGAACCGGCGCCAAAGAGGCTTAGAGCGGTAAGAACAGAAAGGGAGGAAAGAAGGTTTCTGCGTTTCATGATTTTGTCCTTGGAATGGAAATAAAGTTTTGGGGATAATTTTGGTCAGAGCGTCGGATGGTCTTTGTCAAAAATTACTTTTCCATCGGCGACGATGGTCGGATGCCACATGATGAGATCGTAGTGACACGGTGCCTTGGTAACGCCGCCGAGGGTAAGGCTTGTGCCGATGCCGATATGACAGGTCCCGAGGACTCCTTCGTCTTCAAGCATGATTCCGCACATACGACACTTCGGATTCAAACCAATCCCGAGTTCTGCAATGTTGTAGCTGTTTTTGTCGGCGTGGCTGGCTAAATCTTTGCGAAGGATTTCTGCAGCCCTTCCGCCTTTGATTTCAGTGATAAAGCCCCCTTCGACTTTGCATATGACGGGTTCATCTACAAGGCCGATACCGAGATATGGAATTGAAGCATCGCATACAATAATCCCTTCTGCAGTCCCCTCTATAGGGGTTGTATTTGCTTCAATAGTGGGGATGGTAGAGAACTGACCTTTTTCAACTACGCAGTAAAGCGCATTTCCGCGTCTTCCTTTCGTATTGAAACGAAGATCAGTTCCTCCCGGAGAGGTGATATGAATTTCTTCGGCAGTTTCCAGGGCTTTGGCGACAGCAATGCAGGTTGGTTTGATTTGATCAAAGTCAGCTTCTATCCCGCCGTGCATCATAACTTCAGGGGTGAAATCTGTCATGACGATGATTCGAGCTCCGGCTGCCGCCGCATTTTTTACTGCATGTGTATGGGTAATAGAGTAACTGACGGGCACGATCACGACGTCCGCATTTTTCATGGCGGCGGCCACGGCTGCAGGCGGTTCTTCTCCGGCCCGTTTGCGAGGCTTCATACTCATAATCATTACTTCTGCACCTCGGTCACAGGCAACGGTAGCAACAGCTTGAGCGATGTCTGTTTTAGCATAGTCAGTGACCAAAAGGACAGTTTCCCCGGCTTGCACTTTTGTGGCAACATCGACTAAAACCTTGGCTCCCTTCATCATTAGAAGTTCTTTCATCACTTTTCCTTTCTTTGCGCCATCATCGAGCAGTTGCACCAATTTAGGGCATCCTTGCACAGCTATGACGCATTTAAGTTGGTTTATTGAGGCTTTGAAAACTAGTCAGGTTGATTATTGGTTGGATGATTCTGCTAGGTTTCAAAATAATCTATGCAAGAACTATGCCAAGTTTGCGCTATCTATTTGAAAATAGTTATACGAATGCACTGTTAAGTTGAAAACAGTTTCTGTCAAGCTTTTTAAGCGAAGTGCAGGAGAGGACCTGGCATGGGATGAAGCGTGCAAGAAAACGATAATAGAAAGGCTATTTTTTGATTCAGTAATCTCCCTTTAGTAACCCCTGTTGGTATAAAAAAGCGGTTTTTTTTATAACTTCTGTGGCTCACAGTGTTTCCACGCATTTCCAGAAGCCGGCGAGACTAATACAGTAGATAAGACAGTCCCTCGGAAGAAATATGAAAACCACTCCAAAAATCAAACAATTGACTTTAGCCTGCTTGTTGGCTGTGACATCAATGATGATAAATTCTGTTGGAGCAGCTGAATCTGATTTCCAAACAAAAGAGTACTTTGCTTCAAATGGTTTGGACCTGATTAATGCAGCTTCAGCCTATACACAAGGATTCTCAGGGGAGGGCGTTTTAATCGGTCTTTTAGATACTCCAATGAGAGAGGATCATCCTGAATTATCCGGCAAGTTCGAAGTGGTTGGTGCTTTAGATGAAGTGGGCAACTCGGTTCCAAATCCAACGACTTGGACGCAGGACGTGAGCCATGGAACCCATGTTGCTTCGATTATGGCCGCAAAGAAAGACGGCGTCGGTATGCACGGCGTTGCTTTTGACAGCAGCGTCGTCGGACAAGTTTATATCGGCTCTCAAAGCTACTATTTTGCAAATGAAGAAAAATTTTTTCAAGCGCATCCTGAAATAAAAATTCTGAACAACAGCTGGAATGGTATGGTAGTTGATAAGAGTTTCGTTCCTAAAGGAGAGGTCTATTCAGTCGAGGAAGCAAAAAACCTAGCCATGTCTGAAGGCATAAGGCCTCACTCAGGTCGTTTAGTAAAGTGGGCCCTAGATAATCCCGGCAGTCTTGCTGTCGTGGCAGCGGCAAATGACGGCTGGGTCGCTCCTTCATTCATGGGAATGCTCCCGCGTTATTACGGTTCGGAATTAGGAAATTGGGTTACGGTCGTTTCTCTAAACCCGTTAGATGCAGCGCGCAGAGACGGCAAAATTACACTTGGGGCGACCGGGTTGTCGTTGTTCAGCAATATCGCAAGAGGAGCAGAACTGTTTACAGTCTCGGCACCGGGAGGCTATATTTCTGCCGCCGACGCGGTGACGAACGGCTACACAATCAAATCTGGAACGTCAATGGCGACGCCGCAAGTTAGTGGCGCCGCGGCGCTAGTTGCACAGGCTTTTCCTTGGATGAATGGTAAACAGCTTGCTGATGTTATTTTGACGACCGCCAACAGCAATATTGAATGTCCGGATATATTAGTTGGCTTTGATGGGTCAACTGATACAGCTCTGGTTTTCTATTATTTTTCTGCCGAAAAACCTTCTGAAGAGCAAGTGATCAAGGCTCTGACGGAAACATATAACAAAGATCCTGAAGCCTGGGGTTATCGCTCTTTGAATTCAATGATCGAATATTTTGTCAAAGATCACTTTAAAAAATCTGAGGAAGAACGTGAAAAAGATAAATTCGTCCGTATTGTTCAAGTTACAAAGGAAGAAGTGTTCGGACAAGGTGTATTAGATGCGGGTAAGGCGGTTCGAGGTCCGGCCCGATTGGATGTTAATCGAATGTCTCCCAGTTCCGTTAAAGCTTATGACGAATTCGGAGGAAGCGAATATGTCTTCGAATCCTTTGATACGCAAGGTCACATGGCAGTTTTCAGCAACGATATATCGGAGCGTCTGTGGGATGACAAATATCACCATGAAGAATACCGTGAAGGCATATCCAGCCGGATGCGTTCTTTAGCTAACTTCGGTTTGGCAAACAAAAAGCCCGGTTTGATCAAGACAGGCTGGGGTATGTTGGCATTGATGGGAACGAATACATATTCAGCGCCGACGGTGGTCGAGGGCGGGTCCTTAATGATCAGTCCCCGACCGGACGGCACAGGCGGTGTACTCGTCAACAGTTCTGTGTTGGTTCAAAAAGAAGGAGGTTTGTTGGGTACGGGAACCGTCCTCAATAAAGTAATCAATAACGGTACTTTCTTGCCGGGAACGGATGAGGCGCCTTTCACTGTCAGTGACTATGAACAGGGAGCCTCAGGTGATCTTCTTTTTATCGTTGACCGGCAGGGCTCGCATAATCAACTGAAGATTTTGAATTCTGCAAAAGCGGAAGGAACCCTTTCTTTAGGTCTGGAGAACAGCTTTTACGGCAATGAGTTCTCTAAAAAAGTTGGCTTAAGTGATTTAATCTTATTGCCGGACGGAAAACAGCCCGACCTTAATTTCTCGGTTGTAAGGCTTATTAATGACTCACCGACTCTCAGTATTGCTCTGAATAAAAGCGGAGACACTTTTGTTCTGTCCAGTTTTAGAAAGGAAGATGCCTACTCTCGTTATGCAAAGACGGCGGCACAAAGTTCACTGGGCGCCACCCTCTATAATATTGCTTCATCTTCGGTGCCCGCAGGTGCTTTGGCAAACTTGATCGGTGAGTTGGATTTTTCGGATATCGGCGGTTTGAAAGTTCAGTCTGCTCTGAAAGATCTCTTGCCTAACATCTATTTGGATGTTCAGAAGGCCGAACTGGATCAAGGCAGACTTCTTAATCGTCTTGTTTCTGCTGGACTTCCGGAAGAGGGTGTTTGGATTAAGCCTATTGCCTCTTTTGCCGATCGCTCTGGAAGTGATCAAGTCAATGGATATAACGTTAAACAGGCCGGAGCAGTCGGCGGAATCAGGACAAAAATTTCCGAAGGGTTGGAGACAGGTCTTTTCCTTGGAGTCTCGGACCTGAATTTGAAGGAAGATAACACCGACAGTCATTTCGACTCAACAATATTTAGTTTTGGGGCTGAAGCTCGTTATGGCTCTTCGACTGTTCCGGGGTTTACAGCATTTGGTTCGTTATTTGCCGCCGTGGCAGACTCAAAAACAACAAGAAAATCTTTGGGAGAAACTTATAAAGGAAAATGGACAGGATATTTGTTTGGATCACAATTAGAAGCGGAGTTGTTGTTTGGTCAAAAAGGCTTAGCTGTGGGACCTGTTGCCTCTGTTGATTACGTTTTTAGTTATCGTCCTAAAGTTTCAGAGTCCGGTGGTTTGATTGCGCAAAAGATATCAAAAAAGTCTCTCGGGGAAGTCAGCACGCTGCTGGGAATAAAGATTGTGATGCAGCAAGACACTCAAACTGGCACACTCTCTGCAGATGGGAGACTCGGTTGGCGTCATTTTTATGGTGCAAGAACGATAAAAACGACAAGTCGCTTTAACGAATCAGAAGAAAGTTTTTTCGCCGAAAGCGATACCTATGGGAGGGACGCAGTAGAGGGATCAGTGCGTTTTTCCTGCCAAACAAAATCAGGTATCTATGCGGGTCTTGAAGCTGTTGCATCGATGGCTAGGAATGAAAAGAGCTTGGGGGCGAACTTTGTTGTCGGAAAGAAATTCTGAAATTAACATCCAAAAGCATGAAAAAGTTTCAGAGTCACCTGAGGTTGACTGATTTTGGATAGGTTAACCTAAAAAGAAAGAAAATGAGGTGCCCGAATATGAAGCACCTCAAGACAGGATTAAAACAACAGGTTAGCCCAAGGAGCGGGAGGCCAGTTGATCGAAAAGAGCCCTTTCTTCAGAGACGATCTTTGAAATTTCTGTCGATATCAAATCTATAACTTCACGATATAACGGACTTTCTGAATTAGAATTACGACAGTAAACGCAGAGGGGCGCATCCGGCCTGCCCCAGGCGGGCAAGACCAGCTCCAGCTTACCGCTCTGGATCTCTTCTGCCACAACACCTAATGTTAAATCAACACTGATACCGACATCTTTTAAAAGCATACTTCTGCAGTACGATCCGTCGCCTTTTAAGACATGTGGCAAACGTTCCAGATCAATGCTGGTGTTTGGATCTGAAGTTTTATTTGCACTTTTCTTCAAGAGGATCGGAGAAAAAGCCGGGCTTGTCTTATAGCGAAGAAGCAGGACGTGTTTTTCTAAATCCTGAGCTTTTTTAGGAGCCGGATGTTCTGCCAGATACTTTTTGGAGGCAAGCAGGGGAAAACGGTACTCCGCAATTTGCCTGCAAGTAAGGGTTGGTTCCTCCTTGCGATAAAAACCAACAGAAATATCGGTTTCTCGTTCCATTAGGGCCCTCAGTCCCATATCTGCAGAAAATTCGAAAGTTACACCGCTACCTTCTCGCCGCTCATAGTTGACCAATTTTTCTAAGAGGGGTTCCTTATTAAGATTAATCGGCAGTGAAATACGAATACTGCGTTTAGGTATCTTCTGAAGATTAACGCCGATTTCTCGGCATTCATTTTCAAGACGGTCTTGCGCGGCAACGAATTCTTCAGCGAACGGAAAAATCTTTATTCCGTTTTCACTGAGTTTCATCGGGCGCGGACGATGAAGTACTAAGAAGAAACCTAATTCGTCTTCTAATTTGGAAATCAGCCTCGAGGCATAGGGCAGGTCAATTCCGCATTCCTGCGCAGCATGACTCAGTGTTCGACCTTGACCTATTAAACAAAAAATCTTCCAACTGAGTTTTCGGTCGTACAGTTTCATAGCGACTCCTACAATTAAGTCTTGGTAATAATACCAATGAACAAGTTGTACGAAAGAACAACTTAGGATTTAGAAATCATACATTTTCATGAGTTCTACTTTTTCCTAACATGAAGGAAACTATTCCGAAGTCCTTGTTTTCTTGGAGACTATATGTTTGAAAATCCCTCATCTTTATTTCCTATGGTCAGATTTGTCCCGTATATGGGTGTGATTTGGACAATCCATGAAGCCTCCAAGCTTGGTTTTTACAATGGGCATCCGGAATGGTGCAATGTCGGTCAGGGGCAGCCGGAGGTCGGAGAGATCACGGGAGCGCCTCCGAGAATTAATTCAGTCAGCTTAGAAGAACCGATCGACGCCGCTTACGGTCCGGTCGGGGGAACCCCGGAGGTTCGAGCTGCGGTCGCTGATTGGATTAATAGAACCTATCGTCGTGGTCTGAAACCGTATTCGGCGGAAAACATATCTTTTGCTTCCGGCGGACGGTTAGCTTTGACGCGCCTATTTAGTATTTTCAAAGACGGCAGCCGGATAGCCTATAAAAATCCGGACTATACCGCTTATGAAGATTACTTGTACCCTCTGCGTCATTCTTGCGAATTGATTGAGTTAAGGGCGCAAGAGAAAAATGGTTTCATGATTTCCGACACAGAATTTTCCGAATTCATTAAACAATACAGACCGGACGCTTATATCTTTTCAAATCCATGCAATCCTACCGGTCAATCAGTAAAAGGAGGATCTTTAGCCAACTATGTGGACATTTGCCGTAAAGAAAATTGTCTTCTCGGATGTGATGAATTTTATGCGACATTTGCCTATGAAGAGGATGGTTCACCCTCGAAAGAACCGGTTTCGGTGCTGCCGTTTATCGAAGATGTTAATAAAGATCCTGTAGTTGTCTTTGACGGACTGACTAAAGGATTTCGCTATCCCGGTTGGAGAGCTGCGTGGATGGTCGGACCTAAATACTTAATTGAAATGGTTAACAGAGCTGCCAGCGCTGTTGACGGCGGTCCGTCGACGATCGTTCAGAGAGCGGCAATTGAAGAGCTTTCTTCCGGACACGCAGAAGCTGAATTGCTTGCCACAAGAAAAGAATTTGCAGTTAAACGCAGGCTCATGATTGACGGACTCCAATCCATTGGAATAAGAGTCCCCGATCCGCAGCCTCTAGGCACTTTTTATGTTTGGGCCTCGCTTGAGAACCTTCCGGGAAAACTAACGGATGCAGATTACTTCTTCCATGAATGCCTTAAGAAAAAGGTTATCACTGTGCCCGGTCATTTCTTTGATGTTCGTCCTTACCGCAACCGTCCGACAAAAGAACCTTATAGCCATTTGGTTCGCTTCTCCTATGGTCCAAACCGTCGGACGGTTGCGACAGCTTTATCCCGAATGGCGGAAGTGATTCGAGAACATCGTTAGCTCTGCATGCTTCCATAAGAACCACTGTTTCACACCGTGCGAACCTTCGAAAAGAAAGGATTCCACGGTGTGAAAGGTTATTGAATATGTCACAAATAACACAACTCCTCAAACAACACCGACGAAACTTGCACACCTATCCTGAGACAGCTTGGACCGAGTTCCAGACGACTTGGTACATCTATCAGCAGTTGATGACTTTGCCGTTCAAGCTACGACTTGGCAAGGAGATCTTGAACGAAGCTTTCGTTTTGAATCGAGATGAAGAAGAGGTCAAAAGCAGTACGAAACGTGCTTTAAACAATGGCGTTCCCAAAGAGTTCATTCACATTCTTGACGAATTTACCGGCGTAATGGCGACTTTTGAGACTCATAAGTCCGGACCAACGTTTGTTTTGCGTTTTGATATAGATGCTCTTCCGATTCAGGAAACGGAGGACGCTCAGCATTTGCCGAATCTGCTGGGTTTTCGTTCGCGGCATGATAATTGTATGCATGCCTGCGGACACGATTTTCATACGGCAATCGGTTTAGTGCTTGCAAGATGGATTTCCGAACAGCGAGCCAAACTTCGAGGAAAGATTATTCTTCTTTTTCAGCCAGCGGAAGAAGGTTCTCGCGGGGCCAGAGCGGTTTCGGCTTCAGGCTTGTTGGATGAGGCCGATTATTTTGCAGCCGCACACGTCGGAATGATGGCTCGTACAGGTGAAGTTGTCATTGATCCTTATGGCTTCCTGTGCGGAACCAAGTTCAATGTTGATTTCAAAGGTCGGGCTGCGCACTGTGCGAGTGAACCCGAAGCAGGGAAAAACGCCCTTGCAGCAGCCTGTTCGGCGTTCATGCTCCTTCAGGGGATTTCAAGAAGCAGTAAAGGAGCGTCTCGGATCAATGTTGGAAAGCTCTCAGGCGGACGCGGCCGAAATATTATTCCGGATCAAGCTTACATGGAGATTGATCTCAGAGGAGAAACGACAGAGGTTAATGACTACCTAGTGAAGAGAACTCAAGAAATACTCAAAGGAACAGCTCAGTCATTGGATGTTCAACTTTCTATTGAAGATCTTGGGTCGGTATATGACATCAAGAATGACCCGGAGCTTGTTGAATATCTCAAAGAGGTTGCAAGTCAATGTCCCCTTGTTAAAGCAGTCACGACTCACTCCGATTTTGGAGGCTCTGAAGATGCCTCGATCATAATTAAGCGTATTCAGCAGCTTTTCGGAAAATGTATTTATTTTGTGATCGGGGCCGATCGAACGGCAGGTCATCATCAGCCGGATTTCGATGCTGATGAGGCCGCTCTTGAGATCGGATTTGAAATGTTTAAGGGCCTGATCCGGAAGATCAATGGTTGTTAACTGCGGTTAACCATAACGGCATTAATTAAGCCTTGGATCCTTTTGTGGGTTCCAAGGCTTTTTAACTGTCAAATTTTTGAAAAATTATCTTTGTTCGGCTGATTCTTTGATAGATATCGGAGCCAAAGCCTGCTGAGGAGAAAGGACATCTCCGATTTCTGATTCGATCTCGTCTTCGAGCTCGTCCAAGAGATTTACGTCTTTGCCTTTTTTACTTAACGTATCGGTTAACTGTTCTTTGTTTAATTCTCCCACCCATCGACCGACGACAACACAGGCAATACCGTTGCCGATCATGTTGGTAATGGACCTTGCTTCGCTCATGAAACGGTCCACGCCGAGGATTAGTGCTAAACCGGCGACGGGGATGTCGCCGACGGCAGAAAGAGTTGCAGCTAACACGATAAATCCGGATCCTGAAACGCCGGCCGCTCCTTTACTAGTTAAAAGGAGAACCGTTAACAGCGTCGCCTGCTGAGTGAAGGTCATTTGGATGTCACAGGCCTGTGCAATAAACACCGCCGCCATCGTAAGGTAAATCGCTGTTCCGTCGAGATTGAACGAATATCCGGTCGGAATTACAAGACCAGTGACGGAACGGCTGACTCCGGCTTTTTGCATTTTGGTAATCATTTGAGGAAGGACAGCTTCGGAAGACGAGGTTCCGAGAACGATGAGAAGTTCCTCTTTAATATAGGCCAGGTAGCGAAGAATTGAAAAACCGTTGAAGCGACAAATCGCACCGAGGATGCCCAAAACAAAAAATAAGCAGGTGGCATAAAAAACCAGCATTAGTTTCCCTAACGGTAGCAGAGAGTGTATGCCGTATTTGCCGATTGTAAATGCCATGGCACCAAAAGCCCCGATTGGCGCGACCTTCATGATCCAGTTGATCATGAGGAAAAGGATGTCGGATCCTTTTTTAATAAGTTCGTAGACTGGGTGACGGGAGCCGCCCAAGAACTGGAGGGCAAAGCCGAAAATGATCGAGAAGAACAAGACTTGGAGAATGTCGCCCTGCGCAAAGGCCCCGACAACGGAGGAGGGAATGATATGAAACAGAAAGTCCAAAGTCGACTGAGGCTTTTCGGCTGTTGCATACATCGAGACGGAATTCATATCTAATGTTGCAGGGTCAACATGCATTCCGGCGCCCGGCTGCAGTATATTTACTAGAAAGAGTCCGACAAATAGGGCAAGTGTTGTGACGGCTTCAAAGTAAAGAAGGGCTAAACCTCCGACTTTCCCGACTTTCTTCATGTCTTCCATTCCCGCGATTCCAATGACGACAGTGCAGAAAATCACCGGAGCGATGAGCATTTTAATGAGCTTAATGAAACCGTCCCCGAGCGGTTTCATGGATGCGCCGATATCCGGGAAGAAAAAACCTAAAAGAACACCGATAACAATGGCTGCAAGAACTTGCACGTACAGTACTTTATATAATGGTTTTTTCATTCAGTCACTCCTAATAAATGGGATAAATCCCCGTTAGTTAAGGGTTTCATCTAACAACAAAGGAATGATTTTGCGGTACGGTTTTTACGCTCTTGTGACAAGTATCCCAAAAGAGGTATTCGGTAACAATTTGAATAATTTATAAAATCTGTCTTCTAATGCTTATCTGTCCGTCCAAATAAAAAAATCCGAAGCCTTTTGAGCCTCGGATTGAGATGATTTTTCAGCGAGTGGCTATTCTGTTGCAGGGGAGGCAATCCCCCCGAAGGTCATGGAAGCAACATAAGCGGCCGTGAAGTCTTCAGGCGACATGCCCGGTACGGCAAAACGGAACTGTGTTGTCTGGCCCGGTGCGAGAGCCGGCGTGACACGGGAAACCAACAGAGCGTTTGTATAAGCGTTCGGGTCCCCGTTGGCGTCCTTTCCGTACACGCGGATATCAAAAGCGACATTGGTATAAGTAATGCTTTGCGGGTTGACGATAGTGAGAACAAAATCACTGCCTTTTGCGTTTCCCGAAGGTTTGTCAATGGACATTAGGAATGTTGCACCGTTAACACGGATACTGGATAGCTTTCTTGCGTCCGGCATTAAAACTGCTGTGGACGGCGGAACCAGCATCTCAAGGTAGTCCACTTGCTTTTGGAGTTGAAGTACAGTCTCTCTGAGATCCTGAACTTGCTGAGATAAAGGCACGGATTTAGATTTCGGCGCCGTACCGGCAGCCTGAACCATGGCAGAAGCAGATAGGCCTAAAGCGGCAGCCAAAAGAAAAGGAAGAGTTTTTTTGATCATGCAGACCTCCGTTAATTTTCAGGAAAGCATACAGATTCAAATCCAACTGTGTTCCTTTCTATGCGCATTTAAGGTACACGAAATTGCAACTCAAAATTGATTTTCGGGCTCTGTCCGCGAAGAAAAGTTACTAATATAAGACTGTAAGTCTCAGAGCGTTCGGAGGAATGAAAAGTGAAGTGGTTCGGAGTGGATTATCGCTATGTGATTGCCGGAGTCGGTGCCGTTTTTATTTTGGCTTATGAATTTGTCGGAACCCAATCCGGAGAAATTCAGCCGGATAAACAGGAAGCTCAAAACTCAAAAGCACTTAGCGTAGAAGCCCTAAACGAAAAACTTGCTTCCGCACTCACAGCAAATTCTGCTTCGCTCGAAGGAGTCAAAGCCTCTGTCTTAGGTCAGGACGAAAAATCCAACATCAACGTGCGTTTAAATTTTGCTGCACGCAAGGGCCCTTCTTTTACAGACGCAGAAAAGAAATACTTCAAAACCTTCCTGCTCGGATTAACTTGTGTTGAAGCGCCGTCCTATTACGACCACAGCATCGGAAACGTAAACTACGAATTTTTAGACGGAGAAGGGACGCGGTTTGACAGTGCGAAGATTCAAACCAAAGCTTGCCTGAATTTCGATAAAAACCTGAATTCAACGTATATCTCCAGAGACCTGCTTCCGGCGATCGGTTCAATCCTGCACGATCAGCCGAAGACGGCTCAGCAGCTCCTTAAAACGCCTTACGCCAAAATTCCTGAAATCGAAAGTGAGGACGGCTACGAAGTCACGCCTCTGGGTATTTCTGAAGACGGTGTGATCCGCTACCGCATCAAACATACTCAGAATCTTGCCGCTAACTTCTCTCAGGAAGATAAACATCGCTTGGTGACCGGAGGCTTTAACGGTGTTTGTCTGAACCAGCAGTTCAGAGACCGATTCAAAGAAGGATTTCCTGCTTACGAAATCGAACATGTCGATAAAAACAATCAGTTGATTGACAAGGTTTTTGTCTCTGAAGATACGTGTCGAAGCGGTCGACCGGACGGCCGCTGATCATTCTGTTGTTTCGGATCCTTCTGGTGATGGTTTCAGCCTGTAACATATACAGCAGCTAAACCAACAAGATTAAGACTATGGCTTCAAATTCCACATGGGGATCCAGAATCGGATTCATTCTGGCAAGTGCAGGCTCTGCCGTCGGCTTGGGCGCGATTTGGAAATTCCCTTATCTTGCCGGCAATAACGGCGGTTCTGTTTTTCTTCTCTCTTATCTGCTCTTTACCTTTACAGTCGGTGTGGCGATGCTCATCAGCGAGTACGTCATCGGCCGAGAGGGCAGAATGGGTGCGATCGGCTCATTAAAGAAAGTGGTCGGCAAGCACTGGGGCGTGTTCGGCACGGTCGGTGTCGTTACCGCTTTTGCGATTCTTTGCTTTTATTCCTGCGTCGGCGGCTGGTGTATCAAATATTTGATCGATGCGTTCACAGGAACCGGAATTGTCTCTAATGCGGACGAACTCAATAAAAACTTCGGTTCGTTTGTGAGCAACGGCGCCTTAGCGTACTTCTATCAGATCATCTTCTTGCTCGCCAACGCGGTGATTGTTTCATTAGGCGTACAGAAAGGGATCGAACGACTGGCTAAATTCCTAATGCCGGTGCTCTTTATCCTCATGCTCATCTTAATTGTCCGAGGATTAACGCTTCCCGGCGCCGTTAAAGGTCTGGAATATCTCTTTAAACCGAACTGGAGCGGCTTTACCTCGTCTGCGATCTTTAACGCGATGGGATTTACTTTCTTCTCGCTGTCTTTAGGCGCGGCCGTGATGGTAACTTATGCCGGCTATCTCTCCGAGAAAGTCAATCTTTTAACCTCTACGGCTTGGGTTGCATTCCTGGCGATCATGGCTGCTGTGCTCGGCGGCTTAATGGTGATGCCTGCCGTGTTTGCCTTTAATTTGTCTCCGACTGCCGGTCCCGGTCTGACATTCGTGACGATGCCAGCGATTTTCTCGCAGATGCCGTTCGGTGTTTTCTTTGCGATTCTTTTCTATTTCTGCTTGGTTGTGGCGGCGATTACGAGCTCCATGTCCATGCTTGAAGCCGTAGTGGCTTCACTTTTGGACTATACCCGTCTGTCCCGAGCGGCCGTGACTTGGATCACAACGGCTTTGGCTGCGTTCATCGGCCTTTTCTGCACTCTGAGCTTCGGATCCCTGTCCGACTTCAAGATGTTCGGCAAGAACGTGTTTGATTTGCTCGACTTCCTGACGAGTAATGTCGGTATGCCGCTGTCTGAAATTGGCTTCAGCGTGGCAGCGGCTTGGATTGCCTGGGTCGCATCGGG
>OGOT01000665.1_pt1 | contig 29359 bp, 24 predicted proteins | sample 1552791 | NCBI WGS metagenome assembly OGOT01 (sample SAMEA2580160, study PRJEB22360) | human gut metagenome | biome: human gut; feature: human-associated habitat; material: faeces | place: Denmark | collected 2008/2010
GTGACCAACCCGAGATATCCCGGTTCGGCAGGCACCGGATACTGACAGAGCCAGATGCCATTCGAGAGCAAAGCATCACGACACGAGTCCATCACGCTGTTGAGGGTGGCGTACTTGCTTTTGGTAAAAGGATTGTTGGCATCCTTGGTTGCGGGTTGGAGTTGACGTTGAACGTTGATAAGGGCCTTGGCGAGTTCTCCCACTTCCTGTGACGTGTATTCGGACATGACGTTCTCCTTCAAAAACAAAGAGACCCCATCCCAGAAGGGACGGAGTCTCAAAAAGATGTTCTTTCGGTTAAGTAGTATATGCTTGCAATTTAATGACTAACAAAGTCTTAATCGCAAAATTTAGGCCTGTTCTTTAGACATAGAAAAAAGCTGAACAGCTTCAGAAATAAACCTAATTACTAATTTACGTTCTTTTTGCGATAAAGGACGAATTAAATCAGCTATTGATTCGGCTTGGAGTAAAAAATCTTCTGAAGAATCACGCAAAAGATCAATAGCAGCACAATGAAATATCTTTGCGAACTGCTCTACACGATCCAACGTGATGGCAACTTTCCCACTCTCCATGCGCGAAATAGTTTCTTTTTCGACCGCAATTCGCTCTGCAATTTGAGCTTGGGTCAGCCCCATCTCTTTTCGTTTAATTGCAATATTTTCAGCAAGTTGACGCGTCAAATGTCCTGTAGCCATGCAGACCAACCTTTCATCCAATTCTGTGTATGAAATGGTAAGTCTCTCAGGTTTTACCCAGTTAAAAAATGAGTTTGAAACTCAAAAAAAAATGATCTACAGTGCAACAAAGGCAGAGAAGACCGTACATGACGTCTCGGTGATCTTACTTGCAAAAATTAACTTTTAAGGAGGCTGATATGTCCTATAACTCTGAATCGTTGAATGAAAATGGTGGAGGAATGTGCATCTCGTGCAGAAATCCCCTTTAAGCACGACTGGTTGTATAAAACTGTCCTAAAAAGGTGCAGAGAATTACCTCTGTGCTAGTCATGGCCCTTTAATTATTTTAACAAGTTTAGCTTGGAGGAGTTTATGCCTATTGTCGCCATAGGCCTCGCACTAATGTTTCTAGGTGGAATAATTGGAAAATACATTGCATCCTCAAGAGGACGAACGGGCTTATAGGTTTCTATACTGGATTTCTGGGCCCATTCAGCGTGCTTGGATTATTCTTCCTGATTCCTAAACCTCCCAAAAGTAGCCCCACTGAGCTTATTATCCCCGATGGATGGCTTGCCAAAAAAATTTCATGGGACGGGTATGATAAAGAAGCTCTCGTCAAACTTGAGGTAGAAACAAGCTCTACATGCAATCAATGTCCTATCTGTGGATCAAAATGCCCTACTGTCGATCAAAAGGAAGAAGAATTTAATAATATAAAACTGAATGACAGAATTTACAATATCGTCTGCAACGTACCTATTGTTAAATGCAATGAGCATGGAATCCACGCTGCAAAAACACCTTTTGATAAATAGATTGGAGAAGCTTATATGGGTTTAATTGTGCTTTTTGCAGCACTAGTTGCATTGTTGGCGTGTATTGCCATGAACCCTGGTAAAGCTGTTATATCATTAATTATAGCAGCAGTTGTTGCTTTAGTGCTTTCCTTTCTAGGCCCATTTGCGTTTATTGCTGCCGCTATAGCTTTTTTTGCTTTTTATTTAAAAAACTGAATAAAGATGGTCTTCGCATCCCTGCCGGATACAAAGACCATCGCTGCTCTCAGTTCCAAGTTCGGTGCCCCACCACGTCAGGAAAAAGTAAACCGTGTTGGACAGACTGTGCACCTTTTTTGAGCGCTTCCTTGGATTGAACTGATATATAATATATTTTGTCAATAGCATTCATTTTTCAATGAATCACTGAAGGCCTGCCTTCCATTATGGGAGGAGTAGGCCTTCTTTTTTGTCCAAAATAAATCCGCCAAGTTTTTCATTATATAATATGCCCAGTTTACCATAATCCTTCACGATAAGGACATGCGCACAATGTAAATTGTCATCAAATTTTTTGTATGTTTGTTCTAGTTCTGATTGTATTACTAAAAAGATAAATAAAAGATAACAAATAAGAACAAAGAAACAACAAAAAAGACAAAAAGAAAGAATAAGAATACATTAATCTCACATCACAGAGATATGAGAGAAATAAAAGCATAGCTCATCATGTTCCACCACAGGTGGAGAGATGAAAAGATGAAGAACACAAAAAGATCACATTTCTTTTTTACATATGCTCATGAGAATATGAAATTAAACAAAAGGAGTTCTCATAATGACAAAAGTTACATTTGAAGATGTTTTTGATGGATTGCAAATCCTTCCTTCAAGAGATGAAACAGAAGTTAAGTTCATTGATATTTTAGAAAAGCAAAAAAAGCTTATGGAGTTTGCATTAGCAAACCACAGCAAAATCATGCAAATTCGTTTTGATCTTCACTATCCTTCTGACGGTTCTATTCTTCCTTCCTCTAATGACATATCTGTTTTTAGCTATAACTTTTCACGGAGATTGAGACGAAAGGTTATAGCAACACATAAAGTTGATCCACTCTATCTTTGGGTTAGAGAGATTCATGACTCTTCTTTTCCTCATTATCATTTTATTCTCTGGATTAATGCAAATGCCATAAAGAATAAATTTACCATTTTCGATATAGCAAATGAAGCATGGAAAAATAATTTAAATACAAACGAAGAAGGTCTTGTTCATTATTGTTTGAACTCCAAAAGAGATCCTGAATATGACAATGGAATTGTCATAGATAAAAATAAAGAAGACTTCTCCATGAAAAGAGATGTGGCGTTTCGTTCTGGAAGCTATCTTGCTAAAACATTCAGCAAGGATGGGCTTGAGAAACATGCATGGCGATATGGATATTCAAGGCTTTCTAGAGGCTAAAAAAAGGAGATAACTCATGTTTGGAGATGACGTATTTTTTGATCAATTGCGTAAGGAACTGCCTCCAGTTTTTACAAGAGAATTTGCTTCAGAAAAGATTGGAAGAATCTTTTCTGCAAAAAGCATGTCAAATGCTGATGCTCTTGGAATTGGTCCTTCTGTGAAAGTCAAGATTGGCAAGAAAGTGGGATATGAAAGAGATTCGTTCCTTCAATGGCTACGAGGAAAAATGAAATATGATGCTCCTCATGTAAAAAAAGAAAACACTTTCCATTATATGCCTAGCTCAACACCATTCAGAATGTTTTGACTTTGATTAGATGAATGGTGCTATTTTTATCAACACTTTTACAGGAAAAGGAGTTTTCCATGCTTAAGATTTCCGATGCAATCAATGTCCATGTTCTTCAACTTCCCAATGATAAAAACGGTAGAACTGCAATTGTGTCTGCAAATATTATTATGACAGATGGAAGAGTCATAAGTGATGTTTGTTCCGAATCTCCTCGTTCTCCTTTTGAAAACGAAGATACTCTTGAAATCGCTAAAAACAGGGTTATAAACTCCATTAAACAAAAAGCCGAACCCTATATCAAAAACCATCGAAACATATTTCAAGATGGCTCTCAGGATGATAAAAGTAGATTCAAGGGAGGAGGAGACAAGCCTGCCAGCCGGAGTCAACTTTCCCTCATTCGCAACAAGGCTCAGGAACGGGGGAAAAATCCAGAGGAGCTTGCTGCTTCCCGCTTTGGCAAACGCCTACAAGACCTCAAGGGATGGGAGGCTGATAGCCTCATCAAAGAACTCCTTACAAAAACACGCTAGTCCGACAGGAGGGTATCCGAATACCATCGGATACCCTTTTTCTCAACTATCTGCTAAATGCACTCATCTGGCTTATATTCTTGCAGAAACGGAATGCAAACGTGAAATACAAGCCTCCCTTTACCATTACTCCTGTCATCCTTCGACTCGTGAGTGAAATCAGCGAGCTTGTTGGTCATGTTCAAGCCCTTTCGGGTTCGACCTCCTCTCTCCTGCGTAGGGAAAACCGGATTCGGACCATCCATGCCTCGTTAGTCATTGAAAACAACACGCTCACTCTGGAGCAGGTCACAGCGGTCCTGAACGGAAAACATGTGTTGGGTCAACCTCGTGAAATTCAAGAAGTTCGTAATGCGTTCATTGCATATGAACATCTGGAAACATGGAACCCTTCCTCGCAAAGCGACATTCTTGCGGCCCATGCCATGCTGATGGCTGGACTTGTGGAGCATTCGGGACAGTTTCGGACTGGAGGCGTTGGTGTCTTTCAAGGTAGCCGTGTAGTGCATATGGCACGTCCAGCTCACTTGGTTCATGAGCACATGGCCAACCTCTTGACGTGGCTCGCAGCATCCGATGATCATCCTTTGGTGACAAACTGTGGCAAACGCTCATACTGAGCCGCTGGAAACCGCTTTTTGCATTTTTGCCGGTCGAAACCGTTATCCGTGGGCGTCAGGAAGGATACTATGCAGCTCTAGCTCAGGCAGACAGCGCGGGTGAATCCACTCCGTTTGTGGAGTTCCTGCTAGACGCTTTGCATGTGGCTCTGAACGAAGTCGTTTCCTCGGATGTGGAACACACCGACCCAGATACCGACCCAGATACCGATCCAGTTCAAAAGCTTCTCTACGTATTTCGGGAAAAACCTGAACAGGGAATCGCAAACCCCATGAAAGCACTAGGACTCAGTCATAAACCCACGTTTCGCCGAAACTACCTGAATCCGGCCCTTTCCCAAGGATATCTAGAACGTACCATCCCTGACAAACCAAACAGTCCGGCACAAAAATATCGACTAACGGGAAAAGGTCGCCAGTTGATACACTGAGCCCATTTCCATTTTGTGCGGTCTAAATCTGTTCGGAGTGTCCAAAATACATCTGCCGCAGGAGAAGAATTTCTTCGCACAACGCACCGCACGCACAGGCGTTTGTTCGCTGCCGAATGATATCAAACTCCTCGACATCGGTATCCTCAGCCATTGGTGCGGGACACACTGTAGGAACGAGGAAAAAGAACGAATCAGATCCATCTGGCTTTCGGAAAGATAAAGCAGGGTACGCATGGAACACCTCCATGCCCTGCTTTCCTTCAGCTTTATAGCGCCTCACAAATACCCCCCCTGGCGGCGCTCCAGAGGGAGGCTTCGTTTTTGCGGTATGGCGGCGTTCCGGTTTCTTCACCTGTGGATACTCAGTCTCACCCCTCCTCCTCACGGAAGAGTCTGTCGCCCATATCGCCGCATACGGCTGGTCCGGCAATGTCCGTGAGCTTGAGAACTGCATCCAGCTCCACGTCAATCTTGCCGAAGGCGCGTCCATCGTCATCCCGCCGCTGGCCTCGACGCCGAACACCGCTGGCACCTCTCCCCGGCCTACGACCTCACCCCCTGCACGGGAATCAACGGCGAGCACTGCTCCACAGTGAACGGAAAAGGCAAGGACATCACGGACGCCGACCTCATCAAAGCCGCCTCCGTGGGAGGTGTGGGAGCGCGGAAAGTCAAGGAGATGATCGAGCAGGTGGCGGAGGCGCTGAGAACATCGTCAAAGCCTTACTGAAAAGCGAGATAGACGTATTGCCTTGCACTGGCTTCCATTATAACAAAATAACAGATGCCAGTATCCACCCACCGGCAACCCCACGCCTGCCCCAAAGGTAAGTATCGTGGGATGCATGAGGAGATCTTCCCTGGGAAAGCAGGATGGGCTGGTGAGAAACCGTGCAGATGGAAAACAGGTAGGATACAATCAGTGGAGTGTGAGAGATGCCAAGATTTCTTGATCTTTTTGCCGGTGCTGGCGGCTTGTCAGAAGGATTCCTCAGGGCAGGTTATACAGCTGTTGCCCATGTGGAAATGGACATCGCGGCATGCTACACCCTGAAAACGAGAGCAGCGTACCACTGGCTGAAAAAGAACCAGCAGGTTCATATATATAATCAGTATTTGAATGGAGAGCTCGCGAGAGATGAATTTTATGCGAGAACACCTCAGAGTGTTTTGAATACTATACTCAATCGTGAGATCTCAGAAGAGGCCTTACCGGTAATTTTCAACGAAATCGATGAAATACTCGAAGGGCAGAAGCTCGACCTGATCATCGGAGGCCCCCCCTGTCAGGCGTATTCTCTTGCAGGACGAGCCAGATCTGAAAACAGAATGCTGGGGGATAAAAGAAATTATCTCTATAAACTGTACGCAGAATTCCTGAAAAAATACGAACCTGACTATTTTGTTTTTGAGAACGTTGCCGGACTGCTGTCGGCAAAAGATGAGGATGGTTCTCTTCATCTGGAAAATATGCGTAAACTTTTCTTCGAAAGCGGCTACAGCACGGAACTTCGTCTGCTGAATGCCTCGGATTACGGTGTACTTCAGAACCGTAAAAGAATCATTCTCATCGGCTGTCGTGGATCAAGGATGAATTTTTATCCAGAGATACTGCCTGATGCAAACAGATATAAGGTTGCGGAAATATTCTGCGACCTTCCGGAAATCAAGGCCGGAGGAGGTTCTTTCACACCGGTGAAGACGCATCCTTACCAGGGAACCTATCTGTTTGAGGCTGCGATCAAGGAATTTGATACAGAACCTGTAACTCTGCACCAGGCCAGGCCTCATACCTGTCAGGATCTGGAGATCTACCGAATTGCCGTGGAGAACTGGGACAGAAAACAGCGGAGGATAGAGTACACAGATCTTCCGGAAAGACTTCGTTCCCATAATAATACCAGAAGTTTCCTTGATAGATTCAAGGTTGTTGCAAAGAATCTCCCCTGTTCTCAGACCGTCGTTGCTCACATTTCAAGGGACGGGCATTACTATATCCATCCTGATATTGCACAGAACAGATCCCTGACACCCAGAGAGGCTGCACGACTCCAGGCTTTTCCGGACAACTATTATTTTGAATCCATAACGGGAAAACCCTCAAGAACATACGCCTACAAGCAGATTGGCAATGCTGTTCCGGTACGTCTGGCGTACCGCATAGCAGAGGCACTGCTGAAATATTTCAAAGAGGATGAAAGCGATGGCTGATATTCAATCAATGGCAAGCTTCTATCGTCTTTTCATGGAAGAAGTTCTTATCGCCGAGGATAGAGAAACCAGCGGTTGGACAACCGAGGATTTTCTTACCTCTGTCATGCTGGAGTATCTGGAAGATGCTGGGGAGGTGACGACACCCGTCATCTGTCCATTCAGAGGGCGAGGGCTGCAGCTGAATGCGTATGCTTTTTCTGAGGACTGTGAAAATATTGATATTTTTGTCAGCATCTATTCTGCTGGCGACGAGCCTCGCTCTGTACCTCAGAGTGAGATCGACGTGGCAATCAAACGCGCCCTTGAATTGTATCATCGCGCGATCAATGACCTGTATACAGCTTTTCAAAAAGACAACGATACATATGAATTTGCAATTTCAATTTTCCAGAACAGGCAGAATATAAAAACTGTCAGAATCTGTGCGCTGACAAACGGCTTGGTCAAGCCCATTCCATTTAAAAACCTTACTCTTGGCGGAGTAGAAATATCTTTTCATGTCTGGGATATTGACAGACTTCATCGATGTGTTTCTTCTGGAAGAATGAGAGAAACCATCGAAATTGACTTTGAGGAAAAATTCAAGATGCTCATTCCCTGCATCGAGAATTCTTCAAGTGATAAGTACAGTGTTTATCTTGCTATTCTCAATGGAGAAATTCTGGCATCACTTTATGATGAATTCAGAGACAGACTTCTTGAAAAGAACGTACGTTCATTTCTCCAGGTGAAAGGAAACGTCAACAAGGGAATCAGGGATACATTACGCGTAGAGCCTGATATGTTTCTCGCCTATAATAACGGTATTTCCGTTACGGCAGAAAGTGTGAAGATAGTACGCGATGAAAATGGAAAACCTTCTATAAAAAGTATCCGGGACATGCAGATTGTTAATGGCGGTCAGACACCAGCCTCCATTTTCAATGCGAGAAATGACAGGAAAAATAGTATTGATCTTTCAAAAGTCTATGTTCAGATGAAGCTGTCCGTGATTCAGTCTGCGGAAATGATGGATGAGATAGTTCCAAGAATTTCTACATTTGCCAACACTCAGAACAAAGTTCAGATTGCCGATTTTTCTGCAAACGATCCTTTCCACAGACGGATCGAGGAACTGTCCAGAACAATATGGGCTCCCACACAGGGAGGTCTCAAGCCCAGGAACTGGTTCTATGAGCGTGCTCGCGGGCAATACGCCGATATGCTTTCACGCGAGACGACCACCAGACGCAAGAAGGACTATAAGGAAGAGCACCCTCTGTTTACCAAGACTGATCTCGCAAAATGTGAGAACACCTGGGATCAGCTTCCATACTGGGTAAGTGAAGGAGCTCAAAAGAATTTCAACAGATTCATGCTGCGTCTGAAGGAACATCGGAGTTTTGTCCCTGACGAGAAGTATTATCATAATCTGATTGCAAAGATGATTCTTTTCCGTCAGACGGAAAAGCTTGTTCAGAAACAGCAGTATGGTGGCTATCGTGCCAACATCGTCACCTATACACTTGCGTTCCTTTCCTACAAGACAGCTCAGAAGATTGACCTTGAACGCATATGGAAGGAGCAGTCGCTTACCAGAGCTCTTGAATGGGAAATTGTCGAGATCTCCAGGTTCGTGCAACGGGCCATCGTGAATCCTCCCGGGGGCGCGAATGCAGGTGAATGGTGTAAGAAGGAGCAGTGCTGGAAAAAGATTCAGGAACATGAATATGCCCTCAGTGCTGATCTTCAGGCTGAACTGATTTCTGTCGAACAACCGACCAGAAGGTCCTTACCAGCGACTGGAAGCATCGAGTCTCCAACAAAGGAAGACTACGATCTTATCAATGAGGTCATAGCAATTTCGGCCGAAACATGGTTTGCCTTATCCCGCTGGGCAAAGGAGACGAATAATTTCCAGCCTTGGATGAGAAGCCTGATCTTTTCTATCGGGCGACTGGCAGCAAAGAGGCAGAATCCAAGCATCAAGCAGGCTACTCAGGCCATGAAGGCCTATCGTGAAGCCATCAAGAAGGGATTCAATATATAATCGGGATTGAGGTTCTATATGATGAAATGGCGAGAATTCATTGATCATCTTATCGATATGACCCATAAACTCAAGTATGGAAGGCTTGAACTCTCGCTCGACGGAGGAATAAGTACTACCGGTATTCCTCCAATAATAAAATCAAGCATGATGATGCTGGATAAAATGCAGCAGAATCAGGGGCGGCTGAACATTTTTGTTTTTCCTGAAAGAATTCAATCCATATTTATATTTACAATAGTAAAACTTCTGCACAATATATCTACAGGCCGTATTGACGGAGCCTACAATCCGGAAGAGTTCACTCTAGGTGAACATCTGCGAATAGGAGATGCTGTCGTCGAATTTCTAGGCTTTGAAGTCTATAAAGATATGAACTGCATGAAGATCAGACTTTCAGATGCCAATGTAATTGCACGACCGGAAAATTTTCCGTTCTTTCAGAGAACTGATGCCAAGAGACTGAATACATACAGGAAATACGAAGCTGCCGTTAATGAGGTAAAACGCCAGTTCAGAAGCAGATCCGTTCAGGATTATTTTCTATACATTCTGAACAACTTCAAAACACATATGGACAAGTCAATTTTCTATATGACGTCCATCACTCACACTAAAGAGTTGATTAAAGCCTGCAGCCTTTCAGGCAGGGCTTTTTCAGATCTTGTCCTCATAGGGCAGGCAGATTTCGAAGGAAATGTCAGGAATATCGGCACAGGACAGCTGGGAGGCAAGCCAGCAATAGTACTTGCATCCGACCTGTACGCTGTTTCATCTGCGGCCTCTAATGGGAATGATATCCAGTCGATCATCATTGATGCATCGAATGGCAATACACTCATGACGCAGATGGATGCTCTTGACGAGCTGATACGTCTGGGAGTTCCCGTCACATGCGTGACCGATGTGGTTAATTCCTTTGATCTCGAACCGTTCCAGAAACGTGGTTTTAATATATGGCGATGGGATAGAAACACTATCTCTGAACAGCTCTATAATGCGGCCTCACTGAATTCAGATCGGAAAATTAAAAACTGTGCCATGCGTAAGCTGGACTATTATATTGCAGAAGGTAGTGAAATCGGTACCGCGATACGACTGCTGTATACACATCGTAAGGAAACCACGGAATCTTCAACGCACATGATAAAGATTTTCGAGCTGCTTTTTTCCCTTGCATTTACAGCACTGTGGGAAACCGTTCCTTTCGACGATGAGCAACTCCTTCAGGCTGAAAAGATGGTACACGACTGCTCCGGCCTGCTGAAAAATGAAAAGAAATATATTTCACAGAAAATGTATGAGGATTACAGCTCCATTATCAGCTGTATTCAGCACATATATGACAAAGATTTTGTTCTGCTGAAAAATACTATGCTCGCACAGTTCCTGGCCACGAAGCAGCCTTCAAGTGTTGCATTGGTGGTTTCTGAACGATGCAATAAGGACAGAGTCCAGACATACTGGGATGAATGGTGCAGGAATTATGCGCCTGGCACAGAAATACAAACTTTTTATCCCTCTGAATATTATCTGCTACCTGGAGATATGTTTTCAATCACCGTTGTTGTCGGATGGTTGAAACGTGCCATCATGAAAAAGATACTTTTCAGTTATAATACTGAATCTTATATTGTCCTGTTATATGACTACGAAAAAAGATGGAAGAATTATACGGCTTCAAAATGGAACTCCTCACTGAACAGCTCACAGAATCTCACTGCGATTCAGAAGTCCTTTACAACAGAAGATGTCGAGATTTCCACGGAGAACTTCATTTCTTCAGTCGTCAGAGATGAAGAAGCCACATCGTCTGATGAATATGCAGAAATCGAGCTGACTCTTCGAGAAAACAAATACAGACAGTATACGCTGACTGAAGGCCAGCGCTCTGTATGTGAAACTGCTGACGCTGTTCCCGTCAACTATGTCGGCGGATATCTGGCATTTTACAAAGTCAGCCATAAGATTATCGTTGCAAGTAATATCATAGAGCATGATGAGGAAAAGATAGAGACTAAACTTCCCGGCGACCTGCGTATATGTGATTTCGTCGTTGTGCGCGTATCCGATCAGGACCTCGTCATGGAAATGGCAGATGTTCTGCTCGAGAAAGAGGGAAGAAAAGAGCAGAGAGCTCTCGCTTCATTATGGAAGGAATCGCTTGCAAAGGCTTCGGTGTTTCATTCTCATGATGAAATTTATAAAAAACTCTGTGCCGCAGGAAGCACTCGTAACTATCAGACTGTACGAACATGGATCACTGATAAGGATATGATAGCTCCTCAGAGCCGGATTGATCTTGAACATATAGCGAAAGCCACAGAATGCGGAGTCCTGCAGGAAAAAATCGATCAGGTATACAATGCTTCTCAGCTTGTGAAGGCAAAACATATTCAGGCTGGCAAGGAGCTTTCCATTCTGTTGAAAAAAAAGGTTGTAGCGGCATTGAAAGAACATGGCGACGTCGATCCGTTCAACATCTGGGCACCTATAGAAATGCATGTTGAAGATGTCGGCCCCGTCCGTATCCTGAAGGTAATTGATATCGGTGCACCTGTCATAGTCGATGCTGCAAACACCAATCACCTCATTGAGGAATAAGGGGGCATATCATGGCTATTATGATCCCGCCTGTAATTTCTCCCGAAATAAAATCCAATGCCGAGAGAAAGATCTTTGAATGGTTCAGGTCTGCGCCCGACACAGACAAGTGGATTGTACTGCATTCTCTTGGAATTGCGACGCATAATAAAGTCATATATGGAGAAACAGACTTTCTTGTTCTTGCTCCTCAGCTTGGCATATTCGCCCTTGAGGTGAAAGGTGGTCGCCTCAGACGCGAAAACGGCATCTGGTATTTCACCAACAGATACGGGGCAACAAGCAGTAAGGCACGAGGCCCCTTCGAACAGGCCAAGGATGGAATCTACAGTATTGTGGATGCCATGAAGAAACGTGTCGATATTGAACATCGCAACATTCCCAATGTCCTTTTCGGTTATGGGGTGATGTTTCCCGATATCGAGTACAACTCATCCGGAATTGATGAGGAACAGTGGCAGGTCTTTGATGCCCGCGACGGCAGCAATGTCAGGCAGTTCATAAAGCGACTGGCAGACAACACGAAAGCAAACTGGGAAGCGCACTACGGACCGATCAGCAGTTCCAGACTGCCCGATGCCGCATCGGTCAGATACATGGCCTCGATTCTCCGTGGGGATTTTGATCATGCGGTCTCAATGGGAGTTCAGATACGTAATACCGATGAGGCTCTGATTGCCCTGACGCAGGAACAATATCGCTGCCTAGATCAACTTGATGATAATTGCAGATGCCTGATTCAGGGACCAGCTGGAACAGGTAAGACTCTCCTGGCCATAGAAGCCGTAAAACGATTTGCAGCTCAGGGAGAGCGGGTGGCTCTGTTCTGCTTCAACTCCAACCTTGCGGACTGGCTGGAAGATTATTTCAATGATATGCCTGAATCCGTACGTCCTCACTATGTGGGCACACTCCATAAATATATGACGCGTATCGCAAAAGAGGCTGATCTGCTTCCGAGCTATCCCGACGATCAGGAAAAACTTCAGAAATACTACCGGGAGGAGCTTCCTGAAGCGGCAGCACTGGCCCTGCTGGAAAACGATGAACCTTATGACATCATTCTTGTAGACGAAGCTCAGGATCTTATTCATGACAGTTATCTTGAGGTCATGAATGCAAGCTTGAAGAAAGGTTTATCAAGAGGCCGCTGGACCATGTTCGGAGATTTTTCCATGCAGGCCATATACGCAGATACAGTATCCGGAAGGGAGCTTGTGGAAAAACTTGAAGAACACGCCTCCTTCATCCGGTTCAAACTGACGATCAACTGCAGAAATACCAGACAGATCTGCAAGGAAATTGAAATAGTAACAGGTTTCAAGGCCCCGAACGAACTCTGGACCAGAGTTGATGGCCCTCCGGTCCAGTATATCACCTGGTCATCGATGTCGGGTCAGTGCAGGGAGTTGAAAGCCCTGCTTGACAGGCTTGAACCACATGTCTCTCCGGAAAAAATCACCATTCTGTCTCCCCGGAAAAGAGAGGATTCTGTCGTGTCCATGCTTGATGGATATACGGTGAAGAATTTCAAGGCCAGGGAAGACAGGTCTATGACTTTCTGCACGATACAGGCCTTCAAAGGACTTGAAAATACCGTTATCATTCTGACAGATATCGAGGCTTTTTCAGCAGAGAAACTGATGTATGTCGGACTGAGCCGGGCCTGTTCAATGCTTTTTGTTCTGGAATCCGACTCTGCCAAGAAAGAGTATGACGACCTCTGGGTCAGGAGAGTGTTGAAATGAGTGACACAAGACGCGATCAGCTTATTGATTTCGTGGAGAAAGAATTCATCGGACCTGACCCTGTCGACTGGCCCGATATGGTTCAGCCCAATGGAGAGGAAATCCTGAGATCCGATCCTCCCCTGACGAGGTATATTGCGGGTATTCTATATCCCCGTGAGGCCCGGGAGGAGAATATCGAGTTCAGTGAAGGCGAGATTCCGATTCAGGGGTCTGACGAGGAGAACACCTGTGAGGTTGCTCCCGCAAGAAAAACGTCAGGAGATACTCTGGAGTTCCTTGAGGATGCAGAAGAGCTGATCAACCGCTCTAATGCGTACCGTCAGTCTGCAATGAGTATCACTGTCTCAGTGAAGAAGAATGACTCTGTCCGCGTTGAAGTTCATGCAGGAATTTATAAGAAAAATAAAGAAGTTATCAACGACAAGGATAAAATTTTCTGGCTCCGGAGCGCAATCGAATGGGATAATGAGGGAGCTGCAGTATTCCTTCCATCGAAAGCGGAAGGAATATGCAGATTTCCTGTAGGTGATACTGGTCTTCAGTTTGATGTCACGTATCGCTATCACACCGGGGATGATACCATATATACCTTTACTCTCGAAAATACTAAAGAGAGCAAGTCAAGAGTAGAGGAAAACGCCTGCTTCTTTCAGACGAAGTTCATTGTACATTCTGAAAAAGGATTCTCTCCGCTGGCGGAAGGCAGGAAAATCACCAGGGACGAGGATTATCTGTCTAATCAGCTACTCTATCGTAATGTTCACAATTATGCCATCGGACACGGGACTGCCGCAGACTGGGATGACAATGAACCGGTGACATGGGTTTCCACCGCTACGTTTCCCAGGTATGATATCAAGCCGATAGTTCCGAGTGTCATTGATGGTGTCTCTCTTCAAATGATGAAGATGAGCCCCCTTGGCAATTTCCATGACACCATAATCGAGCTTCGTCAGCTATGTGCAAAATACGGTGAATGGATTGATGGTCTGTACAAGATAAAGGATACATTGAGTTCAGAGTATATCGATACGGCCCAGCGTCATATTGACAATTGCCACACCTGCCTTTCCCGCATGAAACAGGGGGTGGATCTTCTCGAGCAGAATGAGACTGTCCGGACCGCTTTTCAGTATATGAACCTTGCCATGCTGATGCAGCAGCTGCACTACAGCCTGCCGCTTCAGCGCTGGGAGGATGATGGGAGCGGAGGTATAAGGCTTATCTCTCCGGTTCGTCTGCCTGACGTTGCTGACAAGGATACCTGGCCTGGCAATAAAGTGCGCTACGGCATGTGGCGACCTTTCCAGCTTGCCTTCATTCTGATGAATCTGCATTCCATGTATGCACGTGACTCTGAAGAACGAAACATTGTGGATCTGATATGGTTTCCCACCGGCGGTGGCAAGACGGAAGCCTACCTCGGACTTTCTGCCTATACGATATTCCTCAGACGCATGCTCGACAAGGATGACAGCGGTACTGCCATCCTGATGCGGTATACACTGAGACTCCTTACAGCCCAGCAGTATGAACGTGCCTCATCGATGATCTGTGCATGCGAAAAGATTCGCAGGGAAAACCCAGCGCTTTTCGGAAAAAACAGACTAACCATAGGCCTCTGGGTTGGTGGAGCCACGACTCCGAACAAAACGGATGAGGCTGTTAAAGCCTATAGCGAACTCTATAAGGATTCTACCAAAAATAATCCGTTTGTGATCCTGAAATGTCCGTGGTGCGGCGCTCAGATGGGGCCGGCCCATCCGCAGCTCCCCGGCTATAGAAAATTCAGAACGAAGTCACGATCTTTTGACTTTGCTTTCCGCTGCAGTAACAGCAGCTGTGATTTTTCAAATGAAGATCTGCCTCTCTATGTGGTGGATGAAAGCATTTATGAAAAAACACCGACCCTCCTGCTCGGCACTGTAGATAAATTTGCCATGCTTCCGTTCAGACCTCAGGCGCAGAAAATCTTCGGATTTGAAGAAGGGGAGAAGAAAAGTTCACCGGATCTGATCATTCAGGACGAACTACATCTGATTTCCGGCCCTCTGGGGTCCATGGTCGGACATTATGAGACTCTGATAAATGAACTCTGCACTTTCAGAACGGCCTCCGGAGAAATCCGTCCCAAGATCATAGCCTCTACGGCAACCATCAGCCGGGCAAAGGAACAGTGCCACGCATTGTATGGATGTACCAGAGATCAGGTGTTCCAGTTTCCTCCCTCCGGCCTGGATGCCGGAAATTCCTTCTTTGCTGAAGAAGACAGGTTACAGAACGGGCGTCGCTACGTCGGAATACTGGCTACCGGCTCATCCTCGGATGCAACGACAGCTATACGTCTGTACACGGCACTGCTTTACGGGGCAAAAGCCATGAAGGTCGGACAGGAGTCGGATCGTGATCCGTACTGGACCAATATGGGCTATTACAACAGTCTGAGGGAACTTGGTCAGGCTGCCACATGGATCCGGGCTGATATTGATCAGCATCTTGATGTCATGTACAAGCGTCGCTTTACTCATCAGCGGTATCCTACCAAAGAGGAATATCGGGATAACAGACGTTACATCTGGCGAGATGAGGAACTTACAAGCCGTATTTCCGGCAGTGAGGTGACTTCCAGTCTGGCAAGTCTCGGAGTCGCTTATCCAGGAATCAGAGATAAGAATGGTAGAGTCAGGGAACATCCCATTGATATCTGTCTGGCGACAAATATGATCTCCGTCGGTCTCGACGTTCCACGACTGGGCCTGATGACTGTTTCCGGGCAGCCCAAGACTACTTCTGAATATATTCAGGCAACCAGCCGCGTGGGACGTAATGCCAAAGATGCTCCCGGTGTTGTCTTTGTTCTTTATCGCCCCGGGCGACCGAGGGATAAATCCCACTATGAGCATTTCCGCTCCTACCATTCCAAGGTCTACTGTAATGTTGAACCTACAAGTGTTACACCCTTCTCCGCTCCTGTACGGGAACGGGCACTGCACGCAGTCATGGTAGGGATGATGCGACTGGAAAGTTCTGCCAGTTTCTATACGGATCCTCCGATTCCTGATGATGAACTTTATGAAAGAGTTCGTGACATCATAGAAAGACGTGTTGCCGGCATCGATAGTGATGCGCTTGAGGCCACTATGGAAGAAATGGAGACATTCATGCGGAACTGGGAAGACTGGAACCCCAAGAGGTGGGAACCTAAATGGAATCCTGACGGATCCTATGCGGATGCTACGCCACTCATGTATCCGGCAGGTTCACAACCAAGCGAAGCATGGGGCGAGAAAGGTATTGAGACACCGATGTCCATGCGTAATGTCGATGCTCCTTGCGAGGTCCGCGTCCTTCCGAACAGATACTCTTCATACGAGGACTGAATAATGGCCGATAAAACGATGAGAAGAAGTGCTCTTATCGGCCCGTGGGGAGTTGGAGCAATTGTTCCTTTTCCCAACGATGAGTCTCTGATGATTGCCGGGCTGGATATGTGGAGATACAACGATCCCGCACCCTTTATCATAAAAGATGAACGCCTGCAGCAGCGGCTTGGAGTAAAAGAATTACGATGGCCCCCTGATTACAGGGAGAACAATGCCGATCGGAATAACTGCCACCTGGAAATTCCGGCAGTACGTTTTCCCAGATGGCACTATTGTCCGTTCTGCGGCAGTATGGAGAAAGCGACTTTTTATCAGCAACAGCCGGAATGTGACTGCTATCCGTGGCCTAACGGAAGAACGTGTGATCCTTCGCGCAGGCGCAGGACGAAACTGATACCGGAACGATTTATTCTGATATGTCCCAACGGACATATTGACGATTTTCCTGTTGCCGAATGGTTGCATGAAGGTTCCGGCCATGTCTATAAGCCGATAGAAAACGGCGGGACCTGTAAGATCCGTAGAAGTACCGGTGGTGCATCCGCATCACTCAGAGGTGTTGTGTATGAGTGCAGCTGTGGCTTAAAGAAATCTATTGCAGGTGCTCTGCATCCTGGGGCTCTGGCTAAGATCGGATATCGATGCAAGGGGGCAAAACCATGGTTCGGCATTGATGAAGACAAGACAACCCCCTGTTCAGCAGATCCGAACGCCCTGCATCTGGTTCTTCGGGGGGCCACCAACGTCTGGTTTGCTGACACCAGAAGCTCCATCTATATTCAGACTGATAACGAAAAGACCAGCAAGATAATCATCGCTCTGCTTGATGCCCATTATGACAATCTCAATGCATCCAGAGTTAATGGCGAATGGAACAGGGGAATTATTGATTACCTTGCCTCCTCGAAAAAAATCGATGCGGAAACTCTTTACCAGGCATTTCTCACCAGGGAAAAAGGCTTGGATGATATTTCCGATGTTACGGAGGAAATGTCAGAGGATGAATACAGGAAGGCTGAATACAATGTACTGGTGAAAAGCAGCGGAAGTCCTAAACAGCCTTTTCATTCCATAAATCATCCAATCACATGGTACGATCCGGTAATCAGGAGATATTTTAAAAGCATATCTCTTGTCCACAAGCTTAAGGAAACCCGAGCGCTTGTCGGTTTTTCCCGGGTAGAGCCGACACCGATGCCGATTTCGGAAAGAAAGAAGATGCTGCGTCTTGGTCAGGAAAACTGGCTGCCCGCTATTCAGGTGCAGGGCGAAGGCATTTTCTTTGAGTTCGATGGAGAAGCCGTGGAGAAATGGGCAGAAAAACCTGAGGTTCAGGCAAGAGTAAAATCCCTCAGAGAAGCCTACAGAAAATCCAGATTCAGAAACAATGAAGAAGGCGAATTGCGTCCGGCCTTCATTCTGCTTCACACTTTCGCCCATCTTCTGATCAATCAGCTCAGCTTCGAATGCGGTTATGGAAGTTCTTCCATCCGGGAGAGACTCTACTGTGAAAAAACTTCTAATGAATTCGGCATGTATGGTGTGCTGATATATACAGCGTCCGGAGATGCTGAAGGTTCACTCGGTGGTCTTGTCCGTCAGGGTGAAAGCAACAGGCTCGAGGATACCATCTGCAATGCCATTCGTAACGCAGTCTGGTGCTCGTCAGATCCAGTCTGTATCCAGTCCCTCGGCCAGGGACCGGAATCGTGTAATCTTGCGGCATGTCACAACTGTGCACTTCTTCCCGAGACCTGCTGCGAATGTGGCAACCGTCTTCTGGATAGAGGGGTTGTGGTCGGCGACCTGAAGGACAGAACTATCGGATTTTTTTCAGACCTCTGTAATCTGTAAAAAATACGGCTGTCAGCTGAAGCCTCAGCATCATTAAGGATCGACAATGGCAGATGTTCTGACTCCTGAACAACGAAAAAAGAATATGTCAAACATCAAGGGGCGGAACACCGCCCCTGAAAGGATACTGCGCTCCCTGCTTTTCAAGGAGGGGTACCGCTTCCGGTTACACGATAAAAAACTGCCTGGTCATCCTGATATTGTTATGAAACGCTATCGGGCTGTGATTCTTGTTCACGGCTGCTTCTGGCATCGCCATCCGGGGTGCCGGTATGCCACGATGCCTAAATCCAACACTGTATTCTGGCAGGCAAAATTCAGTGCGAATCAGGAACGGGATGCCAGAAACATCAGACAATTGACCGAGCTGAACTGGAACGTCATCATAGTCTGGGAATGCCAGATCCGAACATTTCAGAAGGAAGGAGTTAGATTTATAAAAGAAGTATTGACGCTGTGCGAGAAGGAAAACGATGCGAAGTTATACGAGATTGACTGCTAGTCCCGAAGATAATCATCACGTCAGAAATTTGTACGGCGCAATAAGCACTCCACTAAACCAGCCTGCCGGGCCCTTCGTCCAGCAGGCTGTTTTAACGTCCGCCAAAATATTTTTGAAATGTGGGTATTTTTGTGGGTATTTTGGATTTTAAAAACTGTAAATATCCTGCAATTCCGCCATATTAACACTTGAAAATTTATCCGTCCCGGGCCAGAAAGTACAAGGCCCTACAGTAAAAGCTGTAGGGCCTTTTCTTGTGGGCTTTATCGTGTTGCGGAAGCAAAGCCGCTGCAACAAAAATTACCCATTACATGAGTGCAGACAAGGATAGAGATACAGAACACCTTCCCCTACGTTGAAGTTGTTTCAGCTCAGCGTACTATTGAAGGGAAAGGTGTGGTGTCTTGGACTCAAGACGTCACTGTATGGAGCATGGTATAAGGATTTCATTATATAAAACCCAGCCACTGGAGACGCTTTCTGGTATCAAGTCCTTACTGGTCTGGAGCACATTATCTGCTCAGCACTGTATTTTCATAATCATGAGAAGAGAACGATGGGCTGAGAACTCCTTATCAGCTCTCTTCTTGTGTACTCTTTGGGACCATACAAAAGTTGTGGAGTGTAACCTACAGCTGGGGAGTGGCGTAGAACAGGATTGAAGGTAGACGTCTTTTTCCGAGTATACTTGTGCTTTCCGTGAGCCTGTGGACCACTTTCCGCACTCCCGCGCCTTGCGGTACCATCCCGACACCTTGTATTGCATAAGTGGAGATGGAACCTTCCCGTGGCTTGCGCGGGAGCGGCTTTTTCGCCGCAAAAGCGGATCACGGGGCGGCCCTTTGAAAGGGGAAGAGAAGTACAGAAAGAGGGACACGCATTCCAAAAGGGGAGCAAGGGCAAAAAAGTTTATCCTTCTTGAAAGGGGCGGCTCGGGCTGTGGCGCGGGGAAGACGTTTCGAGAGCATTGCGAAATCAAGGGGCATGCGGATGCACTCAAATGGATGGACCACCTTGTCATTACCAATACCCCGTTTCGTCAGGAACCACTTGTTCACTTTGCACTGTTTCATGCAGACCGAAACCGTTACTTGTTCCTATACCCTGGGGCGTATAAGGAAGCTCCGAACGAAATCCACAGCCGAAACAATAAAGGAAAAACGTCTGAATAAAATATACCTACTCAAGAAATGGTAGCAAGTATATCACGCTTCTTGCCCAGCATCACGAGAACAAGGATCCCTCGTTCTTAATTTCAAAGCTCTTTAGCTCGTCCATCGTGATACGGAAATTTGGAAATGACCGAATGGACATGAAAAAGGACTTGGAAGGTAATTGAATCCGTGCCGTTTCAAATGGCATAACCTCACGCAATCAGCTTTTAGAAAAAATAAAGAGACGGCTCCGAAGAACCGCCTCTGTTTAAGCTTGTCCTGCACTTTCACCGCGTAAGAAGCAACTCGTTGAGCGCACCAACTCAAAATTTCTGTAACAAAATTTGGCAAGCAACGAGAGTTTTTTTGTGCAAAAAAACTCAGAATTCTTGGGCAGGGGGTGTCTATTTTAAAATAGACGCCTCACACCATCGTTTATTGCCCTGTTCATGTCCCAAAAATCCCTGTGTATGACACAAATTCTGGCACGATCTGGGTAAATAATTTGTTTGATTATATTTACTTTTTCAAGCAGATCGAGAGCTTGATGGCAACGTTTTTTATTAAGATTACGTATACCCTGTTCGACTTCTGTCGAAGTAATCCATGAACACCCTCGGCAACTCAAACGCGACATCCACTCCAAAATCTTTTTGGCATCACCCTCAGCAGCCAAACCAGATGGGGAAAAAATATACTCTGCATGCCGGAGACTTTCCTCAGCCAAGAATATACCTGCCTTCATAAATTCCAGTGAGATAGGTACACAACAGGGTTCATCATGGGAACTAACGTGCAAAGCCCCAGCAAAACGAGCCGCCTTTCCATGTAGTTTAGCAATAAAAGGCTTAAGATAACCATCTGTTGGAAATTTTGACTTCAACCAATATTCAAAGTCTTTTAACTTATCATAAGCTTTTTTCTCAACACTGATTTTTTCCATTTTACGATTTGGATTTCTTGTATAATTTTCGTTAAGGATTTTGAAAATTTTTTCATTATACCAATTTAAAATATGTTTTGAATTATAGAAATCAAATGGTTTAGGATTCAAATGACTTGCAAAAATGGGTGTGATCCTTGGTGTAAATCCAAGCTCTCTCAATGTATCGGAAGCATAAAGTTTATAAACAGATTCCCTCTGAACAATAAAAAGCAGGGATAAAGCCGGATGATTGAGATGTAGAATTTTTTGAGTTGTACTTTCGGAAAAGGAGGTCATATCGTAAGACTTCAGTAATAATGTCGGATTCTTACCTTTATGAGTGATTTCTCCCATGAGGAATCCACCTTCGTCATCCATAAAGCACGCGCACCCCCCATTATTGGCCATTTGCTGACTGATAGACTTCAAGGTCGCATTGCCGACAAAAAGTTCCGGCATCTTTAAACAGATGATATCTTCTAACTGTTCAATAGAGGCTAACCTTTGAGAGTAGCTATCGATTTTTTCTAAAATTTCTTGCTCGGAAACTCCAAATGTCATTTCTTTTGCAATTTCTCGAGCGTCCATTTCCAGTCTCTTCTGGTTCGTCTTTCTAATAAGTTTTTGCTTGCTCCTTTTTTGAAAACAATTTTCTTTGTAGTTGTTTTGAATAAGGGACTCAAAATTTTGAAATGGCCTTCTCAGGATATCCATCAAGGCACTTTTCCTTGTCCCTGAACCAGACAATACAACTGTGTAATCGACAAGCGCCTCAGACCACACATCATTAAGTTGAATAAAAAATCTACCTCGCGTCGCGGCAGAAAAACATCCTAACACAGCATAAAGGATGCTATTATAGCAAAAACCTACCGAATCAGATAAGTATGCAGCAAAATCTACTATATTAGGAGGCAGCTCCTCAAAAGGCCTCCTTTGTTCAGGCAAATATAGACTATTTGAAATATTCCCCAGTCTACGAGATTCAAGCTCGTACTGTGCCCGCCTGATTTCTCTATAAAAAAAGGGATCAATGCTTTTATTGGAAGACATAAATCAAAACTCTAATTATTTCTGTAAGTATCACAATATCGAGAAGGTACGAAGGATGAGGTATGCTCCTCATCCTTCGTGCTATTACTTTGTTTTCAACACTATATTCCCCTCATCACTGGTGAAAAAAATTAAATCGTTTTCAGATACCTTCAACAAAGATTGAATTTCTTCAGGAAAACTTTTTGCATATGCAGATCCTGTTTTCAGGAAAAACTCGCTATCTTCTCGGGTGAGTTTTCCCTTGGAAAGGAGAGAACCCAACACCTTTTCGAATTTTCCCTTGGTGAGCCCCAACTCCTCCTGAATTTCAAGCCGAGTTTTTCGGGACTGGACCAAATTCATAACCCTTTCCAAAAGTTCAGCTTTCGAGAACCTGTTTTTCTCTTTTTGAGGGCCTACAATTTCATTTTCCATGAGATGCTCTCCCGTTGCTCTGTTGGCAAAAATTTTTTAAAAAGAGTTGGCACAGCTAGTGCACACCTCAAGACCGATCCTCCAGCAGGTGTCTGGAATGGCGGGTGTATCACATGGGAAAAACGTTGCAACCTCCTGGGATAAATTGTCTTGTTATCTTATTAATACCCCATATGTTTCGTAACGAAACCAAATTTGGCTAATACCGTTTTTTAGGTTGCAACACAGTGAAATAACAGAGGTAACTCTATAGAATAAAATTTTTTTTGTACTTCTTTTTTGAACATGCGATTTCTCGGATTTTTTATCTTGAGGTCTTTTTGTGCGTTCAAAAAATGAATTTGCTAAACAAAATCCCAGTGCAAACGAGCTATGACATCTGTCAACAACGTCTTCACAGGCCAGTCACCAGCATAGTTCTCCGTTACCCCCATATCCACCATCTCATGCCCAACAACGGCCTGAAGCATGGAAAGCTCCACACGGGCCTCTTTGTGCAGATACTCGATAACCGTATGGCGGAAGCTATGGAAAGCCTTGGTACTCGGCTCACCATGTTGTCCACCCACTCCCACGGAACGACGATAGCGCGTGAACCAGTGCGTCAGGGCGGAACCGAGCTTCACAGTGGCATGGTTCACGGCGTTTACTCTTTCCTGTAAATCAGGAAAAAGCAGAGTCGATGTGTACTTTTCCTTCGGCGTTTTTGCCCATCTGGAGGCAACGAACTTCTCCAGTCCGAGTTCATCCCACAAATGAGGATGGACAGGCACCTTGCGGATACCAGCAGAGCTCTTGACGTGCTTCACATACCCGGAGCCCCCGCTTTCCTCATTGATGGAGAAGCACAGCACTCCATCCACCTTCACGATATCGGAAAGATGGAGCTGACAAATCTCTTCCAGCCTCATCCCGGAATACAGCGCAATCAACGGAGCCCAGAAGCGTGACGATACGCCTTCCGTTGCCTGAACGTACTTTCCCATGTCCCCGAAAAGGGCTTTCAGCTCATCTTGTGTGAACGACTCACGTTTCACGCCTTTTCGTCTGATGTCCTTGTCGGAGAGAACCTTCGGGAACCCTGAGTTCACGTATTTGGCCTGTACAGCTCCGCGATACTCCAACTCACACCAGTTGACGAAACTTCGCACGTTTGTCTGGCGGACTTCCATCGTCTTTACGCTTAAAAGCCGTTCGATCTGCCCGGAGCGGCCCATATCGGCAAGCTGAAGCCAGCCCTTGCCCGTAAACTGTCTTTGCCCACAAAGGCGGCAGGGCAGGTGTTTCAGCGTATCGAAGTAGCTACGGATGTGCTCACGAGAAAGCTCATCCACGCAGATATCCCGACCATGCTCCAACTCCCTCACAATTTCCACGAACTGGCGAACCTGCGGGGGAATGTCTTTGGCGCTTGCGGCTGACCATGTAAGCGTCTTGGCTTTGACGTAGGCATCAAAAGCGTCCCTGAGACTGGGGAGTTCCTTTTTCCCTTCCAGTCTGATCCTGCGCCGTGTTTTTTCAGCTGACTTGGTAAGGATATTGCCTTCTTGTCTGACGGCAGGGTCTTTGTCCTGTATGGGGTCTTTGCGGACAGGGGTAGCCTTTTCAGAAAACATTTTGACGGAAAGGGTTCCCTTTTGTTCCCTCAGAAAAGAGGGAAGCAAGAGGGTCAGGGAAGCTGGAGACAGGTCTTTTTTCAGTGTGGAATTGAACAGGAATGTACCCACGGATTTGATATTTTCTTTTGTAATACCAAATTGTTGTGAGATATTATCCTGCACGGAATGTATCCGTTCTTCGACCAGGTCTTCGGACAGGGCAAAAAAGTGTTGGGCAACGAGCGAGAGCCGCAACGCTTTGGAGCGTGCGGTTCGACTGTCCAGACCATTCAGAGAACGCCTGATCTCACATTTGCCAAGCAATGATTGCAGATGGTTGGGAACAAGAATGCGGAAATAGAGAATACCGCGATGGAGAGTGAGGTGTGAGCTGGGACGTGGGTGAGAAACCCTGTGAGATGGTGGCATGTCGAGCTCCAAACTGTATCCCTGAAATGTATCCACAGGGAATAAAGCTCATGCCAAATAAAAAACGCACTGAATCCAGCGCGTTAGCATAAATGGCGGAGAGGGTGGACTTGTATTTTTAGCGTAATATTTTGATTTTACATATATAAAAATATTACTATAAAAGTTTTCTCCGGTTTGCTCTCCGGTGGTGAATGGGAAGAAGAGAAGGGACTTGACAGGGTAAGTCATTGGCTTACAATCTGCTTATGAAAGACGCACCCATGACCGTAATCGAAACGCAATCCTTTTTGCGGACGGCAAAGGCCCTTGTTTCGGATGAGGAACGGATGGATCTTATCGCATACCTTGCGGAAAATCCGACTGCCGGTGACATCATGGAAGGGACGGGCGGCGTCAGAAAGGTTCGGTGGGCGCGAAGAGGCGGGGGCAAGAGTGGAGGATTCCGCGTCATCTACTATTACTACTCTGAGGTAATCCCGTTGTTCGCTCTCGCCATGTTCGAAAAAAGCGCAAAGGCCAACCTGAGCGCCGCTGAAAAGAACGAAATGAAAAAGTTGACCGCGATCCTTTCGCAATACGGGAGGAATAAGTAATGAACACTGAAGCACAGACCATTCTTGAAGGGCTCCGGCAGGCTGTTGACATTATGGAAGGTTCTGCCCCGGAAACCGAGTATGTGAAGCACCGTTTTGATCCCGTGCAGGCCCCGGAAACAATCGACGTGCGAAGCATTCGCCAGCGTATGGGGCTTTCACAGGCCGTCTTCGCGTCGGCATTCGGGCTTTCGCTGTATACCCTCCGCAACTGGGAACAGGGCAAGCGCCAGCCTGATCCTGCGGCACGCGCCTATTTGAGGGTCATTGAGGTCGCCCCGGATGTTGTCCGACAGGCGTTGTCTCAGTAACAACGTATTTCTTAGCCCTTTTTCTTGTTATCTTGGGATTTGGAATGAAGATGAGACTGCGTTCCGGCATAAGGGACTGTCGCCAACTGGGGACAGCCCTTTCTTTTTGAGGATGTCTCTTCTATTCTCACTAAAAACAGCAATCAGGAGTCGTCATGGCACGAGGCAGGAAAAAGGCGGAAACGCAGGATACGGGAGCGCAGCTTGGGATTGAGGCGGAACTTTTTAAGGCCGCAGACAAGCTGCGTGGCAATATGGAGCCCTCGGATTACAAGCATGTGGCTCTCGGGTTGATTTTCCTCAAGTACATTTCCGATGCGTTCGAGTTGAAGCACACCGAAATTTTGGTCTCGGAATACCCTGAAGATGCGGAAGATCGGGATATGTACACAGCCGAAAACATCTTTTGGGTTCCTCAGGAGGCCCGGTGGTCGTACCTCAAGGACAACGCCAAGCTCCCGACCATCGGTACGCTCATAGACGATGCCATGCGTGCGATTGAGAAGGACAATGAGTCACTCAAGGGCGTGCTGCCGAAGGATTACGCACGGCCTGCGCTCAACAAGATCATGCTTGGTGAGCTTATCGACCTTTTTTCCAATATTAATCTCAATGGGAACGGGGACAGCTCCAAGGACGTGTTGGGGCGTGTGTACGAATATTTTCTTGGGCAGTTTGCCGGAGCGGAAGGCAAACGGGGCGGGGAGTTCTACACGCCCCGTTCCGTTGTGCGTGTGCTGGTGGAGATGCTCGAACCCTATTCTGGGCGGGTCTATGATCCCTGCTGCGGTTCCGGCGGCATGTTTGTCCAGTCGGAAACGTTCATGCGCGAGCACGGCGGACGCCTTGGCGACATCGCGGTGTACGGGCAGGAGTCGAACTACACCACATGGCGTCTTGCCAAGATGAACCTTGCCGTGCGTGGCATTGATTCCGACATCAGGTGGAACAATGAAGGGAGTTTTCACAAAGATGAACTGCGCGACGAGCGGTTTGACTTCATTCTTGCCAATCCGCCGTTCAACGTGTCGGACTGGGGCGGGGACAAGATCCGGGAAGACGGGCGTTGGAAATACGGTATCCCACCGGTAGGGAACGCCAACTTCGCGTGGCTTCAGCATATCATCCATCATCTGGCCCCCAATGGTACGGCGGGCGTGGTGCTTGCCAACGGCTCGATGTCGTCCTCGCAGTCGGGAGAGGGTGATATCCGCAAGGCAATGGTGGAAGGCGACATTGTGGATTGCATGATCGCGCTTCCGGGCCAGCTTTTCTATTCGACGCAGATCCCGGCCTGCCTGTGGTTCCTTGCAAAGAATAAACGTCCCGTGACGAAGGCCGGAACATGGCGAGATCGTCGGAGGGAAGTATTGTTCATTGATGCCCGTAAACTGGGCGTGATGGTGGATCGCACCCGTCGGGAACTGACGGATGTGGACATCAGAAAGATTGCGGATACCTATCATGCGTGGCGTGGCGAACCTGATGCTGGAGCCTATGAGGATGTGCAGGGCTTCTGCAAATCCGCAACGCTGGAAGAAATTCGGGCACAGGGTCACATTCTCACGCCTGGTCGCTACGTCGGAGCGGAGGAACAGGAAGAGGATAACGAACCCTTTGCCGAGAAGATGGCCCGCCTCACTGCGGAATTGAAGGAGCAGATGGAAGAAGGGGCGAGATTGGATAGGGAAATTTTGAAGAATTTAGCTTTGTTTGAACATAGGTGTTAATTTTTATGTATATGGAGACGACATTAAGCGATATTGCTGATGGCTGCAAATATGGATTTGTCGATGGTCCTTTTGGATCTAATTTGCCTTCATCATGTTATAAGCATAAAGGGATTCCTGTTATTCGTGGTTGTAATTTATCTATTGGTAAATTTAGATATATTGATCAGGGCTATTGTTTTGTAGATAATATTGTTTTAGATAAATTATCACGAAGTACGGCGAGAAAATTTGATATCATATTTACAAAAAAAGGAACAATTGGACAAATAGGTATAATACCAAAAAATGCTTTGTACAATTTGTATTTATTATCTTCTAATCAGATGCGTTTAAGAGTTGATATTAGTAAAGCTGATCCGTATTTTGTATACTATTATTTAACACAAAAAAATATAATAAAAAAAATTATACGTGATAGTGAGTCTACGGGTGTCCCAAAGACTAATTTAGCCTATTTTCGATCTTTTCCTATAAAACTCCCTGCTCTTTCAGAGCAACAAGCTATCGCCCATATTCTCGGCACGCTGGACGACAAGATAGAACTCAATCGCCGTCAGAATGCCACCCTTGAAGCAATGGCGCAGGCGATTTTCAAGGACTGGTTCGTGGATTTTGGGCCGGTACACGCCAAGATGGAAGGTCGCCAGCCAGAGGGCATGAGCCGTGAGATTGCGGATTTGTTCCCTGACCGCCTAGACGATGAAGGCAAGCCGGAAGGGTGGGAGTGGAAGACATTAGACTCAATTCTTGAACTTTGTTACGGAAAAGCTCTTAAAGCATCAGAAAGAATTCCCGGAAAAACACCTGTATATGGATCTGGAGGAATCACAGGGTATCATAATCAGGCTTTGGTTATTACCCCCTCGATTATTGTAGGAAGAAAAGGAACGATAGGAAGTCTTTATATTGAGCATAGACCTTTTTATCCTATTGATACAGTTTTCTATGTAAAAAGTGATTATTCAATATTTTTTTGCTATTTTATCTTAAAACAGCAAAAACTTAAAGATATGAATACAGATGCTGCTGTTCCAGGATTAAATAGAAATAATGTTTATCGTTTGGTTTTTTCTATGCCATCAAATATAGTTATCGAAAAATTCGATGCTTATATTCAGAATATATATAAAAAAATATACCACAATTACAGTGAAATATCAATTTTGATTTCTCTTCGTGACACTCTCCTCCCCAAACTCATTTCGGGAGAACTGCGTGTCCCGGATGCTGAAAAGATGGTTGCTGACATTGTGTAATCTTTTCCTGTAAGGAGCAGTCATGGCCTTTCTCTCCGAAGCTGATATTGAATCCGCCTTGCTGTCATACTTCGCAGACCTTGGTTATGCGGTGGAAAGAGAAGAGAATATCGGGCCTGACGGGAAACGCCCGGAACGGGAAAGCTATGATATGGTCATTCTGCGCGGGCGCCTTGAAAAGGCCATAGGCAGGCTCAATCCCGGACTGCCTGCGGAGGCTAGAGCCGATGCCATCCGAACGTTGACACAATGCGAACTGCCCAATCTGCTTGAGGAGAACCGACGCATCCATAAGCTCCTCGTGGAAGGCGTGGATGTGGAATATTTCGGAGAGGACGACGTGCTCACCTCCGGCAAGGTGCGCATTCTTGATTTTGACGATCCCGATGCCAACGACTGGATGGCTGTCAACCAGTTTACTGTTGTTGCGGGGCGCATCAATCGCAGGCCGGATGTCGTCGTGTTCGTCAACGGCTTGCCGTTGGCCGTTGTCGAGTTGAAAGCTCCCGGTGATGAAAACGCCACCTTATCGGCGGCGTTCAATCAGTTGCAGACGTACAAGCAACAAATCCCCGCGCTGTTTCATACTAATGCCGTTCTCCTTACCTCCGATGGCATGATGGCCCGCATTGGCTCCTTGTCCGCGGATGAGGAACGTTTCATGCCGTGGCGCACGATTGATGGCCTATCCGTAGCTCCCAAGGGAACGCCCGAACTTTCCGTGTTGACGGAAGGCGTTTT
>OGOT01000717.1_pt1 | contig 27241 bp, 22 predicted proteins | sample 1552791 | NCBI WGS metagenome assembly OGOT01 (sample SAMEA2580160, study PRJEB22360) | human gut metagenome | biome: human gut; feature: human-associated habitat; material: faeces | place: Denmark | collected 2008/2010
CATTCAAAAATGTCATGATTTCTGGGAAGATTTTATTTTCCCATGTATATTGAATATTTTTAAAAAATATATCAAAATACTGTGCATCAATGTCGTCAATAGAATTTTCGAATTCGTTTTTGAATAAGTTTTGAGAGTATTCATTGAAACAAACTGCCAAATTGTTTCTTGCCTGAATATTGTATTCACAAGCATCTAATGCATCATCAACAAGTGTCTTGAAATCATCTAATCCTTCTTGCTGTATAATTAATTTGTTTTGTTTGCGAATCCTTCCAAAGATGAAGTCTGATTCTTCTGCGGATATAGAAATAAAATCTTTCATTTCCTTTACATTCTCATGCAATATGTCAGCGGCATTTTTAAGCTTCCACGTTAATTGCCTTTGCAATTTATATGGTTTTGTTGAAAAGTAAAAATAAAATACATTTTGTATTCCTGCCCCTAACTTATTAAGTCTTTCTATTCTCGGTTTTTGAAACGAATATGCTTCAGAGAAACGCCCGTTTGCGCTTCTGGAAAGAAACACGAACATGTTTTCTATTTTGCATAAACCTTTATTCTTCTTTATAGGACGATCCAATGCTCCTACTTCAATGTCTGCTCTGGAAACAGCATAGCGCTTATCACATATGGTTTTCTCATTACCACAATAATTATCTAGATAAGGATTCTCCCGAACAGAACAATCAAAAGGCTTACAAATTATCAAGTTTTTGTTGATACTGCTTTCCGGTATATTCCTGTTCTTAATATAGTTATAAATACGCTTTGAATATTTGTAGTTGTTCTGTGCCTGTTTGAATTTTTTTGATTTAGCAGAACAATCCATCGGTAAAGTCATACAAGCTCTTTCTATATCTGCGCGCAATTTAATTTGTATTAATCGGTTGTAAAGCAATGAAAGTTTCAATGTAACAAACTCAATACATATTTCTTGTGCCCAAACTTCTGAAGCAGGAATATACAGCAGCGGATAACGCACTTCATCATCTATTCTACTTATGTAATAGTTCATCACGTCATTTATCATGCACAAGAACATTCGTGCATCTTCCTTTTTAGGATGACACATCACATCAATAATCAGATTTACATCCGAATTATTCTTGTTGTAGTGATTTATAAAGTGCTGGTCGATCATGTTGTGTTATATATTAAGTATGAATATATCAAGACTCATAATGGCACGAGTCATACCAACATAAATTTCAAACAAGAAATTTTCGTAGGTACTCTTAACTTGCTTGGCAGGGATCACAAGTATGATGTTCTCATTTTCCAATCCTTTGTATTTTAAAATAGAAGAAAGTCCAATAGCACGTTCTGGCAATCTAGATATATTCTCCTTAGAAAGTTCTATAACAGAATCCGAATATGATAATTTATCATAAATGGAATCTTGACCATCCTGCAGAGAGGTCAGCAAATCTGAGTGTACAAGAATTGTAGAATTATCCAATGAAAAATTAGAACTTGTCATCTCTTTTCTTTGTTGCTTAATACCTCTTGTTAGAACTTTAGAATCCTCTACAAAATGAATTTTACAGGCACATTCATCATTGCTAATCTTATTCCAAAAAGCTGTAAGATTTTCAGAGTTCACTGTCATTAATTCATTTGCATATCTTACAATCTCTATATTAGTCGGAACTCGTTTGTTACCATTGATTGTAAAATGTGCCGAAGTACGTAAGATCTCATCTATTGCAGATTCTAAATTGCGCGTGCCACTATTATATCCTTGCTCAATATCATATAAAACTAAGAATCGGCCCGTTCGCAGGCCAGTATGTTGCAATGACGTTAGTTCTCTTAGTATGGTAATCATTCCTTTATCAGCAACATCCTGTGCTTCGTCTATAATTACATAATCATAATATTTGTCTTGCAAATATTTTATAATAGTTGACTCCAGTTCCTGCAAGCCTGTTGTAAGGCTTAACTCATTGATAGATATTTGTCCGCCAGAAATACGATGCAAATATGAAGCATAACTCTCTACATCGCAATTGCTAAGCCCTTCTAATTGAAGAATGTATTTAGTTTGTGCAGCAAGCAATTTTGTCCAGCACAGATACAAGCCATTCAATCCCTTGTTTTTCTTAATAAAAGCCTTGGCTATTGTCGTTTTACCAGTACCTGGACCACCTTCTATCGCCACTCGGTGATTCCGTTGCAAACTATCTAATGCATCCAAATTAGAGATGTTCAACCAAGTTAAAATGTCCTTTAATGATGATTGACTGTATCTTCCTGTATCTTTGATCGTAGGTGCAAAACAGTTAACTACAGATGAGAGGATTTCTGTAGAAAGATTGCAGCTAAACCAATGTCTTCTCCGTTTGTCTTCCTTCAACACTTCGATACAGAAGTCTGCAAAAGAAGTATCCGAATCTTGTTTGCTTTTATTCCACATTTTGTAAGATAGATCCTGAACGGGATTGTTGCTTGTGCGTTCAAGGCTTGCATGAGGGAAGGCACAAAGATGGTCAATGAATACCTCTTCTCCATTTAATACTTTATTGTTGATAATCGCCCATTGGTAATCTTCAGCTTGCTTGAACGGTGAACGGTCCATCTGGGTGAGTGTTCCTTTGTTCTGGTAAAAATAATGACCTGCTTCAATTTGTATAGCTCCGCCTTTCACCTCTATAACAATCGCCCCAAGTTCACAAATAAGTAGAAAATCTATTTGTATTTCTCCAGCTCTACCAGAAGTAATGTGAAGTCTTATATCATGCCAAAAATGCCACATTATTGAACTCTTTTCACAGTCATGTACAATACGTCTGTACATGTCAATCTCACCCTGTAATGGAGTCCCATCATTCTTTGTTATAAGATGCTCTAATCGAGACAAATCCCTATTTGTATAGTCTATAATCATATTTCTTTTTTAGTCCAAAGTGTAGGGTTAACCAAATCTTTTAGTTTGTAATTAAACATCTTTAATATTTCTTCCCTATGTTGCGGGAATTCGTTTAAAAAGTTGACAAATGTCTGTATTGTTTTGCAAAGTTTGAGACCATTCTTTTCATAATAGCCATTGCTCAACCTGTCTTCAAATTCTTCAAACGAAATTTGATTGGGAACATCTAGTTTCTTTGTCTTTTGCTCCCAATATGATTGATTGCGGTAGCAGTATTCCCAAAATGACATGTAGCGATAGAACTGCGGTTGATTGCACCACCGCGCTATTTGAACATAAATATTTGACAATTTATGATTGACATAATCTGCATGTCTCATTACATAACCGAAACAGCCATATTGCATCAAAATTTTGATTCGTTCAAATAGTATTTTGATGTCATTATAAAGTTTCTCATCTTCACCGGATTTCAATGTGTAACCACAAAAAAGATAGAATTTCGTTCCGCGTTTGGAATTATGTCTCTTCCAGATTTTTAATGCTTTGATTATCTTATCACGGTCACGCCAGTTGTCAAACGCAAAAATAAAATCGCCATGATACTTACACTTAGATAACATCTGAGCAATTTCTTCACCATCTTCACTTTCAGCTAAAATGCGTTCATCTAAACCCTGTCGAAATTGGAATGGACGTTTTGAATCAATGAGACTTTGTAACATCGGCTGCCAAATTTCTTTTGGAGCTGCCAAAAAATTATCATCCCAAAGATAAATATAAGGACGAATCAAATCGCCTTTCTCATTCCTCTCATCATCTAAAAACCATTCTAATTCCGAATAACGATAAACCTTATTTTCAAGTTTATTAACGCAGAAAGGGCAATGGCGAATACAGCCGCGTGTTAAAAAACCTATTGAGTAATAAAGATAATCATTAAAGTATGATTTCTTTCTTCCTGCTTTTATTTTTGATTGTATGTACTCGTCATAAAGATGATAATATGGCATTTGCCTACACATATCGATTCCCCATTTTTTCTTTCCACCTCTTTTATTTGGATAATTATTCAAAAAAATATCATTTTCCAATTGATTCATGTCACGAGTACGTGAAGATTTGAAGTCTTTGATATCCTTTTTTATAGCATAATCACCAGTTCCACCTATTTTAAACTTGTTTTCGTTTGGAGTTTTCTTTACCTTCTCATAAAATGGAGGGTCTGGGGTAAATGAGAAAACTTTGGACATGTATATAGTGGTATACTCCATAATATTCTCATCTTTATCTATTATCAAACGAAAAGGAATTGCATTATCAGTTAGGAAACCCGCTAATTTCAGTAGTACAAGATTAGGGTGACGCGTACCACCATTCAATAGGTCAGCATCAACTAGTCCAATCAATATTTTATCTTTAGATGTCATTTTTAATATTTGGGAACAGATTTACTCTGTTAATATTAGCAATTCTTTTATGTTTATCTCTAGAATCTTCGCAACTACTACTAATGTTTCTAGTGACACTTGAGCAGTATTTAGGTATCATTTTGGAATTGTTACGGGAACCTTGTGATGCTGTTCTACTAGTCATTTATTAGTATGTTTCTTTTGTAAAAGAACTACTGTTGGTCTGTTTATCTACCATTGTTAAATCCTTTTAGATAACAAAAATAAGAAATAAATTTCAATGTACATAAATTTCTATCAAATATTAAGCAGTAATTTACATATTTCATAGTGAATTAAGTAACTTATGTAGCATAATTTTTTGATAACTCCTAACTTTTCAAGTCAATTATGGTATGAATTATTTCTTTAAGTAGTTATTCGTAATTATTTTAAACATGTTCAAATCGCATTACAAAGATTATATATACGTCTTGGTTAAGATTGCAAAACTATAATGGACTGTTTGGGCGAGGAAGCTGTGTGCAAGCCAGTGAGTTGGACCGATAGAGTGTGTGCAGCCAAAGAAGCTTAGTAGAAAGCTTCTGCTTGACAATGCAAGTGTATACCGTAATGAGAAAATAAAGCGAATGTGTCCCATATGGGAAAAACGAGGTCTCTTTCTCTTCTATATTCCCGTATTCTCCTCATTTGAACATTGTGGAGACGTTGTGACGTATTATGAAAGGGAAATGGGTTAGACCACAGGGCTATGTCACTATTGAATTGCTTTTTTATGTCATCAACAGGGTTTTGGCGGCGATAGGAATACAATTGAATATTAACTTTAGCTATTATGCTGCTTAAGTTTGATTAGTTACTTAACGTTATATTTTTTTCATTTTCTTTCTCCACCTCTGAAACCCTCTCATCAAACTTTCCTCTTCCACCGACTCCGCCATATCATACTTTACCACAAACTCATGCATCGACTTTATATACATCACCCCATTTTTGAACTTATTTTCCAACAGAAACGAATAAAGCTCCGCTTTCATTTCCACCTCAATTTCCTTTTCAATAATAAAGATACTGTCCTGACCGAAATAATTATAAACTTCCGGATTTTTCCCTTGCCTTGGGCTGGGAAGAACAAAACAGATATTTCCAGTCTCTTTCCAGGAAACGCCTTGCGGATGAGGAACAGATAATTGATGCAGGAAGTGATAAATGGGAGTGAGGTGGGAGAGGTGGATTGGAATGGGAAGCCTTGAAGGTGGATTGCCGGGCGATTGAAGTTCTAAACTTTGTCCGTATCGGACATACATATACCTCGCCAGATATGGCTTAATGGCAAACGTGACTGTAACCATAGGATTTGAATTTTGAATTGTTGAAATTTATTGTATACTGATTGCCGCTTCGTACGGCAGATTCCGTCGTGTTTGTTGGAAAAAATTCCATGGGTTACGGGGACGGAATTCTAATTCGGTAAGAAATTGAAATTCAAATGGTTACAAATGCCGGTTTTTCCTTTAAAACCAACGGGCCGTTCCTTTAAAAGGAACGACCCGTTGCACACCGAGGAAGGACCTCTTCCTTTTAAAGGAACGGACGGCTCCCTAAAATCCATAGTGCAAAGCTATTCCTAATATTCTGATTTTTCAAAAGGAAGAATAGCGGTAATCTTTATATTATGTAATGAAATATCATAAATGGTATACATATCTAATTTATGCGTATGTATATTGGCAATATGTAATAAAAATATACTGATTAATAGGACGTGTGTTTTAACTATATTTATCAGATAACTATTCTTAAAGTGGAAAAACTTTTTATTCCTTTTCTTGTTTCTTGCGTAACAGGCGGAAAAATAGTTCAGATAAGTAAGGTGAACTTCGTACTTTTACGTCTCAAACAAAAAAAGCAAGATATGATAACATCAGTGAAACTTATGCTGAACAAGAGCAGGATATTGAATAATGGCAGTTACCCTTTAGTATTTCAGGTGATCCACAATCGGAGAAAAAAATTGCTGTATACAGGCTACCGGATGAAAGAAGAGGTGTTTGACGAGTCGGAAGGGAAGATTATGAATGGCGTAGGTTCTACTTTTACGGCTACGGAGGTCGTGAAAATGAACCGCGAGTTACGAAAGATGCGGAATCAGATTGATATTCGGATCAGGCAGCTTGAGCGGACAAGAGAAGAATTTGCAGTGGAGGATATTCTGACTCAAAATGCTTTTGGTACAGGAAAATCACAGTTTTATTTATTGCGATATATTAATGCGCAAATTGAGCGTAAGCAGGAACTGAAGAAAGTAGGAATGGCTGCGGCCTACAAGAGCACCCGTTCGTCGTTGGCAAAATTTATAGGTCGCCCTGATGTGCGGATGTCAGAGGTTGATTTGGCGTTCGTCAGGAGATACGAGGATTTTCTGTATAGTAATGGTGCTTCTGGCAATACGGTAAGTTATTATCTGCGCAATTTGCGCTCTTTGTATAACCAAGCGGTAACGGACGGTTATCATCCTCGTGGCGAATATCCATTTGCGAAGGCACAGACCCGCCCGGCGAAGACTGTAAAACGTGCTTTGTCACGGACGGATATGCAGAATTTGGCGGACTTGAATTTGGAGAATGAACCAGAACTGGAATTTACCCGCGATCTGTATCTGTTCAGCTTTTATGCGCAGGGAATGGCTTTTGTCGATATTGTCCTTTTGAAGAAAACCGATATTTGTAATGGTGTGCTGACTTATTCCCGCCATAAGTCGAAACAGCTGATTCGTATAGTGGTGACTCCGCAGATGCAGGGCGTGATAGATAAATATAACACGGAGAATGAGTATCTCTTTCCGATCATTAGCGGTGAATATGCTTCGGGATACCAAAAATACCGTCTGGCGTTAGGGCGTATCAACCGCCATTTGAAGAAAATCGCTGTTGTAGCTGATATTAAAGTACCGTTAACGACATATACTGCTCGGCATACTTGGGCTACCCTCGCACGTGACTATGGAGCTCCGATTTCTGTGATTAGTGCCGGACTTGGACACACTTCGGAAGAAATGACACGCGTCTATTTAAAGGATTTTGATGTATCCATGCTCAATCAGGTGAATAGCATCGTTACAAACTTATCCAAATGAAATAATTATTTGTAATATAATCTGTTGAGAATTAGAAGATATAATATTTTTATTTATCTTTGCAATATTGTAATCTATTCCGTAATAGAGATCATATTAAAATATCTTTGTTTCTTAATATATTTCACGCTGCAAAGTAAATGAAATTTTTCAATATTGAATTTATCATAAAGTCCAATAATTTATTCATTTTGTACAGATAGGGACAATAATGGCTAACTTGTTTGATTGGTTGCCTGACATTGCTCTATCAGTTGTTTGGGGGTACATCCGAAATGTTGTTTGCAGTAACGGTTGAAGTTACCTTGCGAATCAAATCCCAATTCTTCAATGATATCTTTTATACATACTCCTGGTTCCGTCATTTTTTCCAATATTCTTTGGTTCTTTTGTTTCAGCATCCACTGTTTAGCTGTCATACCAAACACTTCATTGAATTTGGTAAAAAAACAGCTTCTTCCCATATTCGATAGTGAGATAAGCTGCTCTATATTATCTACTTTGGTATGATTGTGCATGACAAAATCTTTAAAATCCACTTCTTTTCCGATAATGGGGTGGAATAATACTGCAATCTCCTGTTTTTCATAAAACCCTCGTAAAAGAAAGAAAAACTCTCGTTGCATCAGCCCGTGTAAGTGTGCGCAACTCATTCCGTTTTTGATGCAGTGAGTTAATACTTCAAGAAATAGTGTTAATGGATAGCGTATTTTAATTGGTGAAAAGTCATATTCAATGTTGTTGCATACATTTGATAAAGACTGTAATATGAGCTTGTCACAGTTCTCTGCAGGTATATCGAAAAACATGGAGAGTAGGCTTGAATCGGTTCCCGCAAATCCTTTTAGTCGGGAAGAACGAGGGATGAGTATCATTTCTCCAGCATGAAACAACTTGTTATGAAACTGGTTGCAACTTATGGTGAAATCGCCTTTCAGGAAGAACAGGAGATAATTTTTTGTTGTATTATCTTCTTCAAATGCTGCATTCTTAGCGAATTCAAGATATTTAAATCCAGTTTCAATCGTTGTCATGTAGTTTTGACATGACCGATGTTCTTCAATATACAGAAGTTCGCTTTTTATATGTTTTGTTTCCATAGCAATAACTGTTTTGATTGTTTGGTCTGTTGCTTATCTGTTTGTTTCACAATTGTTTCAGTATCTATTTTTTTAATGAATTATATATCAAAATGATATTATTTATTTTGTTTGCTATGATTCATTGTATTATGATGTTGAAACATTTTATTATTAGTTTTTGTAATATAATTCTTTGATAATTAGATGTTTACTGTTTATGTGTAATTATGCATCTCTATTACGGAATAGAGATGCATAAGAAATAGTTTGAAAAAACTGTATATAATGAATGATTGTATAAGAAATAAAGCCGGCATACTTATTGGTCTATTTACTTTGCTAGGATGTTTTGCGGTTAGAGCACAAGATATAGCAGTAAAAACGAATTTACTTTATGGCGGGTTGTTACAAACACCAAACATAGGGGTGGAATGGGGAATATCTCCCAAACTGACTGTTGATTTGTGGGGAGCCTACAATCCTTTTCCTTTGGGTAAGAATGGTTATGGTTCCAACAATAGAAAAATGAAGCATTGGTTGATACAATCAGAGCTTCGCTATTGGCTTTGTGAACGGTTCAATGGACATTTCTTTGGCGGACATTTGTTTTATGGACAATATAATGTCAGTAATATTCGATATTGGGGACTAGGTGACTTTAGAAGACAGGGAAATCTTGCCGGATTCGGATTCAGTTATGGGTATCAGTGGATTCTTTCACCACATTGGAGTATAGAAGGGACATTAGGGGTCGGCTATGCACACCTGCATTATAGTAAATACCCGTGTAAGGAATGCGGTGAGCGTTTAAGTGTAAACAACCGTAATTATTTAGGGCCTACACGTGCCGCTGTATCTATCATATACTTACTTAAATAATGTGCCAAATGAATAGTTTTCAGATTATAATACTTTCCTTTTTTATGAGTATAACGTTCATGTCAGTTTCCGCTCAAAATAATGATTCGATCAAGATCAATAATTTTTCTATAGAGAAGAATGCTCAAGGGGATTCTGTGAGTTTGAGATTTCATTTGATGATTGCTCCCGGCATTACAAAAGCAAATGATGAGTTGTTGCTTACACCTATATTGATAGATATAAAGGGAAATCAGTCTTTTGCTTTCCCTGCCATACGCGTAAATGGCAAAATACGGGAGAAAATAGTTCGAAGACAAAAAGTGCTTCACTCATCAAAAGCAGAGAAAGACTTAATATATACAGTATCCAATCGGCAATGGAATACAATAACATGTTCAACTCCGATGTTAGCCAATCAACTTTGGATATGGCAGGCAAAGTTAGTGTTACAGCGGCAACTTAGAAATTGCTGTATGAAAAAGGAGTTGGATATGGTGGAATTGTTTACGTGGAACCGGACGGATGGATATTCTATTGTTAAGCCGGAAATAAAGAATAAGGTGAAAATACCGGAAATGTTACCGCATAAATGTGCTACGGAAGTACTGGCTGAAACAGAGAAATTTGTAGAACCCATAGATAACTATTCAGTGGGCAAAAGGATTCTGGCAGGCGAGCAGGAAGGAGCACAGATTGTTTATTTCAAGCTTGCAAAGGCAGAGATAGATAGCAATTATCTGGATAATGAGAGAGTGTTGGAACATATTATTGATGTAATTCGCCGTATTAGTGAAGATCCCGAAGTAGAGATAGCTCGCGTAGTGCTATTGGGGCTTTCCTCACCCGAGGGGGCTTTTGAATTCAACAAACGATTGTCTGGAAAACGAGCTGAAGCGCTGAAGCAATATATAGCCGACCGGATTGCTTTGGCGGATAGTTGCTTTGCACTTGTGAATGGTGATGAGGGCTGGGAAGAACTACGTTATAAAGTGGAACATTCTGGTATGGAATACCGTAAGGAAGTATTGAATATTATTGATTCTGTTCCGATAATGAAAGGGCGTGAGGGACAGTTGCAACGTTTGAAAAGAGGAGTGCCCTATCGTTATTTGGAAGAACACTTCTTTCCGCAACTGCGTCGAGCAGGATACATCAAGGTGTATTACCGGATGAAGAATGGAACCGTATAAATCTCAATATATAATAATTTATTTTTTAATCATAAAACGAAAAATGAGAAAGAATTATTTTCTAATCGGAGTATTTGCGCTGGCAACAATAACGTTTGCTGCTTGTAGCAGTGAGGGCAAGCTAGGCGAAGAAAGAAGCGATGACAATGGTAATACCGAAGTCATAGAGGGAGAACCTACTTGGGCGAAGTTTACATTTAAACTGGGCAAAGATAGTGTTGTAGCACGTACAACGGGTGACACACATGAAGGTACTACTACAGAAAAAAACATCAAAAATCTGCGGGCTTATATCTTCAATGAATCCGGTAGCTTTGAAGCAAAGACGGATAATGCTACTGTAGATGAACATGGCACGGAGCACACTGCTGTATTGAAACTAACTTCCGGTAAAAAGAAAGTGTATGTAGTAGCTAATATGCAGGACGACTGGATTACGTCTACCACTACAACTACTCAATTTGAAGCTGTTACTTTGACACATTGTACGAAAGCAGGACGTATTGCCCATACCAAAGGTGTAGAAACGGCAGTTGCTGTATCGCGTGTCGGTAATTTTGATAAAATATCCGGTAATGGGAATGCGGCGACCAATGGTTTCCTGATGGCAAACGTATTGAAGGCAACCGAATACACATTATATCCCGGGATTTCTGCTGAGGATTGCTCGAAACCGGCGTATGATAGTTCGGCGGAAATGAAGAAAAACAATCATTTGGAGGTGTTCATATCCCGTGCTGCTGCTAAGTTGCAGGCTACTTATGCAAATGCGGATGCTTTGATATTGAAAGATAGTGAAAGTAATACATTAGGCAAATTACTTACTCCGACTTTTACGGTTCGTAATCTTCCGGTTCAGAGCTATATATTTCTGCATAATCATGTTGATGGTTTCCTTACACCGTTTTATACAATGACTAATACTAGCTCTACATTTGCAGATTTCGCTAAATATTATGACGAGGTGAATGAGCCTAATTTGGATTTGAAAGCAAGTGCTGACGGGGAAGCTATAGAGTCTATATATTTGCCGGAGAACTCCAATCAGACACCGGTAAGGGGAAATACTACTTATGTGTTGGTGAAAGGTGTATTTGCTCCGGCGGCTAATGTGATGATTAATGCTGTTGAAGTGAAAAATGATGGTAGCAATCTTAGTATCGAAAATAAATTAGACGGAACTGATTATACTACAGGAGGAAAAGATGTACCGCCATATTTTATTGTCCCGGAATGGGAAAATCAGATTTATACGGCTCCTGCAGACTTTAGTGGAAACTTGGCAAACTATGGCTTGGGCATGATTTTAAAGACTTATTTGAATAAAGCCGGAAAACAGAAATGGTTAAATGCAGTAGACGAGGGAAGTGCTGTAGACGAAGGTGATATAGAAAATTCTGTAAGTGTATATTATGGAAGCTCATTCTCTACTTCTGAAGGTATTTATTCAGTTGTTACCATCAAGAAATATTCGCATCCCAAGAATGCACTACCGGGCTATAAGGAAAGTATTGAAGGAACAATACGTATTTTCCAGTACACCGGAGGTACCTGTTACTATCGTGTGAATGTTGAAGATAATATGGATGGAAAGACGGAAGCCAACAATCTGTTCTATTCGGTAATGCGCAACCGTTTTTACAATGTAAATATCTCAAAAATTACTTCAATCGGTTATCCTGATGATGAAGATGTTACCGTGGACCCGACAGATCCCATCAACCAGAAAACGTACATGCAGGCACATATCACAGTGGAACCATGGACGAAAGTTGAACAGGATGCAGAACTGGGAATGTAATTGCTATTAGTTTGCCGGTTCATTAAAAATAGATTTTAACGGATTCTTTTGCCGGGGCATTTTCCCCGGTAAAAGAATCTAAAATCCCTCTCAATAACAATTTAACATGTATAGTACATTTTACCGGAAAAGAAGGATGGTGGCATATATATCAATGCTATTATGGCTTATTACAGGATGCGTTAATGAAGATTTTTCCGATTGTCCGCAGGGAAGTTTCCAGGTGGCTTTCGAATATGTTCATCACACGGACAATACTTGTCCCGATCGCTTCAACATTGACGTACAGCAAATAGACTTGTATGTATTTGATGCAGCCGGATGTTTTCTGAAATGTATAACTCGTAAAGGAACGCCTTTCCCGAAAGATTTTCGGGTTGACCCGGAACTTTCTGCCGGTAGCTATACGTTGGTGGCATGGGGAAACTTGACTGATGAAGTGACTTTACAACCGGTCTTTATTGCCGGACAAACTACGCTTGAGCAAGCGTTATTATCACTCAACGCAACAGAAGAACGTAGCGTGAACTATAGACTGACTCCTGTTTTTCATGCTATGAAACAAGTAGAAGTAAACGATGTGAAGGAACACACTGAAGTTCTTTCACTTATAAAGAATGAGAATCATTTGCATCTGAATGTGAAGTGGTTTGAAAAAAGCGGAATACCATGTATTCACCGCTGTGCGGATGGTGTGCGTGTCCGTGTGGTTGACCCTAAAGGGGCGACTTATAAATTTGATAATTCTGTAGTTGCTTCGGGCAATGAATTGACATATTATCCATATCAGGGCACAAATAATGATGCATGGAATCAATTTGCAGGTGTTTTTTCTTTGATGCGTTTGGTGGAAGGGGAAAAATTGACGCTACTGATAGAACGTTTAATGCAGGACGGCACAATCAAAGAACTCTACCGTTCTGGTTTAGTCGAACTCATCCGGATGCATCCATATACCCGTGTACAGTCGGAACTTGACCGGCAGGATGTGTATGAAGTAGAAATATCGCTTATAGATGATCTGGACGGTGACACGGATACTTATATGCAAACGGCTGTTACCGTATCAGGGTGGACAATCATATTGCAGGATACGGAAATGTGATACTTTATAATTGAATGAGAGAATGAGACTGAAATTAGTTTATATATATAGCTTCGTTGTGACATTATTATATCTACTCACTGCTTGTACTGACGGAACAGAAGCATCTTCCGATAGTAATGGTCAGGGAGAAGGGAAGGAAATCCCTGTCAGTATCATGCCTAAGCTTGTTGCAGGGGATGAAAATGAGGTATCACAATTGCGTGTTATCATTTTCTCGACACGCACTTCCAATCCTTACGGGCCTAAAGTTTTAGTCAGCAATCAATTGATAGATATAAATGAAGATTATGTTGCCATTACCTATATAGGATACAATGATATTTATGTGATAGGAAATGAACCAGTAGATCTTTCGGGAATAAACAGCCCTGAAGAATTGAAAAGTATTCAGATGAATTCGGAAAGTAACTTGAATGCTTCAAGATTTGTGTTTTTCCGGCAGTTGCTTAATGTGAATGTGCGAAGTAAAAATGAGATATATACAGAGGGGGTGTCTGTGCCTGTATCTAAACTGGAGATAAAGTTGCAACGTGTGATTGCCAAACTAAGTGTTAAGTTCGACCTAAGTACGGAGATTTGTGAAAACGGAAATCCCACGGGCGAATATGTCAACTTTGAATCTATGGAGCTGCTTCGTATACCGAAATATAGTTATTTGGTTGCCGGTAAGTACAAGATAGAAGAAGGTTTTCTAGATAACCGTATGTTTTCATTGAGAAATAGCAGCACGGAACAAAATCATTTCACATGGTCGTCCGGTGAAATCTATTTGCCGGAATATTTACCGACAGATAAAGATTATAGAATGGTATTGCGTATTAAAGGAACCTCTAGAGGAATTACCCGGGTATATACTCTACCGATTGGTGACGCTCTGAATTCTATTGATTCACATTCTACAGAATGGAATATAACCCGCAACAGACATTACAGTTTGAATGTTAAAGCAATAACCGGTTATGGGGAAGAGTCTCTCGAGATGAAATCCAACGTTTCCGGATGGTCGGAAATCAATGTCCCAATTGAAATAACGGGAGCTAGTTTTCTTGCTGTCAACAAAAAGACGGTTGAAGTAAAATCGCTACGCTTTTACTCATACGTGCGTTTTGCCTGTAATGCTCCGGTCGAAGTGACACTCCCCACTGGGGTGACAATCGGTAATCAACTACAAATGACAATAGAATATGATGATGCAAATAAGAAGAGCGGACGTGTCGGATTCAGGCGTGGAAACTGGAATACGGGTAATAATATTACCTATGTAACTAAATTGAAATCAGGTACTGCGTCTGTTGAACTTAATCTACAACTTTATGCCTCGGAAACGAATCGTAGTGAAAAAGATCCTGTTACTTGGGCTGAAGCCATGGGGTATTGGGAAGAAGCGACTTGGATGCGTGTCGGCATTTATAATGAGGAGTTTTATAAAAGAGCCACTAAGGAAACTGGATGTAGGGCGTATTATCCTGAAGGGGTAAGTGCAAATGATGCAACAAGAGGAAAAGGATGCTGGAGATTAGCTACCATACGTGAAAATCAGGCGATTAATTCAGGTCAGTCATGGTGTATAGAAGAACATGATACAAATGCCAGAAAGGCGTATATAAGTTACGGATTCAATAACCTCATAGACAATTATAAAGAGGAAAAATATCTCTATAACTGTACTCTTGATGTCCGTCCCCCTGAAGTTTCAGACTTTATTGTTTCAAGTACGGATGTTCCTAATGTTACGAAAGAAAACGCATCTTCTGTATGTGCAAATTTAGGTGGTACTTGGCGGTTGCCCACAGGAAAAGAAATGAATTATGTTTTCTTGAATGCCGGAACCAACGGACTTCCCAATAATTTCTTCTCGGACAGCTATTGGGGAAAGAATGATGATGGCACATTTATAGTAGCCACTATGAGCGATCCGGATGGAAGTGATACGACTGATGAACTGCGGAATCAGAAACATACGGTACGTTGTGTGAAACTACGTTATCCCTCTCTTTGATAAAAAAGTACAGATATGATAGTAAAAAAGAAATATATTCAATTACTCCTGTTTGTATTGCTTTTCTCTTTTGGAGCTTGCAATAGTGATGAAATGTCGGAGAACAACGATCCGAGAGATGTACAGGAACAAATGGTTTTGAGGCTGAGCGTACAACAAGAATCTGTTATACATACGCGGGGGATAGTTGTTCCTGCCGATGAAGCGAAGGTGGAAAGTATGGACTTCCTAATATTCGACCATAAGGGAGATCTTGTTTATCATCAGCACCCTGATTTGGAATGGACTGGGAATGAATATAAGACGACGGTGAACATATCTTCAGCCACAGGAGAACATACATTGTATCTGATAGCCAATTATCCGATGGAGGAAGGGACAATACATACTTTGCAGGAGTTGGAAAATAAGATATGCACAAGTACGGAAGCACTTGTAAAACCGCCTTTTGTAATGGCTACCAGACGCATAACTCTTTCATCACTCAATATGATGAATATTCGTAATGCCATGGAAAGTGACGGCAGTAATGGTTTCAGTTTAAAACGGAATGTGGCGAAATTCAGTGTGGAAGTAACAGCCGGCAATTTTAAATTGATTTCAATAGATTGGTTGGGTTGTCCTGTATCAGCTTCAGTATTGGCAGACGTGGATTATATCAGTCCTTCTACTTTGTCTGTCAGTAATCTTGCTCCTTTGTCAACTCCTATTTATCTGTATCAGATTCGGAATATGGGTTTGGATGCTCATAAGGGATTTCATATTGTTGTACGTGGAAAATATAAAGCAACGGATGGGACAGAAAGGGAGGGATACTATAAACTCCGTCTGTGTACAAAAGACAAAGTTCCGTTGACTTCAATTACAGGCAATGATTACTATAAACTGACTATCGGGAGTGTTAAGGGATTTGGTGCTAATTCATTCGAGAATGCGGAGAAAAATGGATTTACTAATGATATGGAAGCATACATATTATTAGAGTATAACGGTACGTATGATTATAAGGAGAATTATTTATGGAATGGTTATCAGATGGGATTTGAAAATTCCCATTGGATTATATACAGTAATGAAACCTTGAATTCTTTTGTGTTAGGCCATTTCTACCGGTGCATCCGGGATGAATCATTGGAGAGTTACACTACGTTTGACCCGGATTACCCCAATCTTCAACGTAGATTGATAACAGTGAAAGCAAACGGGACAGAAATAACAGGGGAGACAGTTTGTAATGATACTCCTGATAATCCTGTTGAGATGGACTTATGTTTCACGGAACCGAGTGAAAAAGCAGGTACGGAATACTCTTTTACGAGTATTATCCAATATGGAGTCCTACAAAAAACGGTGACTGTTGAACGCTATCCCTCTATTGGCCAGTCATATACAGTGCTTCCCATGCCATATACGCATTATGGGGAAGTCGTTGGTTTATCTGATTGGATTGGGATAGCTGAACAGCGACATGAAGGAGCCATTCTTCACCCCCTGTTAGACTCTGTTAATGATTATATTTTTGTCCATATAAAGGAAAATAATACAGGTAATGCGCGTGAAGGAAAAGTGTGTCTGTTTGGCAGAAATGGGTATTTCGAACTTCGGATACGTCAGGAAGGATAATGCAAATAGTGTTAAGAATGAAAGGAGATATGAGGATGAATATATTAAACGATATTTTGGAAAAAGAAGGTGATAATCGAGGCTTTGTTTATTTGTATTATCTAGAGGATTCATGGAAAGCATTCGGATATTCTGCTTTTTGTCTGTCTTTACTTTATCCGGGGATGAAAATCGTGAAATGTGATAATCCGGATATTATATGCTTTTGTATGTGTATATCGGATGACTGTCTGATAGAAATATTCGAGATGAGCCGGATATATGTCGGGAATGAATGTATAGAAATGAAAGTGCCGGAAAGGATTTGTGGTGGAGAAAACGAGTATGTCAAATGGTGTAATGAATTGTGCTTGAACTTGTAGAATTATGAATAAACGAAGATTAAGATTATTACACCTTTTAAGATTGGTAATACATCAGAAATATATAAGACTTCTTTATATTACTTTAGGCGTGTTTCTACTTTTATGTACTTGTTCTGCCAATTCTGGTAAATCAAATATTATGGCAAAGCAACAAAAAGACAGCATACTGATAGAGCGCTTTTGGGATACGTATGATTTTACAGATACTATCCGGTTAAGCAGCTCTGCCACTACCGAAAAGATGCTGGTGGATTATCTTTCTCAATTGTCGGAATTGACAGAGGAAAGGGCTTTTGAAAATATCAGGAAATTGGTGTTGAAGACTAAAGTTAATAAGGTCGTAAACCGTTGGTTTCTACAACGGTTGGAGCATCATCTATATGAACCTGATTCGTCACTACGGAATGATAGTTATTATATTTCAGTATTGGAGGAAGCATTAACATCTGGACACTTAGATGGAATGATGCGTATACGTCCTTTGTATCAATTGAAAATGCTTAAAAAGAACCGGATAGGGATAAAAGCTGCTGATTTTACTTTCATTCTTTCTACGGGAGAACTTCAGAATTTATGGGATATTTCCGCTAAATATACATTATTACTGTTTTATGATCCGGACTGTATTTATTGTCGGCAATCAATGATGGAACTGTCTGAATCATCGATAATAAATTCCTTCTTGCAACATAGTGGATTATCCCTATCGCAACTTGCTCTTGTTACGATTTGTATGGAAGGTGAAATAGATATGTGGAAAGAATATCAGCAGTCTCTTCCTTCTGTGTGGATAAACGGTTATGATGTCAGGAAGGTGTTGACTGAAAAAGAACTATATTTCTTACGTTCTCTTCCCTCGATATATTTGTTGGGAGAGGACAAGCAAGTATTATTGAAAGAACCCTCTTCTATAAGTGAAGTTACCAGTTATTTATTAAATAAGTATGATGATATATAATAGTGGCATAAGAAAAATGGAATCATGACTTTTCCGCTGCCTGTGAAGGTAGCCTATTGTTTGTTTTGTTTGTGTGTGCATCTTTTTCCCGGTGGGGAAGAAGGTGCACTTTTTTATTATGATATTTATTAGTTTGAATATGTTTGTTTATTTATTATTCTCCCCCAGGTATTGATTTTGTCGCTTTTTTCTGCTTTTCGTCGTTTTCTTGTCGTTTATTTAGTTCCTCTATGTCAGTTGTATATGTCTGAAATGCTTTTTAGTACTTTTCTGATGAGGTTATTAGGTGTCGTTTCATCTCCGTGGAAGATGCTGCATCTTTGCATCGTTAACGTTAGCGAAGTGATAATTAAAACAGTATTTATTTAAAAAAGAAAAGTAGTATGGCTATTAGATTTAGAAGGGTGTCTCGCCTGTGTGACCCTACAAATAAAGAAGCAGGAAAGAAAGTGTATCCGGTGATTTCTTATCAGTATGATACGAGTGCAACGTTGGATGAGTTTGCAAAGGAGATTGCGTCTGCTTCCGGTGTCAGCGAGGGTGAAACGATTAGTGTATTGAAGGATTTTCGTACGTTATTGAGAAAGACATTGCTGGGTGGCCGTTCGGTGAATATCGCCGGTCTGGGATATTTTTACCTTTCTGCCCAAAGCAAAGGGACGGAGAAGGCGGAAGATTTTACGATCGCTAATATTTCAGGGCTTCGTATCTGTTTTCGTGCTAACTCGGATATTCGTCTGTTTACCGGGACGACTACCCGTTCGGATGGATTGAAGTTCAAGGATTTGGATCATATTAATGATTCGGGTAGTGTTGGTGACGGTTCGGATGATGGGGGTGAAACTCCGGATCCGGATGGTGGTTCGGGTGGTAATGGTGAAGCACCAGACCCAGCTGCTTGATTCATGAGCCGTTGAGAACTGTCTGGTTTGTATGGAATGGGGCTTCGGCCTCATTCTTTCTTTATAACTACGTAAAAATGATTGAATATGCAAATAACTACAATCCTTGCTTTTATTACCGCTATGGGTGGTTTGGAAGCAGTGAAATGGTTAGTGAGGTATCTCACTTGTCGTAAGACGGATGCACGGAAAGAGGAAGCGTCCGTGAACAGTATGGAAGAAGAAAATCGCCGTAAGAAGGTGGACTGGCTGGAAGAACGGCTGACTCAACGTGACGAGAAGATAGACGGGCTTTATATTGAACTTCGCAAGGAGCAGGAAGAGAAGATTGACTGGATACATAAATGTCATGAAGTGGAGTTGATACAGAAGGAGTCGGAAGTGAAGAAGTGTGAGATTAGAGGGTGTGTGAAACGTATGCCACCTTCGGATTATTAACTGGTGCGTTTGAACTAATAATGAATAATCATGAGAAATATAGATTCTATCATAGTACATTGTTCGGCTACGAAAGCCGGACAGGATTTTACTGCCACAGATATTGACCGTTGGCACCGGGAACGTGGGTTCAACGGTATCGGGTATCACTATGTGATCCGTTTGGATGGGAAATTGGAAAAGGGGCGGGATGTGGCTTTGTCCGGTGCTCATTGTAAAGGTTGGAATGAGCAGAGTATCGCGATATGTTATATCGGTGGATTGGATGAGAACGGGCGTCCGGCAGATACCCGGACGAATGCTCAAAAACGGGTGCTTTATCAGATTATTATCGATTTGCAGTGGGAATATAATATTCTCCAAGTGTTGGGACATCGGGATACTTCACCGGATTTGAATGGTGACGGAGTGATTGAACCTTATGAATATGTGAAGGGTTGTCCCTGTTTTGATGTGAAGGAGTTTTTGAGGAGTGGGAGGGAGTTACTGTTTGTATTGTTGGTGGCTTTGGTTGTGCCTGTATTGCTGTCGGGATGTAGGAGTAAGAAAGAGGTGATAAACAGGGAGAGTGAAGTTAGGGTTGATTCAAGTTTAAATAGTAGCTCCGGGAAAAGTCTTGTTAAAAATAAGGTTGCTTTAGAAAAGGATTCGGAGGTGGTGGAGGAGCATATCGAACAGGTGCTGTTTGTGTTTCCTGTGGATACGCTTGGATTGAAGGTTGGGATGGCGGTAAAGACTGTGGTGGATAGGAAAAACGTTAATGAGAAACAACTTCTTCAAGAAGTGAATTCACAGTCTGTGAGCTTATCGGATATGAGCGCTAAGACAGAGATTCATAAAACGGGAGTTGAGAAAACTACTAATAGGATAATCGGAGGTGGGTATTGGTACGGAATTATTTTGCTGGTTCTGGTTATTGTGTGTTGGATTTGCAAAGTGAAGAGGAAGTGAGATGTTGTTTGTCTGGTACAAAGTTAGTTTTGATGAAAAATGGAGTCATGGTAGTGCTGTCTGTGAAACTGTGTACTTTTTTGTGGAATTTGTATGTGTATTCCCGTGGAAATGCGTATCTTTGAATAATCAAAATAGAGGAAAAATCATGGACGGGATATTACGTAAACTTCCTATTGGAATACAGACTTTTGCAGAGATTCGTGAAGAAAATTATCTCTATGTAGATAAGACTGCTTTTGTGTGGCGAATAGCTAACACAGGTAAACCTTATTTCTTGAGCCGTCCTCGTCGTTTTGGCAAGAGTCTTCTTCTTTCTACTTTTGAAGCTTATTTCGAAGGTAAGAAAGAATTATTTGAAGGGTTGGTCATAGCTAATATGGAAAAGGAATGGAAGACATATCCGGTATTTCATTTGGATTTAAACGCGGAAAAATATGATTCTCCCCAGGCTTTAGTCGAAATTCTTAGCAGGCAGTTGACGCAATGGGAACTGAAATATGGCAAAGGGGAGGATGAGGAAACTCTCTCCGGACGTTTTGCGGGTGTAATTCGCCGAGCCTGTGAACAGTCTGGTCGTGGAGTCGTAGTCTTGGTGGATGAATATGATAAACCTTTGTTGCAGGCATTGGGTGATGACGTTTTGCTTGATGACTATCGTAAGACATTGAAGGCCTTCTATGGTGTACTGAAAAGTTCTGACCGGTATCTTCGTTTTGTTTTCCTTACCGGTGTGACTAAGTTTGCGCAAGTCAGTGTGTTCAGTGATTTGAATCAACTGAATGATATCAGTATGAAGCCGCAGTATGCCACCATTTGTGGTATTACGCGACAAGAATTGAAGGATACTTTTATTCCTGAACTGAATCGATTGGCAGAAACGAATGAACTGACTTATGAAGAAACATTGAACAAGATGACGGCTTTATATGACGGCTATCATTTTTGTGAGTTTGCGGAAGGAGTATTCAATCCATTCAGTGTGCTTAATGTTTTTGACGGGTATAAGTTTAGCAACTATTGGTTTCAAACCGGTACTCCTACTTTTTTAGTCGAACTGCTTAAAAAGAGTGAGTATGATTTGCGTACGTTGATTGATGGGGTAGAAGCCAATGCTTCTTCGTTTATGGAATATAGGGTAGATGCTAATAATCCGATTCCGTTGATTTATCAGAGTGGCTATTTGACTATAAAGGGGTATGACAAGCGTTTTGGAAACTACCTGCTGAAATTTCCCAATGATGAAGTACGATATGGATTTATGGATTTTTTGGTTCCTTATTACACATCAGTGGTAGATGATGAACGGGGTTTTTATCTTGGTAAATTTGTACGTGAATTGGAGAGTGGTGATGTTGATGCTTTTCTTACCCGCTTGCAGGCTTTCTTCGCAGATTTCCCTTATGAACTGAATGAAAAGACCGAACGACATTATCAAGTTGTATTTTACTTAGTATTCAAATTGATGGGACAATTTACCGGAGCAGAGGTTCGTAGTGCCCGCGGACGGGCGGATGCAGTGGTGAAAACTCCGAAGTATATTTATGTATTTGAATTTAAACTGAATGGTACTGCCGAACAGGCTTTGCAGCAGATTGATGAAAAAGGCTATCTGATACCTTATCAGGTAGACGGGCGTGAGTTGGTTAAAGTTGGAGTGGAGTTCAGTGCAGAAAAAAGGAATATAGACCGGTGGTTGTATTAGCTCGATAACCATGTTGTTAAAGGAGTTACGGAGCCGTTTGAGATTGTTCAAGCGGCTCTTGTCTTGCGGGTAGTTCTTTTAATTTTCGATGTTATATTCTATTACAGGAATCGACAACTGGGTGAAGAAACAGGATAAGTCAAAGTTAGCTTGTGCATAGCCCTTGTGGTTGCCACATAAAGCATACTTTTATCAATATTGGAATGATAGTTCTTATCATCTGTTTGCGGAATGATTACTTCGTCAAATTCCAGTCCTTTCGCCATATGGGCGGAAGTGATGATAATCCCTTTTACATAAGCAGAACTTTGATTTGACAAAAGTGAGATGTCGTTTGCATATATCTGGAGCTTTTGAACAAGTTTTTTTGCTTGGGATTCTGTTTTGCAGATGATCCCTAATGAGGTATAATGGGAGTTCCTGAAGGAGTTTACTAAATCCGCAATACCTTGGATCTCTTCTTCCGTATTTTTGAATGGAAGAATCTTGGGGTGTTCCCCATGTCTCATAATCGGTTCTAATTCATTGTTCGGTTGAATTTTTTGTGTAAAACTGGTAATCTCAAAAGTAGAACGATAGCTTTTGCAAAGTTTCATAATTTCTCCTGTTGCAAATGCTTTTTGAATCATACCGGCAGTGGAAGAACCATAAGGATTGACGGATTGGAAAGTGTCTCCAAGAATTGTTTTTCGACACGGATAAAGTTTTTGAATCACCTTGTATTGTATGGGAGAATAGTCTTGCATTTCGTCTATCAGAAGGTGTTTGACGTAAGATTGGGCGTTGTTCCCATTTAATGCGATATGCAGATAAGCCAAAGGGGCTAAATCTGCATATTCCAGTATGCGGTTTTTGCGTGTCTTGAACATCTCCGGTTTTCCGATCCACTCAAAAAAGTCTTTATAGATTTGGAGATCGTTATTGCCTACGAACATCTTTTTTATCTCTTTCTTTAGTTGGTTTTTCTCCGGAGTGCTAACTGTGAGATTATATTGTAGTTGCATCATTTCCAGAATATAATCTGTCATAGGCTCAAATCGTTGACGTATGGGATAGCGATGGAATCGTTTGAACTGCTCGTTAATAAATTCAGCGGGAATAGTGATGCTTTTTGTGAGTTTTACATCTGTGGCTTTGAAATAGTTGTTTTCCATATAAAGGATGAACTTGTCAAGTTGTGATATAAACTCGAAGGAGGCTTTGTATTGTATCCGTTTGATAAAGTCTTGTGTCGGCTTTTCCAATAATTCTGTTACTTGTTCAAAGAAAGTCTGGCATTTATATTTGTTGTCAAGTACATTTGAGAGAATTTGTTCCATGCTGGTTTCGGGAACGGTCTCTTCGCCAAGTTCCGGAAGTACATTCGATATGTAATCGGCAAATACTTTATTGGGTGAGATAATTAATATGTCTTTGGAAGAAATCTGCCCTTTCTGCGCGTAAAGCAGGTAGGCGATACGATGGAGGGCAATAGATGTTTTCCCTGAACCGGCAACGCCTTGTATGATAAGTACGGCGGCATTTTCATTGCGGATAATCCGATTTTGTTCCCTTTGGATGGTCGTAACTATATTCCTCATTTTGTTGTCGGCATTGGAGCATAGTTCTTTTTGCAGAATATCGTCATGAACAGTTACGGAACTTTCAATCATATACTCCATATTTCCTTTACGAATACGGTACTGGCGTTTGAGCAAGATTGTTCCATTAATTTCACCTGCCGGAGAAGAATAGGTCGCTTCGCCTAATTCATGATCGTAGAACATGCTTGAAATAGGAGCTCGCCAATCGTAAATCAGATTTCGTTTTTGCTTGAAATCATAGAAAGTGTGTATTCCTATATAGATCGGACTAACTTGGCTTTTGTCTTTCTTTTCCTGAAAGTCGATTCGTCCGAAATAGGGGATATCCAGTATTTTGCTTAGTCGCCTGCGTTTGTCAATTACGTTTTCGCCTAATGCAAAATGATTTAATATGCTTTCGCGCATGGAACGGATTTCGTGGGGATCAATATCTTTGTTCGACCATAGATAATCCTTGTACTCCTGCAGGGTGTCTATATGCTCTTTGACGGAAGTACTGGTGGTGTTGATTGTATCATGGATAGTGGTTATGACTTGCTGTAAATACTCTTTTTCCTGTTTCTCTGTTTGATTGAATATCATAATCTCTTTTTAGTTGTATGGTGAAGAATTGAATTTGCGGACAAAGTTAGCTCAACCCATTAAGGGATTAAATAGTTATTTATAGCTATATATGTATCCTTTTTCCTATTTTTGCATACTTACTTAATAAGGAAAAAGATGAATATTCTTGAATTGGCAAAACGTAACCAGCAGAAAGCTTGGGAGATTATAGAGGATACCCGTATTGTTCGGATATGGGAGGGGATTGGTGCCAAAGTGAATCTGGTAGGTTCGTTGCGTACAGGATTATTGATGAAACATCGGGATATTGATTTTCATATTTATACTTCCCCTTTGGATTTGTCTGCCAGCTTTCGGGCGATGGCTGAATTGGCGGAAAATACGTCCGTAAAGAAGATTGAATATACGAATTTATTACATACAGCAGAAGCGTGTATAGAGTGGCATGCATGGTATCAGGATATGGAAGGAGAACTCTGGCAAATGGATATGATTCATATCCAAGAAGGCTCTCGTTATGATGGCTATTTTGAAAGGGTGGCCGAACGCATTTCTGCGGTATTGACAGATGAAATGAGACTGGCTATCCTGAAATTGAAATACGAAACGCCTGATACGGAAAAGATTATGGGAGTGGAGTATTATCAAGCTGTGATTCAGGATGGTGTACGTAGTTATCCGGAATTTGAGGAATGGAGAAGATTGCATCCGGCGGTGGGTGTGGTAGAATGGATGCCTTAGACAGACTGGTAGCTTCGGGAAGAGTGCGTATGGGTTAATTAACTTAGTAGTCCGGTTTCCTGTCCCAAACGAATGGCTTCGATAGAATTTTGCACACCTAATTTGCGTAACAGGTTCTGCCGGTGAATATTGACAGTGTGAATACTGATACATAGCTTGTCTGCAATCTCTTTACTTAACAACCCTTTTTGAATAAGCCGTAATATCTCTATTTCCCGATTAGTGAGGTTGAGCGAAGAAGGCATTAGCAAAGAGGAAGGAGAGAAGAATTCTCCGTTCTTCAGATTTAGGACAGTGCAGTCTACTGTTTCGGAATGTTTTTGGTCGGGTGAAATATCCATATTGCCTATTACGAGCCATGCTTTGCCGTTACGGTCTTGTTCCAAAACTTGATGTCGGCTAGTGACACGTATATATTGTTGCTTGGCATTGAGTATACGGAAACTGTAAATGTTGGAATAGTTGTTTCGCTGTTCGAGAGGCAGACTGTAAATGAACTGGCTTAACGTGACCTGTAATGCTGCCAGTTGCGCACGGTCGTCCGGATGAATACGTGATTCTAAATAATCTCCCTGCTTTTCCAAAGTTTCTATCTTGTGACTGTCATACCCCAGTAAATCAACGAAATTCGAGGATGCATACGTGTAATTGCATTTGTAAACATCGACAACAAATGTGCAGTTGTGACAGATTTTTGAAAGTTGGTGAAGTATGGATTTATCCCGTTCCCACACAGCGTAATCAATATCGGTAGCAGACAAGCATTGCTTTGCCCACATTTCTTCCCGAGTGATATTGTTTGATTTATTCATAGCGAATGTTTTTGGGTACTGATAATCTGTTTTGAGAAATCGTTTATTTACCAATCAATTTCTTCTATTCCCTTGCTATGCAAGAAAGCATTGGCTTTACTGAAGTGTTTACAACCGAAGAAACCATATTCGGCAGAGCGGGGAGAGGGATGAACAGTGGTTAGTACCAGATGTTTGTTGGTATCTATCAAAGATCGTTTCTCTTTCGCATAACTTCCCCAAAGCATAAATATCAAATTCTCCCGTTTTTCACTTAGTTTCCTGATAACTGCGTCTGTGAAGATTTCCCAACCCATATTTCGATGAGAACCGGTTTCGTGCGCACGTACAGTAAGAACAGAGTTTAGCGGGAATACACCTTGAGCTACCCAACGATCCAAATTACCAGAAGTTGGAATTGGCTTTCCCAAATCTTGGTGTATTTCTTTGAAGATGTTGCTTAGTGAACCTGGGATAGCTACTCCATCAGGCACAGAAAAACAGACTCCATAATATTGTCCGGGATTGGGATAGGGGTCTTGTCCAAGGATAACTACTTTTACCTTTTCGAAGGGACAGGAATTGAATATATGAAAAATCTGATGTCCGAGAGGGAGGACGTGTGCCCGTTTGTATTCATCTTTGACGAATGTAACCAACTTTTCGAAGTATGGTTTGTCAAATTCTTCTTGTAATTGTTGTTTCCAACTTGGTTCTATTCTGACATCCATAAAGTGGGACTTGATAATTTATGTAATGGCAAAAGTAGATATATTACAAGAGAATATCAAGAATGATAGGCAAAATTGTGTATCTCGCCGATTTAGGATGAATTGTGTGCTAATAAATGATAATTATCGTCTTTCTTCCGAAAAAGAACGGGCATAAATGTATTATTCTGATTTATTGTGTTACCTTTGTACCAAGAGTTTGAGTTACGAATCATTATCGTATAGTTCTTCTTTATAATATTTTATTAGCAAGCAGTCCTTGTCTTTAATTATCCTCCTCACTCCAAATTAGTATTTATTTTAATAAAATTTTAAATGAACATTTACATTTCAGGTTTAAGCTATGGCACTAATGATGCTGACTTAACAAATTTATTTGCAGAGTTTGGAGAAGTTTCTTCAGCTAAAGTAATTTTTGACAGAGAAAC